>CEVF01153005.1_pt1 | contig 15737 bp, 14 predicted proteins | sample 356441 | NCBI WGS metagenome assembly CEVF01 (sample SAMEA2622765, study PRJEB7988) | marine metagenome | biome: marine biome (ENVO:00000447); feature: surface water layer (ENVO:00002042); material: "saline water (ENVO:00002010), including plankton (ENVO:xxxxxxxx)" | depth 5 m
TTTTTTCCAGGACACCCTATAATTTTAATTCTTGGGGGGACGGAAAACAAAGAACCCGAACAGCCAGTAGGGCTCTCGAAGCTGTCAAAAGAGGTTATGCCTATGTAGTTCAAAATGAACGCGGAAGGTTTTTCTCCGAAGGGGAATGGGATATCTTGGGCGTTCCGTTGACCGACGGTTACGATGCTTTTACATGGATGAAGAACCAACCTTGGTCCAATGGAAAAATTGGCACTTTGGGATGTTCTTCCACGGCAGAATGGCAAATGGCCGTAGCCGCATTGGACCACCCATCACATGCTGCCATGGTACCCCAAGGTTTTGGTGCAGGAGTAGGAAGGGTCGGCGACATATACGAACAAGGAAACTGGTACCGAGGAGGTGCGGAGCAAATGTTATTCTTTGCCTGGTTGTACGGTGTGGAGCAGGACAAGTTCAAACCACGTATTCCAGCTGGGGCAACGCAAGAAGATCTAATACGAATTTCCAGGTTTTACGATTTGGCCCCGGAAAACCCTCCAGTGGACATGTCCGAGGCACTAAAACACCTGCCCATCCAAGATATTCTAAAAAACATCAATGGCAAGCATGAAATTTTTGACAAAATGATCCGTCGCAAGCCCAATGATGAAGATTGGTACAAAGGCGGACTTTACCATGACAACATGGATTTCGGCGTTCCCAGTTTTTGGTTTGCCTCATGGTACGATGTATCCATCACCCCCAATATCACCCTTTTCAATCACGTTAGAAACAACGCAAAAGACAAAGATGTCAGGGACAATCAGTATTTGGTGATTGCACCTACCTTACACTGCGCCTACAAACGTGCAACAGAAAACACCATTGTGGGTGAACGTAACGTTGGTGATGCCAGACTCAATTACGATGAGCAGATCTACGCCTGGTTCGATATGTGGTTGAAAGGTGAGAAAAACGATTTTAAGGAAAAAACACCAAGGGTGCAGTACTACACCATGGGAAGCAACAAATGGCAGGCTGCGGAAACTTGGCCTCCAGAAAATGTAAAACCAACAACTTTTTATCTCAATAGTGGGGGCAATGCGAACAGTCTTTATGGCGACGGGGTCTTATCCACAAAAAAACCGGGTTCCGACAATCGGGATAGCTTCACGTACGACCCCATGGTACCCGTACCTTCTTATGGCGGCAATGTATGTTGTACCGGTAATGCGGTCAAAGGTGGGGCCTACGACCAACAACAAATGGAGACCAGAAATGATATTTTGGTCTATACCTCCGATGTTTTGGAAGAAGGTGTTGAGGTTTCAGGTTTCATTGAATCCACCTTATATGTGTCGTCTGACGTGAAGGATACCGACTTCACCATTAAACTTATCGATGTTTATCCTGATGGAAGGGCCTATAACTTGGACGAAACCATCCAACGGGTAAGGTATCGCGAAGGTTATGACAAAGAAGTTTTCATGGAAAAGGGAAAAGTCTACAAAGTGGACCTGACCCCCATGGCCACCAGTAATTATTTTAAAAAGGGACATCGCATACGAATAGAGGTTTCCAGTAGTAACTTTCCCCGTTTTGCTAGAAACTTGAACACGGGCGGCAATAATTATGATGAAAAGATTGGTGTGGTCGCACACAATAAGGTGCACCATTCCAAGGAATATCCATCACAGATTACGCTGCCCATAATTGCCAAATAGTGTTTGTGCAAACACTGTTTGTTAGCCTTGGCTTCCGAAGGAAGTATTTCATGGAAGCATCCAACAATTTGTAGATACCCATCATCAGCCAGTGGCAAATGCCACTGGCTTTTTTGTTTACCCACACGAAAACAAATGGTTATGTTGATAAAAGTGTTGAAGACCGACGGAAAAAGTAAATGGTTATAGGAGTTTTTCCGTTAACTTGGTTGCCCGTGACGGGCTCGATTCAGAATCAGCGGATACCATTCATAAAATACGATTCAAATCCATTGACATTGACATACATTAACCCAAAAAAGAGAGGCATGCTCAAAACCCTTATATTTTTATTCCTAGTTGTTTTCTCCTCACAAACGAAATTAATGGGCCAACAAAAGGAAATGTATATCAAAGCCGGTTTGTTATATGACAGTAAAAACAATACCCTCCTAAAAAACAAGCTCATACAGATTCAAGGATCAAAAATTATATCCGTTGGTGAATTTGAATCCTTACCCAAAAATAAACAAGTAGTCGATTTAACCGAATACACCGTTCTTCCGGGACTAATTGATGCCCATACACATGTGCTCTTTTCCCAAGAGGCCAACGAGGATTTTGCAGCACACAGTATTCAATCACTCACCATGGAAAGTGATGCCCTGAGAACGCTTCGTGGTGCCAAAAGGGCTAAAAGTTATCTAGAACAAGGAATAACAAGTATCAAAGATCTTGGAAACTCTGGTTTATACCTTGATGTCGCCCTAAGGGACGCCATTAACGAAGGAACGATTGAAGGGCCACGCATTTTCGCCTCTGGCCCTATTTTGGCTGCTAATGGCGGACAAATTTATGGGGTACTACCCGGACACCAAAATATCATAGATTTGGAATATCGGATCATAACAAGTCCGGAAGATGGAAAAAATGCAGTGCGTGAACATGTCAACCAAAATGTAGATCTAATTAAAATTTGCGCTGATAATATTCCCAATAGAACCTATTTGACCGTAGATGAAATAAAAGCCATTGTGGAAACGGCGCACACCTATAATTTAAAAGTCACCGCGCACAGTGTTACCAACCGGTCCGCTTGGAATGCGATTGAAGCGGGTGTAGATGGAATTGAACATGGATTTAATATAGCGGATAGTACGTTGGCCAAAATGGCAGAGCAGCAAGTCTTTCTGGTACCCACAGAAAACAGCAAATCCTATATGGCCACCTATACAAAACTTGCCGGCTACGCAGATGACGAGATAGATTGGGTCGATTCCTATTATTTCCAGATTGAACGATAGGCTAAAAAGGGCGATTGATAAAGGGGTTACGATCATTGCAGGTTCTGATAATTACACGGATATAAAAACATCCCGTGGAAAATCATCCGCGGATATGTTCAGATATTATTACGAGGCAGGAATGAAACCGCTGGACATACTGCAGTCGAGTACCTATATTTCAGCTGTTGGTTTAGGAAAAGAAAATGAAATTGGCTACATACAACCAAAGGCAAAAGCAGACATTATTGCTGTTAAAGGAAATATTACGGATGATTTTATCGCTACCATAGAAAACGTGGTATTTATCATGAAAAATGGAAAAATTTACCGCGATAAAACCAATTAAAACCCATTTTAAACCAAATAACGGATAACAGTTCAAGGCCAGTGGCAAATGCCACTGGCTTTTTTTATAAATGGAACCGTTCTCCATTTCTATTTGATGGATATTCGGTATTTTTAGGTACAGTAACTTTCATAAGAATAAGCATTTACAGCATCGGCAATGAACCCGGCACAACATCCAATGGGTAATCGGGGACCATATCAAAATATCAAATTCATTTTCAAAATGAACCTTATCTTTAACATGCATCATCTAACACAACAAGAATGAAACACTTACTTTATCAACTCACCGCCATCTGTTTAGTAACAAGCCTTTTGTCCTGCAGCACAAAACAAACCCCGGAAACAATTGCCGAAACTCCCGCCCGCTCCTATTCCGAATCGTACAAAGCCCCGATTTTTGACCCGGATGATCGGATAGAAAAGATCAAACAAATTGCACCCGAGCTACAGCGATCCATCGAGGAGCACGCCAAGGCCAACCATCTACCGGGTGTTGCCTTCGGTATTGTGGTGGATAACGAGTTGGTGTTTACGACGGCCACCGGATACCTGAACCTTGAGAAGAAGATTCCCGCTTCCCCCTCAGCCGCTTTCCGGATAGCCTCCATGACCAAAAGTTTTACCGCAATGGCCATTATAAAACTCAGGGATGAAGGAAAACTGTCGTTGAACGACCCTGTCAGCAAGTACATTCCCGAAATGTCGAAACTCACCTACCTGACCAAGGATGCACCGACCATAGACATTGAAAACCTGTTGACCATGACGGCCGGGTTTCCCGAGGACAATCCTTGGGGCGACCGCCAGTTGGACGAACCCGATCAGATGTTGATCGATCTTGTGGATGATGGAATCTCCTTTTCCAACGTTCCTTCCTATGGGTACGAATACAGCAATACGGGGTATGCCCTTTTAGGGCATATTGTTTCCCAGGTTTCCGGGATGCCCTATCAGGACTATATCACCCAAAATATTTTTAAGCCCTTGGGCATGGACCACACCTATTGGGAATATGAGGACATTCCGGAAGAACAATTGGCCATCGGGTATCGCTGGGAAGATGAACAGTGGAAACTGGAACCCATGTTGCACGACGGCGCTTTTGGTGCCATGGGAGGGCTGATCACTTCCATAGAAGATTTTAGTAAATACGTGAGCTTTCACCTTTCGGCATGGCCGCCACGAAACGACGATGACAACGGCCCCATAAAACGGAGTTCGTTGCGCGAAATGCAGACACCACAGTTCCCACGGCTATATGCCAATGCAAAAGACCATAACGGTGACGATTGTGCTATTTTGTCCGGCTACGGCTTTGGATTGGGCATTACGGAATACTGCAATGGCCTTAAAAGGGTCTCGCACGGTGGCGCGTTGCCAGGCTTTGGCAGCAACTATACCTTTTACCCCGAGTATGGCGTGGGTATTATGGCCTTTTGCAACCTCACCTATACCTCACCTTGGTCGTTGAATGAGCTTAGTAAACTATTGTTCGAGACCGCCGATCTTCAACCACGGAAATTGCCGGCCTCCGATGTGCTGCTGGAACGACAGGAACAGCTTACCCAACTGATCCAGAATTGGGAACCCACTTTGGAGGAGCAAATCCTGGCGGAGAATTTTTATTTGGACCGATCGCGGGAAAAAAGAAGGGCAGCGATACAGGAAGTTTTGGAAAAAGCCGGGGCCATTGAAGCCGTTGGTGACCTGCACCCCATAAACCAGTTGCGGGGACGCTACACCCTACAGGCAGAAAACGGAAAAGTGAACATCTTTTTTACCCTAACACCCGAAAAATACCCAAAAGTACAGCGGTTGGATGTAGCCTTTGAACCCAACGAACCGGATGCATAAAGCGGTTGGATTTACACCTATTACCAACTATATCAATGCATTACTGTTGATAAAAATGTTGAATACTTACAGAAAAGCGTAAGCGATTGTAGGTTTTTTTCTGTTAACTTAGATATTTATATCTTATACAAGATTTGCCACATATCAAACATAAACCTTTATAATTAAAGTATTTTTACTAAAATATAGAACAACTTTTAAATCATCTTTCCTGTAAAAATCAATCCTACAAAATTTCAAATTGATTATAAAGCGAATAAATAACACCTCGTCAAATGAGTTTAAAAAAGCTGTTGAACTCGGTGATAGAAATTCTAAAACTCTTGGGTTCCTCCCATTAGTTGCGTTTGAAAAATATGCCAAACAGAACCAGCTGCTTGGAGCATTCGAAAAGAGTAATAACGAACTACTTGGATATCTTCTTTATCGAGTTTCTTACAACAGAGTTACTATTGTTCATTTATGTATAAATGAAACAAATAGAAAAAAGAACACTGCCAAAAGACTCGTAGACCATTTAAAAAAGAACACTAAACAATATGATGGTATAAAATTAAGCTGTAGAAACGATTATGGAATTGATAAGGTTTGGGAAAAATTTAATTTCGTTCCCGTACGAGAAAAAATAGGTAGGAGTAAAAAGGGCTTGCCTTTAACAATTTGGTGGTTTCCCCATTATCAGCAAAATTTACTCACTCAGATAAGTGAATATGAACTGAACAATAAAATAGTCGCCGTTATTGACATGAATGTTTTTCTCGACTTAAAAGATGAAAGACAACAAGAGAGTTTAGCATTAAAAAGTGATTGGTTGTTATCTGAAGTGGTTCTCTATTACACAAGAGAAATACACAATGAAATCAATAAAGCAACTACTCCTGAGTTAAAACAATCAAGCAGGAATTTATTGAAAAATTTTAAGGAATTACCCTTTAAAGATGAAGATGATTTTTCACAGATACTTGAAGAGTTAAAAGATAAGTTTCCACAAAAAAATGAAAATGACAAATCTGATTTAAAACATCTTGCCTATTCAATTACTGGGGGGGCTGAATTCTTTATAACACGAGATAGTGTTATTTTGGATAATAAAAAATTCTTCCAAAAATATAATTTAACTATTTATAGACCAAGTGAATTTATCACACATTTAGACGAGAATATTCAAGTTTCTAAATACAGACCACAGTCATTGATCGGAACAAATCTAAGCTCCATAAGAGTGAAGTCCGATAATATTGATACGTTCACAACTACTTTTTTAAAACCCTCGGAAAGAAAGAGTCACTTTCAAAAGATCATTCGAAACTCGCTAGCTTTTCCAGATAGGTTTGAGCTATTGACTATTTCAAAAAATGATACTTTATTGGCTTTTTTAATCTTCGATAGAACCCAGGATGATGAATTAAAGATTCCTGTATTTAGATTTTTAAAAAATAATTTAAAAACCACCTTGTCCAAACACCTATTATTTAAATCTATACTAACTTCAATCAAAGAGAACAGAAGGGTCATTGAAATAACTGAAAAGTATTTAGATGATGATATAATATCAAATATTAAAGAAGCACGGTTTGTGGAAACTGGAGACTCTTGGCATAAAATAAATATAAATGCCGTACTCCATTCAAAGGATATTAACAAGCAAATAGATGGTAAATTATCTACAAAAAGTGTAATTGAAAAAATTGATGAAAGCTTTATTCAGGATAACAACAATAACCAAAGTTTTTTCAAAAAATATCATTATGAAAGATACCTATCCCCATTAAAACTTATTGATCTTGAAATACCAAACTTTATTATTCCCATCAAACCACATTGGGCGGAAGCACTATTCAATGATAAATCAGAACAAAAGTTGGCTCTATTTGAACCTGAATATGAACTTCTACTAAATCGTGAAAACGTTTATTACCGATCATCAACTTCACGTATATTACAAGCTCCAGCTAGAATTTTATGGTATGTTAGTAAAAATAAATCCTCAAATGAAAAAGGTAGTATTATTGCCACTTCATATATTGATGAAATATTCATAGACAATCCAAAAAAGCTATATAAGCAGTTTCAAAAATTAGGTGTTTATAAATGGAAACATATTGCTGAAACGGCAGGTAAAAATGAAACGATAATGGCATTCGTTTTTTCAGACACAGAATTGTTTAAACGGTCAATTTCTTTAAAAAATATTTATGATCAATTTGAAATTTTAGAGGGTAAAAGATTTATGCCAGTAACACCTCGAAAAATCAAAAGTGAAACGTATCTTTCATTTTATAAATTAGGAATGGATTTATGATTTACAATAAAGATTTATTAATTATTTCTGTAAAGCCAAAATATGCGGAAAAAATTCTCAGAGGAGAAAAAACCATTGAGTTACGTAAATGCGCTCCAAAAAAGGTAGGTAAAGATGATTATATTTTAATTTATGTTACTGCCCCTGTCAAAGAGCTTTGGGGAATTTATAAAATTGAAAAAATAATTAAAGAAAAACCAGACACTTTCTGGGAAAACTTCGGGGAAAAAACCGGAATTTCAAAGCAGGAGTTTAACAATTATTATAAAGAAAATACAAGTGCGTTTGGTATTCAACTACTAGAAGTTAAAAACCTATTTAAGCATTCAATAAAACTAGCCAACCTAAAAAATATGATTCCTGGGTTTACACCACCTCAAACGTATAGTTATATTGATAAAAACCTAATTAGCTATAGCTCAATAAAAGAATTGTTATCATAATTTCAAGGCTAAATGCCAATAGTTTTTTTAACCAACTTATGTAAGGCCAACAACTGGACATTTTGATTAACTTTTATAATAACAGGTCCAAATATAAATGACCAATACCCCACCCCCAACACCTATGTAACTTTAGTTACATCTTTTTTGCCCAATTAATACGTTCTTTGGAATATGCAGGGAATCCACAAATCCACATTTGATATGCGCATCCTGTTTACCGCTTTGTTGGCGGGACTGCTTTTGGTGGCCCCCTGCAAAGTCCGTAATTCCTTGGAACATTCCCTGGGCTTGGAAAAATCCGAGGTCTCCAATAAAATAAAAACCACTGTTTCCGTCACGTCCTGCACTTCCTATGAGTCCGTGCAAATCTCTCAGGACCATACAACCAACGTATTGGACATAGGCGCTTTACAGCTGCCTGCCATGCCGTCAACTGTCCTTTTTGCCACTTCCAACAGCGAAAACACGTTTTCCGCCGTCGAAAAGCAACCCTTTGCTTCGGTGGTTCCCCTCTATATTTTATATCGACAGTTCCAGGTTTATTCGTGATTCGTCCCCTACCCCATCAGGTATAGCCAACGTATCATCTACAGTCGAATCATAAAACAACAATATGCAAACCATAAAATATTGGGGGCTCATCGCCCTGCTCATCGGAACCCTATCCGCTTGCAAGGAGGCCAAAACCCCTTCGCAAGACACCGAACAGACCATCACCATATTACAGACCGCCGACATTCACGGGCAACTGTTTCCCCACGACGAACTGTTTTGGGAAAACGAACAGATCACCTTTAGAAAACTGGGAGGATTGGCCCATGTAAAAACCCTTTTTGAGGACGAACGCAACAAAAACCCCGAAGGCACCCTGATCTTGGATGGCGGTGACCTCATCCAAGGGAGTGCCGTTGCCGCACTGTCGGAAGGGAAGGCCTTTGCCCCCATCATCCAAGAAATGGGCTACGATTTCCTGATTCCCGGCAACTGGGAGGTTGTGTATGGCAAACAAACCATGATGGACGTGCTCACCCAGTACAACACCCCGGTGATTTCCGCCAATATGTACCACGAAGCCACCGGAGAACCCCTGTTTCCCCAATATTTCATCAAAGAACTGAAAGGCGTGAAACTCGGGTTCATTTCCTACAACGACCCCGAAATTCCGGTGCGCCAGAACCCATCTTTCAGCAAAGGCATCCGCTTTGACCCCATCGATGCCAACTTGGAAGCCCTGATCAACGAACTCAAGGACAACCAAGGAGTGGATGTGCTGTTTTTGGTCACCCATATCGGCATCAGCAAACAATACGATTTGGCCAATAATCCGGCCTTGGAGCGCGTGGACTACCTGCTCGGGAACGATACCCATGAGCGTATCCGCAAACCTTTGCAGGCCAAGTACACCAAAGTGACCGAACCGGGGGCCTTTGCCTCCTTTGTGGGCAAGCTCACCATTACGGTAAAAGACGGCAAAATCGTGGACGACACCTACGAACTTTTGGAGGTGGACCCGTCAACATACCCGGCCGACCAAAAGGTCGCTTCGATCATTGATAACGCCACCGCTCCGTACCAAGAGGAAGCCAGTGAGGTTTTAGGGTACACCAGCGTTCCGCTCTATCGGTATTTTGTGGTGGAAAACCCGATGGACAATTTTATCACCGATGCTGCCCGATGGAAAACAGGCGTGGATGTCTCCATTTCCAACGGGTTTAGGTTCAGTCCGCCCATATCGGTCGGGGAAAGTGGCAAAGCGCCCATCACCAAGGCCGACTTATGGAGCATGCTTCCCGTAAACGAAAAAGTAAAAATCGGAAAGGCCAGCGGAAAACAAATCAAAGATTGGCTGGAACAAGAACTGCACAATGTGTTTGCCCAAGACCCCATGGAGCGTTTTGGTGGTTGGTTGGTACGCTTTTCGGGTATGGAACTCACGTTCTACGCCAACAAGCCCAAAGGTGAGCGTGTAGCGTCCATTAAAATTGGCGGAGAGCCCATTCAGGATGACAAATTGTACACCATGTCGGCCTGCCGTAGGGAGGGCGAGCCCTTACCTACCCTGTGCCGAATGCCCAACACCGTGGAAACCGAGGTGATGGACTATACCATCCACGATGTGGTCGAGGAATACCTCAAAGAAAAGGGCACCATAGCCCCTACCATGGACGGACGGGCGAAGGCCTTGGATTTGGGTCCCAATGTATTGTCCCAATTACCGGGAACCGATTATCAATTCCACTAAAAAAACAGAACCATGCAAAACAAAAATATTGAAGTCAGCCCTAGTTCGGTGATAGTGCTACGGGTACTGGTAAGTTTGATATTCATCGTGGCCAGTTTAAACCACTTGATCAACACCGATAAGGCCGTTGCACGCATCGAAAATGCCAAGTTCGGGGCTTTGGGCCATCTATTGGGCCCTCCAGAAATCTCAGTGATCATCTCCGGAGTAGTGATGCTGCTTGGCGGTATCGCCTTGGCCGTGGGTTTTAGGACCAAATGGGCCGCCATTGTACTGATTGCCATGCTGATTCCCATCACCTTGACCATTCAGGTGGGACAAATGGCGACCGTGGGGCCGCTGTTCAAGAACATTGCCATTTTGGGCGGACTCCTATTTTTTGCAATGAATCCAAAACTTAAAAATCAATAAAATGAAACATATATTGACCCTGGCCGTATTGGCCATCACCCTGTTTGGAGGACTGACCGAAGTTGGTGCCCAAACCACCTACAACAAAGAACAGAACAACTATTTTGTGCTCACCCGAAAAATTCCCCAATTAAAGGCCATTTTGCTGGCCGCCGATGAACTGGCTGCCGATGATGGGGATAAGTTTGGGGAATTCCATGTGGTCATCTGTGGGGAAACCGTGAAGGAACTGACCCATTTGGAAACCATGCAGCCCTTTCTGGATTTGGCACAAAGTGAAAAGATAAAACTATTGGCCTGCGGTTTCTCCCTTAAAAAATTCGGGGTGGATGCCACCAAACTCCCCAAGGAAATGGGCGTAGTGGACAACGGTATTTTGTATGGTTTCAACCTGCAAAAAGATGGTTTTTTGAGTCTTACTTTGTGAATAACTACACTTACTGTTAAAAAAAAAAGGGGAGTTATCAGTATCTCCTCTTTTTGTTTTTTTGTATCTTAGGATTAATCATCAACCTGGCCTAGTATAGGTCAGTATAATTGATTATAACTATGCAAAGTTGTCAAAACTGCAATCAGAAATTTACGTTTGGGCAGGTTTTTAAATCGTTCTGGTGGAATTATAAACCTATTATATGTACCACTTGTAAAACAAAATATAGGCATACATCCAAAAATAGAACGCTCGGTTCCCTAACTGTAATGCTTGGCTTCATCGGTGGAAGTCTTCCTTGGACTTGGACAGAAATGGATAAGGGTACCAAAATTATCTTCATTTTGGTCGCTACTACCTTTTTTACATTACTTTTCAGTTCAATTTCCTTATTCTTTTTTTCGTTTGAAAAAGAAGATGTGAAAAACCACGCCTAACCTGAAACAATTACATCCTACTGATAAACAAATCATTATGAGAACCTGAAACAAGTTCAGGTTGACGAAAGCTGACATTTTAGACAGCCTCTTTTTTTTATTTCTGGACTCGGTTGTGTGGTTATTTTTCCATTACTGGAATCTCCAAATAATATAATCAACTAAAATTGGTGTTTTTTAAAGGCACACAATCAATGGAAATCAGAAACAGAACAATCGGGAAGGTTGAATGAGACTAGTAGTTCCGCCATTTTTGGGTCAACTCGAAAACATGCTCCAAAATTTTGGCTTCTGTATCGTTAAACTCCTTGTTTCGACGTTTCATCATGGCAGTGGCCACTTCAAAAGCCTTGTCCGTCCGAAATGCAGTAAATCCTGAAGCCCCGCCCCAGCTAAAACTTGGGATAAAGTTTCGGGGGAAACCGCTGCCAAAAATATTGGCGCTCACCCCGACAACGGTCCCCGTGTTGAACATCACATTGATGCCACATTTGCTATGGTCACCCATCATCAGCCCACAAAATTGAAGGCCAGTTTTGGCAAAACCTTCGGTTTTGTAGTTCCAAAGGCGAACGGGTGCATAATTGTTTTTCAGGTTCGAGGTGTTGGTATCCGCCCCAATGTTGCACCACTCCCCTAACACGGAATTTCCCAGAAAACCATCGTGGCCTTTGTTGGAATTGGCGAACAGCACAGCATTATTGACCTCTCCACCTATTTTACAGCCAGGCCCAGCGGTTACGGCACCATATATTTTAGCGCCCATTTTCACAATGGCGTTTTCACAAAGGGCCAATCCACCGCGAACCATGCAGCCTTCCATCATCAAGGCATTTTTACCAACGTAGATGGGCCCAGTGGATGCATTCAAAATACAAAACTCTACCGTGGCCCCTTCCTCAATAAAAATATTTTCTGGGTTCTTTACTTGATTGGTATTGGATATGGGCTGACTCGTCCTTCCTTTGGTCAACAGATCAAAATCAGCTTGTAGGGCCTCCGCATTTTTGGAAAAAATATCCCAGGTGTTCTTGATGGTCAATGCATCCCCTTCAAAAGCAATGGTTTTGTATGCTGATGCCTCAAATTTGGTGTCCGGCCCGTCGGTCACATAAGCAATATATTCTTCATTGCCCATCAAAGCTTCACCCATCCCCAAGTTTTGGACGGCATCAACCAAAGTTTGGTTGGGCAGATAGCTCCCATTGATGACCGTATTTTCATTAGCGACCTTCAACGGGAATTTTTCGGAAAGGTATGTTTCGGTCTGAAAGCTAACGGGCGCTTTCAACCATTTCCCCCATTTTTCACTAATCGTCAAAATACCGACCCGAATCTCCGATACTGGACGTGTAAAAGTAAACGGAAAAAGGTCTTCGCGGTGGTTACCGTCAGAAAGGATATAGTTCATAGCTCAGCTTTGAATACCGTAAAAATAAAAAACGCCCCCGAATAGTATCGAGGGCGCCCATATATTTCGTTGAAAAGTGCAACCTACTCGGCCTTCTTCTCTTCTTTCTTGAATTTCTTGTACTTGTTCTTGAACTTATCAATTCTACCTGCGGTATCGACCAATTTGGTCTTACCAGTGTAGTAAGGGTGGGAAGTTCTTGAAATTTCCAATTTGACCAAAGGGTATTCAACACCATCAACAGTGATGGTCTCTTTCGCTTCAGCAGTGGATTTTGTAATAAAAACATCGTCGTTGGACATGTCTTTAAAAGCAACCAATCTATAGTTTTCTGGGTGTATACCTTTTCTCATCGTCTTAAATGCTTAATCTCAGAATTTTCAGGGTGCAAATTTAATGATTTCTTTGATACCGCCAACTTAAAATCACTAAAAAATAAAAAGTAAATTTATATGTAACAAATTTAAGCAATATTGCACTAACCAACTGTAATCAACACTAATTTCAAAAAAGATGGAAGAACAACAACCAAAAACCGGAAAATTTGCACTTAACTACGGCCTATTGTTAGGTGCCGTATTTATAGTGTTCGGCGTTATGCTCTACACACAAAAAATGCATTACGAGACAAGCACGGCCATAATAGTAATCTCAATTGTTCTAATGGCCGCTGCGATATTTGTTGCGGTCAATGCCTTTAAAAAGGCGAACGGGGGTTATTTGACCATTTCCGAAGCTTTGAAAGTTGCGGTAGGTGTTGCTTTGGTGGCCACCATCCTATCTTTGGCCTATCAATATGTACTTACCAACTTTATTGAACCCGATTTTATGGACAAAGCAATGGAGATTGCAAAACCCAAGGCTATGGCCCAAAACCCCAGCCTGACCGAGGAACAATGGGAACAAGGGGTGGAAATGCAAAAAAGTTTTGCTTGGATCCAATATCCCGTTGGATTGATCATGAACAGTGTGATAGGGTTGATATTGGGTCTCATTACCGGATTGATTTTGAAGAAGTCAAAACCTGAATACTAATCCAAAAAATACTACTTTTGAAGGGAATTCCAGAAACAAGCAATGCAGATTTCCATTGTAATTCCTTTACTTAACGAGCAAGAATCGCTAAAAGAACTACATGATTGGATTGTACAAGTGATGCAATCCAATCATTTTTCTTATGAAATCATCTTTATAGATGATGGTAGTACCGACGACTCTTGGAAAACCATCTCGGAGCTTTCCAAGGTCAACGAAAACATAAAGGGAATCCGATTCCTGAAAAACTTTGGAAAATCACAGGCCTTACATGCCGGCTTCAAAGCGGCCAAAGGGGATGTCGTTATCACCATGGATGCCGACCTACAGGACAATCCCGAAGAAATCCCGGAAATGTACCAGATGATCAAACAGGAAGGACACCATGTGGTATCGGGATGGAAAAAGAAACGGTACGATTCCGTTATCACCAAAAACATTCCGTCCAAATTGTTCAATTGGGCTGCCCGGAAAACATCCGGGGTAAAACTCCACGATTTCAATTGTGGACTAAAGGCTTTCAATCATCAAGTGGTGAAAACCATCGAAGTATCCGGGGAAATGCACCGATATATCCCTGTTTTGGCCAAAAATGCCGGTTTCTCCGATATCACGGAGAAAGTAGTGCAACACCAGGCCAGAAAATATGGGTCCACCAAATTTGGTGCAGAACGTTTCATTAACGGCTTTTTGGATTTGATCACCATATGGTTCGTATCCAAATTTGGCCGGAGACCGATGCATCTATTTGGGGCTTGGGGCGTACTCATGTTCATTGTTGGATTTGGTTTTTCCCTCTATTTGGGAATCGATAAACTCTTCTTAAATCCAACAGGACGCCTTATCACCGAACGTCCCCAATTTTTTATTGCACTGACAGCAATGATCATAGGTACACAATTATTTTTGGCCGGGTTTATCGGAGAGATCATGGTGAGGTCACGAAAAAATGACACCCGATACAACATCTCTGATAAAATTAACCTTTAGGCCATTCCCGAACCCGTTAAACTTTGTATTTTTAACCTTCTAAACAACGATTAAACACTATGGATTCCATTACCGAAACGGCAAAAACGTGGTTGACCGATTTTTTTGACGAAGACACAAAGAAAGAAATCAAACATTTGATGGAAAACGACCCTGAAGAACTCAAGGAGCGTTTTTATAAGAATTTGGAGTTTGGTACTGGGGGAATGCGTGGCGTTATGGGTGTTGGCACCAATAGAATAAACAAATATACCTTGGGGAAAAATACCCAGGGACTAAGTAACTATCTTAAAAAAACGTACACGGACAACGATCTCCAAGTGGTAATTGCCTACGATTGCAGGCATAATTCCAAATCCTTGGCCCAAACCGTTGCAGAGGTGTTCTCCGCCAATGGCATAAGGGTTCATCTATTCTCAGATCTAAGAACAACCCCTGAGCTTTCCTTTGCCGTAAAACATATTGGCTGCCATGCCGGTATTGTTTTGACCGCTTCGCACAACCCACCTGAATATAACGGATACAAAGTATATTGGGCCGATGGCGGGCAGATTGTCCCTCCCCAGGACGGTGAAATCATTGCGGAAATCAATGCGCTTTCCTTTGAAGACATCAAGTTTGATAAAGATGAGAGCCTGATTCACTATATCGACAAGGAAGTGGACGAAGCTTTTTTTGAAGCATCGGTAAAGAATGGAAGCTTTGGCGCAAAAGGGAAGGATGATTTTAAAATCGTGTTCACTTCCTTGCACGGGACTTCAATCACTGCCATTCCAGAGGTATTGAAGCGCGCCGGATACAACAATGTTACGATCATAGAGGAACAGGCAAAACCGGATGGTGATTTTCCTACGGTAAAATCCCCAAACCCGGAAGAA
>CEVF01152277.1_pt1 | contig 15709 bp, 12 predicted proteins | sample 356441 | NCBI WGS metagenome assembly CEVF01 (sample SAMEA2622765, study PRJEB7988) | marine metagenome | biome: marine biome (ENVO:00000447); feature: surface water layer (ENVO:00002042); material: "saline water (ENVO:00002010), including plankton (ENVO:xxxxxxxx)" | depth 5 m
GGAGGCGACTTAGTGGCGGTCGACTTCAAAAGCGGGCGGTTACTCTGGAGTCGTGATCTTTATCGACAATATCGGCGACGCGGGGGCACAATTGACTACGGTTATTTCGGGGCCGGTTCTGCTCCGATCCTGCACGAGAATCGGCTGCTGTTGAATGTGGGCGGCAGGGCTGGGGCAGGCATTCTCGCCATTGATTGCGACAGTGGAAAAAATATCTGGCAGTCGACCGACGAGGGTGCCAGCTACAGCTCGCCAGTATCGTGTGTAGTCAACGGCGAGCGGCACGTCATATTTGTGACTAGATACCATACACTTTCGCTTGATCCGGACGACGGCCGGGTGCGCTTTCGTTTCCCCTTTGGTCGTCGCGGACCAACCGTGAATGCGGCATCTCCCGTTATCCGCCACGACTTGCTGTTCACGACTGCAAGCTATGGGGTCGGCAGCCGCTTAACACGCATCGCGGCCGATGGGGAGGAAAAGATCTGGGCGGATGAGCGAGGCTTTGCCAGTCAATACAACACGCCAATTTTTCACGACGGATACTTGTACGGCACCGATGGAAGGGCCGACGTAAACAGCGCGTCGCTACGTTGCATTGAAATGAAAACGGGTAAAGAGATGTGGAAAGTTGCTAACTTCGGGGTAGCGGCGTTGATTCTGGTCGGTGATGAACTTCTGATTATCCGTTCTGATGGAAAACTAATGCGGGCCCTGGCCGATCCGCAACAGTTTTTTTCCCGAGCCGAGGCCCAACTGACGCAAGGGACTGTGCGTGCCCTGCCAGCTTTATCGGAGGGTCGGTTGCTGATCCGTGACGATAGTCAGATCTATTGTTACGATGTGGGATCGGCCCGCGGCTCGTGACACACGGCCACTCGCACACCGGCTCATCGAGTAACCACGACAGGTGTATTAAGGCGTATCGACCATTTCGGGACTTCTGCGGTAAAATCCGATGGTCTCCAGCGCAGCATAAACCTCTTCCAGAGTTTTTTCGCCGAAATTGGAAATGTCGAGCAAATCCTCGGGTGAACAGTTCAATAAATCATTTACTGTAAAGATACCCCGTTCCTCGAGACAATTCGTTGTGCGGACCGAGAGCCCTATTTCCGCTGTACTCATTTCAAGGCGATCATTCAAATTTTCAGACTTGTTGCCACCAGCGGGAAGCGGGATGCGTGTCATGGGTTCCCTCCCAATAAAGATTCCTGTGAGTCAATTGATCCGCTCCTTTGCGGTCGACTCCCTTATAACACACATAGCGACTCTTGCGATGAGTGGAATCGGAAAGAAATATTTTTTCCCGATCCCGTTGTTGCATTCACATATCAAAAAACTTTTTCCTATCCCGTACCCTAGCGTGCTAGCATGCCAAGCGATCCCCACGCCGAACTGACCACTGCACAGCGGCTGGCAGTTGAACATATCGACGGACCGCTATTGATTCTTGCGGGTCCCGGGAGCGGCAAAACCCGTGTCGTAACGCATCGCATCGCCCATTTGGTGCACCAGGGAATCGCACCGCATCAAATTGTCGCACTCACATTCACCAATAAAGCGGCAGATGAAATGCGGGATCGGGCAACGGCACTGCTCGGACCGATCGACGGATTGCAACTTTCCACGTTCCACCGATTCTGCGCCCGCATGCTTCGGCAGCACGCGCCCCTGCTAGGACTTACTGAAAATTTCACCATCTACGATACCGATGACAGTTTGCGAATGCTGCGACATGTTTTGGAAAAGCAGGGTATTTCCAGTAACACTTTTAGCCCCCGTCAGATTGCCGCTGAAATCAGCCGGGCGAAAAATGATTTGATCGGCGCAACGCAGTATTGCTCGCCCCACGGCATGCCCCTTGCTACCGCCGTCGCGGAGGTATATCCGCTTTACCAACAGCAACTTCTGGCGGCAGCTGCAGTCGATTTTGACGACCTACTGCTTCATGTGGCCACGCTCTTGTCGGAGCACCCGGAGATCCGAGCCGAACTGGATGCACGCTACCGTTATGTGTTAGTCGATGAGTATCAAGATACCAACATGGCCCAATACGCAATCCTTCGCGCGCTAAGCCATGACCACCCAAACCTTGCGGCGACCGGTGATCCGGATCAGTCCATTTTCGGGTGGCGTGGTGCCAATGTCGGTAACATTCTGCGTTTCGAGGAGGACTTTCCAAACGTGCGCGTGGTACGCTTGGAGCAGAATTACCGCAGCACCAAAGCGATCTTGCGGACTGCAGATCACTTGATTCGGCATAACCAACTCCGCAAACATAAGAAACTCTTTACGCACAATCCAGAGGGAAATCCGGTTCAGTTAATGCACTACGCCGATGGACGCGATGAGGCAGATAGTATCGCACTCTCGATACTCGAGGAGATAAAATCAGAGCAGCGGAAGGCAAGTGATTTTGCGATTTTCTACCGTATCAACGCACTCTCACGCTCTATTGAATTCGCGCTACGCGAGCATGGCATTCCCTATCAGCTGATCAAAGGACTTGAATTTTTTCAACGAAAAGAAGTAAAGGATGTTATCGCCTATTTGCAACTTATCAGCAATCCACGCGATGATGTGGCGCTTTTGCGAATCATCAATACGCCACGCCGGGGCATCGGAAAAAAAACCCTGACAACCCTGATAAACCACGCTCGGTTACAAAGTCTTCCTTTGCTGGAAAGTGCGCGGCAAGCAGGTTTGATTGAATCGATTGCCAAGGCGACGGCAACTCGTGTTGCACGCTTTGTTGCAATGTATGACCGCTTTGTCCAAGAGGCGACCGGTTCCCTCGAGGAACTGATGGGGTTGGTCATTAGTGTCTCGGGATACCACGGCAATCTGGTCGACTCCGAACTGGAAGAGGACCAACAACGTTTAGCAAATATCGAAGAGCTTCTTACCCTAGCCCGGCAATTCGATCAGCAGCATCCGGAAGGTGGTGCACTGGACCAATTCCTGCAGGAAATTGCCCTGGTCGGTGATACCGACGATTGGGAGGAGGAGACAGAAAGGGTGACTTTAATGACGCTGCATGCCGCCAAAGGACTGGAATTTCCGATAGTCTTCCTGGTTGCGTGCGAGGAGGGCCTGCTGCCACACGAACGGACCCGCACCGACGCCGATGCACTCGAAGAAGAGCGAAGGCTACTCTTTGTTGGCATTACGCGTGCCGAACAGGAACTCCGCCTGAGCCTCGCCCGGCGACGGGATTTCCGCGGCCAGAGAATGCTTACCATTCCAAGTCAATTCCTTCTGCAACTTCCGTGTGACGAAATGGTGCAGCAAGAATCTTTTGCCCTAGGTGGGGCAGCGTTCGAGGCAGATCACGCCATAGAAAAAGGGGAAGACGATCAGCAGGATCCGACACCGCAGCCAACTAACTCGATTACAGCGGATTCGATTCAAACGGCCACTGAGATGATCTCTACGGCAAGTGACCCGCCGCAGACGGCGCTTTCTCAAGTCGACGTCAATCAGTTCCGAGTGGGGATGCGGGTGACCCATCCCAAATACGGACTGGGCAAAGTGGCTGCCCTCGGTGGTCCGGAGAGTGCACGGACTGCTACCATTCATTTTGCGACCGCCGGTGTGCGGAAGTTTCGCCTCAAGGAAAGCCCCCTGCGACCGGTGGGTGCCAAGCCCTAAGATGACGCCAACAACACGCGCTTTGCGGCGTTAAAAAAATGAAAAGATTCCCAAAAATCGCGCAGCTCAAACAAGTCACCGGATTTCGTGAGCGGCTAACCGCGCTGGGAGTCGAATTACCTGTCGATGATTCTATTCTAACCGCCCGCGATGGTAGCCCGCTGAATGAGAAACTCAAGGTCGGCACGTTTGAAGTTGGAAATCGCTGGTGCATCCATCCGATGGAAGGGTGGGACGCCAACGCTGATGGCAGTCCTAGTCGATTGACACTTAGGCGATGGCAACGGTTCGGCGAGAGCGGTGCGAAATGGATCTGGGGAGGTGAGGCCGCTGCGGTGGTTGCCGAAGGAAGAGCTAATCCCAGGCAGACGCTGGCGACTGCTGAAAACCTCACCGGACTAATCCAACTGCGAGAAATCCTCGAGGCGTCGCACTTGGAAAAATTTGGTTGTCTCGATGATCTGCTGGTCGGTCTTCAATTGACTCACTCGGGGCGGTTTGCCCGACCGACCGAAAAAGGACCAGCCCCACGCATTGCTTACCACCACCCCCTCCTGGATGCCAAGTTTGGGATCTCCCGGAGCGATCGCGACTGTCTGCTCACCGATCAAGAACTGGAGCAACTTATCAAAAAATTTGTCCAGGCCGCGATGCTGGCTGCCGAGGCCGGTTTTCGCTTTGTCGACGTTAAAGCCTGTCATGGCTATCTAATTCATGAAGTTCTGGGTGGACACACTAGACCGGGACCGTTCGGCGGAAATTTTACTGGTCGCTTTCGGCTTCTTGCCGAAATTATTCGTGGCATTCGTCGTGAGGCGCCCGACTTAATGATCGGCGTTCGCATCAGCGCTTTTGACAGCGTTCCCTTTACTGCGGGCGCAGATGGAATCGGAGAGCCTATGGCATTCGCCGACCTGCTCCCCTACCGCTACGGTTTCGGCATGTCTTCCCGCAATCCCATTGAACCGGACCTGAGTGAAACGATTACGCTGTTGCACGCCCTGCGTGATCTAGGAGTACACACCATCAACGTCAGTTGCGGCAGTCCCTATTACTGCCCCCATTTTCAGCGACCTGCCATCATACCACCGAGCGATGGTTATCTACCGCCGGAAGACCCTCTGTGCGGGGTTGCCCGACAGATTGAATTTGCCCGACGTTGCAAAGAGGCGTGTCCTGATTTACCGATGGTCGGGTCGGGTTATTCCTATCTCCAACAATTCTTACCTCATGTAGCGCAGGCAGTAGTGCGAAACAACTGGATTGATGCAGTCGGGTTGGGCCGGATGGTGCTCTCTTATCCGGAAATGCCCTGCGATACCCTCGGCGAGGGAACCACCCGTTACAAAAAAATTTGTCGCACTTTCAGTGATTGCACGACAGCGCCCCGCGGGGGATTGGTCTCCGGGTGTTATCCTCTCGACGAAGCTTATCGTCAGTTGGAGGAGTCCCGGCAACTGGCGTTACTCAAGCGAAATTCGGCCCGTAGCAGGCATTGAGACAAATTCCTGATCTTTTATATGCTGGAACCACCGATCACACCATCGACAAACAGGACAATGACATGGCGATTTTGTGGACCGTATTGTTGATCATCAGTGTGTTCTTTTTCTGGCTGCTCGGAATTCTCGGCCTTCCCGGAAACTGGTTGATGCTCATTGCCACCGCGATTTATGCCCTGGCTGTTCCCACAGATGCCACCGCATCGCTCTGGTGGATCGTAATGACGATTCTGCTCGTGCTGGCGATTGCGGGTGAGGTCATCGAAATGTTTGCCAGTGCGCACGGCGTGCGAAAGCATGGAGGAAGCAAACGAAGTGCCCTACTCTCTTTTGCGGGCGCACTGATCGGCGCAATTATTGGCGCGATAATTGGTACAGGAGTAATGCCGATCATCGGGAGCTTGCTCGGAGCGCTGTTGCTCTCGGGAGCCGGTGCACTGGTCGGCGCTTTTCTGGGAGAGCAGTGGATCGGGCGCAGTGTGGATGACAGCCTGCAAGTCGGACAAGCCGCATTCTGGGCACGACTTGCCGGAACTGCGGCAAAGATGGTGATCGGGTGCGTCATGCTTGCGGTGGTACTCGTCGCCCTGGGATTGGATCTGTCGACGCCCCGCGAGGCCGTTCCGATCTCGGAACAACCGAAGGGTGGCACGCCCGATTTACGAACGCCCAAATAATAAACAGCCGCTCTGTGACAAGACTAGAAAAATAAAAACCGATTTCCAGCCTTGTTCCACCAGCGATTCCCCCATTTCGAGGGGATTTTGTAAATTGGCTTGAAAAAATGCCAAATTGATCTGTCCAAAAGGCACCGCAAACGGCAATCCTGTTGTTGTGCGGCCGACAAAGTCGCACCGATTTTTTCAAAACACTCCGTTTGGTTTCAATAGGACACCGATCGGACGGGGCTGGTATAACGAGGAGGCGATCAATGGGTACTGTGCCGCAAAGCAAGGGAATGAACAGGCGGGTTGATTCGGGAAGTCAGGCGAAGGCGATGCAACCTTTGCACCGGCTTAGAGAAATTCGTGCGCAGCAGGATGTAACCCTCAGGGCACTGTCGCGGAAAATGCATGTCCCGATGCGAGAAGTTCGAGCCCAGGAAGATCCGGCCTGCGATCTACCGCTAACTGCGTTGTATCGCTGGCAACAGGCGCTTCGCGTGCCGGCCGCCGAAATTCTGGTGGAACCGGGAGATAAACTCTCGTCTCCGGTGAACATTCGGGCTCGCTTACTACGAATGATGAAAACGATCGTCACAATTCTAGATAAACCACAACCGGAGCGGACAGTAAACTTGCTCGAGAATCTACGGAACGAAATTCTCGCTGTGATGCCGGAAATTGAAGACATCGATCGCTGGCACGGATCGAATAGTGCCCGCGGAGCCGACGACATTGCCGCCGCTGTGCTGCGACAGATTGATGAGGAATTGTTACGGGACCCCTAAATCTCGCAACAATCACAGGTGCGATCGTGCATCAGTACTTGAGAATCAGTACTTGAGCATCAATGACCCTGTGTATTCTGTACCTTCTTCGATGGATTCAATCGGCATACTGCTTTCATATCGGTTTCTTGCACCGACTTGTAATCGCAGGTCAAGCGCCTCATCGAGCACGAAATTTAGGTTTGCTTCGGATCGGACTTCGTAGTCCTTTAGATCGCTCCACTGTGGAATGTAGTCAACCTTTGTTGAAATTTTGTGTGCGTTGGTCACCTTTTGGTTCACTGAGACACCGTAAGTGGAATCGGGAGCAATTCCGTTTTCTTCGCGTTCGACGCCGATTTCGCGAACAACGGTGGCACCCGCCTTGAGCTTTACATGGCTGGATCGGTTTTTCAGAACTGAATAAGCAAATCCTGTATTTGTCTCAAAACGACGGTCAAAATCGCGAAGCTGGTCATATTCGATTTTTCCACCCAGATAATGGCTCCACCGCGTTGCATTAAAAAACCATTCGTGCGTGCCGTCAAATAAAAGTCGATTCGTGACATTTTCTTGTTCATCCTGTCGACGCTCATACTTCAGATCAACCTCAACTGCCTTGCCCTTCCATCGATACGAGGCCAGGGTGCCAAGTCGGAGTTGATTACTGATCTGCTCTGCTTCGCCTTGATTCCGCTCGAAGTCCATGTCGACTTTGAGCGACTGCCCGGACGTTTTGTAACGCGCCACGGTCCCGAAGCGGACTCGGTTACTAAAATCACTTGTTTCCTGCATCCCGAGTTTAAAATCAATATTCCAAAGTGATTCCAGAATTTCCATCTCTGTTCTGAATCCAGCTTCATTTTCTTCTTTAGAAAATTCAGACTCACTTCCTGCCGATGGTATGATCGGGTGCTGAACTACGTTGTCCGCCACGGTTGGCGGGATCGCGCGAGATTCCTCCCGCGAAAGAATTTCTCGCGGAATAAGGGAACTCTCAGCAGAGCCTCCAGGATGACCCAAAGTCTTCTCGGGCAGGTAAGCCACCGGTTGGCTTAAGACGGACTGCCAAGAATCGGTCGAGACGGGAATTGTCAGATCGAGCGGAGCGGGTGCAGCGATCCCTGAAACTTCAACAGCCGATTCAAGCAGTAAATGCTTAGTTGTGAGGGATGAATCCAGCTCCATGCTCACCTGATCGTTCCCGGAGTCCGTACGTTCTGCAGCAAAGAACCCGAGCATCTGGGCCTCCGTCACGCCGGGTGCAAAGCAGAAAAGGCAACTCAGCCACAGCCCGAGTTCAAACGATCGAGAGGGAGTAGGGTAACCAGTGCAATCCATGCTGAACGTTCGATAGGTTTCAAGCAGAGAGTTGAGGAAGGCAATTTGGGGAGGGACGGAGGGTAGCAGAGCGCGTGCCGAATCACAAGCTGCATTCGCTGCACGCCTCCCTGTGATCATCGGCACTTTCTCCGCCACAAATTGGTGTTTTTCAAGAGCCTCCCTTAGTAGAGGGGTAATTGCTCCGAGGAGTCGCACCGGTGTGAGCCGATGCGATGCGTAGCACTCGAGCGGTTGGACTGGCAGGCCCTACACATTCTCGCCGACCTTCCCGCGGAGGGGGTATGCCACCTATAATCTTTGTGGGAGACCAAGCGTGAAACTAAGGAGATCTAACGCGTGGCAGCGTCCAACATTGCGGGCAGCCCGCCCCTCCGGATTGGTGCGGTTAATTACCTGAACACAAAGCCCCTAATTCGGGGATTGAATGAGCTTGCGCCGCATGCGGATCTCCGCATGGATTTACCGAGCCGACTAGCGGACACGCTCGCTGCCCGTCGCGTTGATGTGGCATTGATTCCCGTCGTTGAACTACTGGACCGTCCAGATTATCGCGTTGTGTCCGACGCGTGTATCGGTTGCCAAGGACCTGTTCTGAGCGTCAAACTCTTCAGTCGCACACCGATCCAACGGATTCGCAGCCTGGCATTAGATGATGGATCCCGCACGAGTGTCGCGCTGGTGCAAATTCTCCTGGCTGAGCAATTCGGGATCCGCCCGTTGCTTGAAACGCTCCCGATCGGGGCATCGATTGCAGACACAGAAACAGATGCAGTACTGCTGATCGGCGATCGAGCCATCCACTCGCCACCCGGAAAATTTTGCGAGGTCTGGGATCTGGGGGACCGTTGGGTCAGTTGGACAAAACTACCATTTGTGTTCGCGGTCTGGGCTGCACATCAAAACACCCCCCTCGGAGATATCGGCGCAGCACTTTCGGAATCGCGGGACCGAGGACTGGCCGAAATCAGCATGATCGCGCACGAAGAGTCCGCAACGCACGGTTTGACACAGCCACAATGCCTCGATTATCTGTCCAAGAATCTCAACTTCATGCTGGGGCAACGCGAACGTGAAGGAATCGAGTTATTTCAGACACTATGCAGGAAGTGGAATCTACTGGCAGCGCCACCGGAAAACGTTGCGGTAGAAAACGTATCGTGATTCGATCGATTGAACCAATTTTAGAGAAGCGCACCGCGGTCGCCGCCGGCGAACCCGAAGGTCGGCTTACGCCAGAAGAGGGTCTTGCCCTACTTGAGTGTGATGACTTGGCACTAATCGGTCGTGCCGCAGATCGATTTACACGCAGCCTGCATCCGGAGTCGTATCGCACCTACAACATTGATCGAAACATCAATTATACCAACGTCTGCAGTGCCGTCTGTAACTTTTGTGCTTTCTATCGCCACCCGAAAGATCCGGAAGGATACATCATTGAACGGGAGGAACTGTTACAGAAAATTGGTGAGTTGGTATCGGTCGGTGGCGATCAGATTTTGCTCCAGGGCGGCATGCACCCTAAGCTAAAGCTAGAGTGGTACGAGGAAATGCTGCAGGATATCAAGGCTCATTATCCACAGATTAACATCCACGGCTTCAGTCCCCCGGAAATCCACGCTTTCACCAGGGTTAACCGACTGGAATTGCGAGTGGTCCTCGAACGACTTCAGGCGGCAGGCCTCGGGAGCGTGCCGGGTGGCGGCGCTGAAATTCTGGTCGATCGCGTCCGTCAGGAAATCACGCGAGGCAAGGTGCTTTCGGATGACTGGCTGAATGTGATGCGGGTCTGGCACCAATTAGGTGGACGCAGCACGGCCACCATGATGTTCGGGCACGTTGAAACACTAAGTGAGCGCATTGAGCACCTGGACAGGATTCGCAGCCTTCAAGATGAAACGGGCGGATTTACGGCGTTCATCTGTTGGACTTTTCAGCCCGATAATACGAAACTGGCTCATCTGCCACGACACGGCGGGCACTCGTACCTGCATACCCAGGCTGTAAGCCGCCTGTATCTCGACAACATTCCCAACATTCAGTCGAGTTGGGTTACCCAGGGCATGAAGATCGGACAGTTGGCCCTGCTCTACGGAGCCAACGATATGGGAAGTTTAATGCTGGAAGAAAATGTGGTTGCAGAAGCGGGAACGGTCCATCACTTGACACTTCACGAGATACAGGACTGCATTTCCGATCTGGGCTATGAACCGCGGCAGCGAAATGTCTTTTACGATCTCATTGATCCTTCGCAAACAACCCTGGCCTGTTGAAAGAGCCGGTGGGCAGGGGCGGCCGAATCGATGTAGAATGGGACCGAATCCGGCCAACCACAAAAAACGTGTGCATCTCTATGATTGAAGTCCGCAATCTTCAGAAGCAATACGAGGATTTTCAACGGGAACCGCACCACGCGTTGTGCGGTATTTCATTCGAGGCCGCTGCCGGCGAGGTTTTCGGCTTGCTCGGTCCAAACGGTGCCGGAAAAACCACGGCACTCCGTATCCTGAGTACGGTTCTGCAGCCCTCGAGCGGAAGTGCCAAAGTGGACGACCTGGATGTGGTAACACAAAGCGACCAGGTACGGCACCGGATCGGTTTCGTTTCCTCGGGGACCGCCGTCTATGACCGAATGACCGCCTGGGAGATGGTCGAGTATTTCGGTCACCTGTACGACATTGAGGATGCCGTTCTCGAAGCTCGAATGGAGGAAATCTTTGATCGTTTAAAGATGCAGGACATCCGCGACCGATTGGGTGGAAAAATGTCGACCGGCATGAAACAAAAAGTTTCCATTGCTCGAGCGATCGTGCATGATCCGCCAGTGATTATTCTGGACGAGGCAACAGCAGGGCTCGATGTGCTGGTTGCTCGCGCCGTGTTGGAGATTGTGGCCGACCTCCGCGATCAGGGGAAATGCATTATCTATTCGACACACATCATGCGCGAAGTCGAAAGAGTATGTGACCGGGTGGCGATCATGCATCGGGGCAAAATCTTGGCCACTGGTACGCTTGCCGAGTTGCGTGCTGAAGCGCCCGCTGGCGTGAAAAGCGGGGAGATGGAAGAGCTGTTTTTCGATCTCATCCAGAAAGCAGAAGCATCCCAAACGGAGACCGCACTGGACGGGTAACGATTCATGCAGTGGAAGAATGTGCGTCTGATTTTTCGTCGCGAGATGCGTGATCAACTCCGTGATCGTAGAACACTGTTTATGATTGCGGTCCTGCCAATTCTCTTTTACCCACTGCTGGGTGTCAGTTTCTTTCAAATCGCACAATTCCTACGCGAGCATCCGAGTCGAGTTTTAATTTTGGGCTATGAAGGAACCGGTGGTAATTTACCGGAATTGATACGGCAGGATCGCTTTGCGGTTGCGTCGGGCGAGCCGTCATCGGCGACATCCGTACAGCTTGAACTCCTCCCACTGACGCGACTGGCGTTTGTGCGACGTGGTGAGTGGCCTGACGATGACAATCTAACGGCGGAACAATCAAAGATCGTCAATCGGCAGATCCGGGCATTAATGAATCGCTATGGCTGCGAGGCTGCAGTCTGTTTTCCACCTGGATTTTTCAAGGAACTGGAAAGCTATCCGGTACGATTCCGCAATCATGCGCGAAAGGCTAGCCAGAAACCTCCACCCGCGGTGCCACGGCCTTTACTGGTTTACGACGATAGCAGCGATAAAAAGGTCCTGGCGCACGCGAGAGTTGATCGAGCGCTGACGGACTGGTCGGCGCAAGTAGGTCAGGAGAGCCTAGCGGCAAGTAATCTCTCGCAATGGGCAGCACGACCGATTGAATTTAGCCGCTTCGATCTAGCAGAAGATGCGGACAAGATTAATGTCTCGCTCTGGTCGAAAATTCTGCCTTTTGTCCTATTGATCTGGGCAGTGACCGGCGCGTTTTATCCGGCCATCGATTTGTGTGCCGGAGAAAAAGAACGCGGGACGCTTGAAACGCTGCTTACCAGTCCGGCCCGACGCGGTGAGATCGTACTCGGCAAATTATTCACAGTGATGCTTTTCAGTATTACCACCGCGATCCTAAACCTGGTGGCGATGGCGATCACCGGCCGCGTCGTAATGTCGCAACTAAAAGACCTTGCAGCACAAGCCGATGTAGGGCCACCACCGCTCGCAGCACTATTCTATCTGGCGTTGATTCTGATTCCCATTGCAGCCTTGTTCAGCGCGGTGTGCCTGGCTTTGGCAGCCTTTGCCCGCAGCACCAAGGAAGGTCAGTATTACCTGATGCCCGTGATCCTGGTCACCCTGCCTCTGATCCTGTTACCCATGGCACCGAGTGCAGAGCTTGACCTTGGATTCAGCCTGATCCCGATAAGCGGAATCGTGTTGCTGATGCGATCGGTCATGGAAGGCACGATCAGTGAGCTATGGCCTTATGCGTTTCCCGTGCTGCTGATAACCTTCTCTTGCTGTTATCTGGCCATCCGTTGGGCGGTGGATCAGTTCCGCAGCGAAGATGTTCTGTTCCGCGAGGGTGAAAAGTGGGACCTGGGGAGTTGGCTCATCCAGTCGGTGCGTTATCGTCGACCACTGCCGACCGTACAGATCGCGGTGCTATGTGGCGTGCTGATTTTGGTGCTTAAATTTTTCCTGGAGGCGACCGTTGATTTACCGAGTACTCCGAGCGGTATTGCTTCGCTCTCGTTAGCGACATTCAGCTGGAAAGCTATCCTGTTGCCGATGCTTACGATCCTCGGCATCACGCTGGTCATGACCTTCCTGTTCACCGGCGAACCTCGAAAGACGCTCGCGCTTAGACGACCGCCTGCTCTGAGCCTGCTCGCGGCTGCGATTCTAGCCATTTGCCTTTACCCGACCGCAACGATGCTGCAGATGTTAATCTCGCAGACATATGCGATCCCGCAGCAGATGCAGGCAATGCTAGAGGCGGTTGAGATGAAGCTTGCCTCCGGTCCCGGTTGGGTGGCATTGATTCTAATTGCATTGGTTCCCGCCGTCTGCGAGGAGCTGGCCTTTCGCGGATTTATCTTGACCGGCATGCGACATTCGGCGAGTGGACAGCCTGAACGCCGCTGGCGGGCGATCGTCGCAAGCAGTCTGTTCTTTGCCCTCGCGCACGGTATTTTGCAGCAGCAGATCAGCGCATTTTTTCTAGGCCTCGTCCTTGGCTACATTGCTTATCACGCGCAAAGCGTTTGGCCAGCCATCCTGTATCATCTGACGCATAACACGACGGCCTGCCTTGCGCACGCGAGCGGCGGGCTCAAGTGGCTTGAGAATCAGCACTATCTAGCCGCCGGCCTGCTACTCGGTGGCCTGCTGCTCGGCGGGGCCCTGCTGCTTTATTTTGGTCGACTCGATCGTCAACGTAGCGGTCCGCTACGGTTGGATACTCCAGCAATGGGCAGCAAACCCGTATAAAGCGGCACGCCATGCAAACGCTTCCCCCCTGCTACAGCCTCCGTGCAGCGATGTTGTTTTCGCCTCTCGCTTCACCGCAAGAAAACGCGTGGATCAATATCAAGGGCGGGAACATCACCAGTATCGGAAGTGCCACAGAGACGACCCACTTCGATCCAGGCGATTGTGCCGTGCTGCCGGGCTTGGTCAACGCGCATGCCCACCTGGAATTCAGCGACCTTGAATCCCCGCTCGGTAGGGGCGGCATGCCGCTGCCCGACTGGATTGGCAAGGTCCTCGCGTGGCGGAGCAGCGGACGTCGGAAATCTACACAAGAGCGGATCGGCAGTGGCATTGAACAGTCGCTCGCGGGGGGCGTTGTGGCGGTGGCGGATATCGTCTCCGAACAGCGGGTTTCGATCGAAACACCGCTCCATTATCACGCCTTTGAAGAAGTGATCGCTGCGAGTGAAGCACAGCATACCGTCGCCCTTCAGCGAGTCGATGCGGTTGCTTCCAGCATCGCAGCTGGGTCATGCCGCGGCGGAATCAGTCCGCACGCACCATATTCGGTCGCCCCTGCGATCTGGGAGCGAGCAGTGCAACGCGCACGCGATCATAATATTCCGCTGGCCGTGCATCTGGCCGAGACGCGTGACGAGTTGTCATTTCTTGCAGATGGGACGGGGCCTTTCGCGACGCTTCTCGCCGACCGCGGTGCCATTGATTTTATGGCTGCGGGAAGAACACCCCAGGCATTTTTAAACATGCTTGCCCGTGCACCCAGCACGCTGATCGCACACGGAAATTATCTGACCGTGGATGAAATTCAATTTCTCGCAGCGCACCGCGATTGCATGACCTTGGTTTACTGCCCGCGTACGCACAACTATTTTGGCCACGATCGTTACCCCCTAGCAACAATGCTGGATGCCGGTGCACGTGTCGCAATCGGCACGGACGGGCGAGGATCAAATCCTGACCTCAGTCTCTGGCGGGAACTACAGCATATCGCGCAAACACACGCCGAAGTCCCGGGCGAGGCGATTCTTGAGATGGGCACACTTAACGGTGCCGAGGGGTTATCGCTGGCAGACCGCATCGGCACGATTGAGGCGGGCAAGGAGGCATCGCTGGCCGTAGTTCGTTTCACAGACGTTGCACATCGCAATTCCTACGCGCGTTTGTTTGACTCGACCAGCGAGGTGATTGCCACGATCATAGCGGGAAATCTTGTTGGTGGCAGCCTCGAGTAAATCGCTATCGAATTCAAGAATAGCGTGGCAATATAAAGGCGAGCAAGCCTGTCATCATGAGAATCACCGTCAGCAGCAGTCCTGCAGATTGGCTCGCATCGCGGCGACTTGTCGCCCCAGTCATCACCGAAAAACTTTTGTAGAGCAGTAGCATTGCCACCATCAACGCGACCGCAAACCAGACAGTCACCAACAGGCTGCCCCCCAGAAACTGATGCTGCACTGCACGCGGAAGTTGCAGCAGAAACCAGACGCCCGAGGGAATCTCCAGCAGTGTGACCCCGAAAATCGCACCGGCGAAACGGCGCGTGAGCGTGTTGAATGACTCTGCTTTTTTATCGTCTCGCGCACGTTGGTGGCAGGACGCGGAGTGGAGCATCAACAGCGTTGCTACGATCGCCACACCGGCCAGCAGATGGTGCAGCACTCGGGCCAGCACCGGGGCGGAAAAAGTGAGTGATCGCAAATCCGCTTTTGTCAGCGGCGTTATGTCACTAAGACCTTGCAGATGACCGACCACGACAAACAGTGGCGCAAAGTGGTAGATAAGATTCGTAGCTGCGAGCAGAAAGAGCAAGATGATCAACCATCGGCGAGCAGAGATTGCGGTCCAATAGATTACAACCGGCAGCATACAGAAATAATAGAAAACCAGTTCGGCCACACCCCACCAGAGCTTGTCGTGCGGAAGGGCGAGCAGTGCACGATAGAAGCGTTTTCCTCCGAGTGCATCACCGCCGAACGAATATAGACCGATGATGGTGCCGCCCAGCAGCATGCCGATAAATAGTGCAAGGCAGCATTTTCCAGCAAGCCATCGTGCCAACTGCCGCGCATCGCTTGAAGTGCCGCAGACCAGACCGATACAGAAAAGGGGCCCGATTGCTGCGATATTTATCATGACCAGGTGCAAGGCGAGCAGGATTGTCTTGATGAGCGTTAACATCAAATGGCATTCGGCTTCCGGTTAAAAAAAGCGATTTCGGCAAGAAGAATTATCGTAGGGCAATATCTCATATGCCTGCAACAATGGAGACACCCCATGGCGTCCCGTTTTGCAGACCGCTAGGATAACACGAGTATATTTCGCTATCGGGCGATTAGCTCAGTTGGCTAGAGCGCCACGTTTACACCGTGG
>CEVF01147073.1_pt1 | contig 15696 bp, 13 predicted proteins | sample 356441 | NCBI WGS metagenome assembly CEVF01 (sample SAMEA2622765, study PRJEB7988) | marine metagenome | biome: marine biome (ENVO:00000447); feature: surface water layer (ENVO:00002042); material: "saline water (ENVO:00002010), including plankton (ENVO:xxxxxxxx)" | depth 5 m
ATCTTGTAATACCCCATCAACTCTATATCTTATTCTCATTCTTTCCTCCAAAGATTCAGCATGAATATCTGAAGCCCTTAGTTTTTCCGAGGTTGAGAGTATCGATCCAACAGCGGTAATTACAGGATCTGAATTTTCCTGAAACTCTGCCTCGTCAAAGATATCCTCATTTCCTATAGAATCTTCATCATTTTCAATATCAAAAAAATCATATTTATCTTTATTATTAAATCCTTCTAAAGAATTTTCTTCATAATTAGTTTTTATAGATAAGTTATTTTCTAAATTTTTAATATCTTTATCTGAAAATTCTTCACCAATATTTATCTTTCTTGATATGTCTTGTTTAAGCTTATTTTTATTTATATCAGCAAATTTACTTTCCCATTCTTGACTTGATATTTGAACAACTTCCGACTCAATATTATATTCTTTTTTAAGTTTATTTAAAAAATGCACAACCTTACTAAAGGTTGGATTCATAGCACCTATTTTAAGTTTATAATCTGAAAATTCTTCTAAAACTATTCCTAAATCTTCGCAAATTGATTTATTAACTATTTCCTCAATATTAAAATTCTCAACAAAATCATTTTCTTTAGTGAATGGCATGATTTTGGAATTTATTAATCTCTATGTCTATTCTACACATGTCATTTAAACTAAAAATTAGTTTGCAGAATTTAGAAACATTAATATAATTTAATTGTAGCAAAATATTGCATCGATATTTAATATTTACATGAAGAAATCATACCTAATTGTCATATTATTAATTTCGAACACACTTTTTGGGGCATTTGCAAATTCTGTGAAATTAAAAGAGGAAAAAAAATCAGTAAAAGAAATTGAATTAATTAAAACAATTAATCTTTCCAATTCCAATAACATCTTAGAAAATGTTCCTAAACTAGATTTAGATCGAACAAGAAAAAAGGCCAATTCTACAAAAGATATATTTTCCTATAGAAATATTGATCTTAAGAAAAGCAATATTAATTTAAATGAATTTAAACTTATTGGATTGGTAGAAGTTAAGGGCATTAAAAGTATATTAATTTCTTCATTAGGCGAAATTAAATCATTTAAAGAAGGAGAAATTATTGATAAAAAATACAAAATCAAGGAGATTTCATTTAAGCCTGCGTATGTTATTTTTCAAGAGAATAAAAAGGATCAAAAGATTTACTTAAATAAATGAAAAACAAAAAAGAATCGAAACGCTTAGACAAAATAAAAAAACATTATGATTTTTTATTGAATCGGATCAAGAATAAGTCTAATAAAATTATCTTAAAATATCTAAATAAAAATATTAAAAATATTCAGAATAAAAAGACTGTTTATATTCAAAAATTTAAATTAAATCTAGAAAATATTCAGAGCAAATATGTATCTCAAAGAAAAAATTTAAATGCAAAAGGTGGAATTAAGTTTATTGGTATTTATTTTTCAGAAAATAATCTATTTATTTCTAATATCCTTAAAATTAATAATAAATTAGAAATTAAAAAGACTGTTCAAGTAGAGATCCCTGGTGATGTTATTGGGGAATATAAAGTAGAAAATATAAAAGGTTTATCAAAAATAATTGAAAATATAATATCTATTTATAAACTTGATAATGTTCCAGTTTTATTGTTATTAGGATCACCTTTTTTTAAAAGCGATACATTTTCAAAAGACTCAATTTTAATTGTAGAAGATAAATATAAGATTATTAGTAGTAAAAGTCCATATATAGAAAACGATACTCAATTTTTAATTAATGAAGTTGAAGGTGATAAATATTCAAATTATACAAGGGTTTTGTACTGTAATAAATCAACAATAGAGTCATGGATAAAATCTATTAAAAACATCAATAATCCTTTAATTGCTTTAACAAATGGTTTGTTACCCGTTGTTGAATGTCTTAACAAAAAGAATGACAATGTTCTATTGGCTGAAATTAGTAATTTTATAACAACAATTTATTACATAAAAAAGAATTGCGAACTTATTACATTCAGCTTACCTTATGGGAGCGATATCTATTCATCAGAGAACAAAGAGGTAAGATACCAATATTTTGAAAGATTAGATAAGTCTCTCAAAGAAGTTTTCAATAAAATTAATAATAAAAAAATTGAGGATATTTATATTACTGGATCAGGCTTAAGTAAAGTATTAATGTCGGGGGAGGTTTTACCATTTAATTTGAAACTTTTAGATTCACTATATATTGAGAAATATTCTTATGATAATACTAGTAATAACTACGAATATATATTTAATCAATATTCTCAAATACTTTTAGAGGATGATAATTATATTTATAATTTTTTTGATCAATATGAAAATTTAAATATTTGGAATCCAGGCTCTGAAAATAAGAAAAATATAATTGATTCTGACTATATAAAAAGTCTTAAAAATATATACAAAACAATAAGAAAAGAGAGGATTTTATATTATCCAGCTTTTACAATAATTATAATTACGATATTAACTTGGTTATTCGCAAGTATCTCTATATTCAATGTTATTAGATTGAAAGATACACATCGAAAATATTTAGATAAAACCAACCAACTTAGAATGGTTGTACAAAGTTTAAATCTAGATATAAATAAAGTTATCGATCATTCAAAATTTTATACAAGTTCTTTAGAGGGATTTTTATTTGGAAAGTTACTTGAGAAGTCAATTCCTAATGGTATACAAGTTACTAAAATTGAAGTAAATAAAAATATCTTTAACCTTAATTTAAATGGAAGAAACTTAGAAGTAATTAACGAATTTATTTTGCTAATAAGAAATAATCCTATGATTAATTCATCAAGTTTAAAAATTGATACTATTAATTCAATTGAAAATCCTCAAATAATAAACTCTTCAACTATTGATAATAATAAATCTTTTATTAAACTTTCAGGAAGAATAAAAAATTTATCATTAAAGAGCAGAATCGAAACTAGTGAAAAATTTTCTAATAAAGGCAAGGTTTATAAATTTCGAATTTTTTCAAATATCAAAAATACTTTTATAAAATAATGGGAAAAGTCAATATTTCTATTCAATCTTTTGTTGAGAAATTAAAAAAAATTGATGTAGTAGAGCTTTTAGAAAAAGCGCAAGCTATAAAAATAGAGGATTTAAAAAAATTTAAATTTTCTGACTTTAAAAGGTCAAAAATCTTTTATCCAACAATAGGATTAATGATTGCATTTTTATTTATAAATATTTTATTAATTCCTTCAATCAAGCAAACTAAGATTTATAGGGACAAATCTAAACTTTATATATCTGAATTTAAAAAAACAAATCTTTTACAAGAAACGCTTGCTAAGAAAATTAATTTAAAAGAAAACCTCAAACAAGATCTCAGAAATTTAGATGATTTAGTATCAAATAATTATGATGTTATGGATTTTTCTGTATTATTAGATAAGGCATCCAAAGATTCCAATGTCTTCATAAAAATAATAAGACCAATATCAGAAAAAAAAATGAAATCAATATGTCTTTTGAGAAATAACACTGAAAGAAAAACACAAAGTAGTTTTAATAAAAGAATAAATAATGAGCTCAATTTTAATAAAAATAATGATGATTTAGCTGTAGAACCATCAAGTTTCATTGTAGATATTAATAGGTTAGATAAAATATTTTCTAAATCCACAGATAACATTGGAAGTCTCTACAAACAAAATTATTTTTTTATAGAGACAGAATCCACTTTTCAAGATTACTTACTATTCCTCAAAAAGTTACAATCCTACAAAACTACAATAATGACAAATTGTTATCTTACAAATATTTCTAGATCAACTAATAAAAATATTAGTATTAAAAATAAAGAGACTATTTTAAATACTAAATTTATTCTTAATTATCCAACAAAGTAAATTTATTTTTTTCTGGTAAATATATATTGGTAGAAAATAGTTTAAGAGCTAAAATTAATATAAGAAGATAATACAAAAGAACATATGAAAAAAAAATATAAATTATTTTTAATATTTTTTATTATATTTTCTACTCCACTAAAAAGAATTAAAACCGAGGGAATAATTAATCCAAAACTTTTACAAGAACAACAGAATTTACTAGGAGAAAATATTTATAAAAATAAAATTGATGCTGAATTACCAAATCCTAATTTGATAAATATCGATGGCCCAAAAGTTACTATTGCTTTTAAGGATTTACCCGCTAAAGAAGCCATTTCTTATCTGATTTCAAAAATAGATTACGATTATGTTTGGGTAAAGAATGATCCTTCCTTTAACCCTCAAGCAAATCCTAATAAAGTAGATAAGCCAAGGCTTATTACTCTTACACTAAAAGATAAGAATTTTTCTGATGCCTTTAATGCAGTCCTTTTGACAAGTGGATTACATGCTAAAATTGAAAATAATATTATATATGTTGGCCCAAATATAAAAGATAGGGTATTTTCAAAAAGAATCTCTAGAATATATAAACTAAATCAAACATCTGCTAATGCAGCTGCATCTTACTTAGCTAATCTTGGTGCAAGAGTCACCAAAACAACAACTATTAGCACCGCTGTAACCGAGGGAGCCTCACAGTCTCAATCTGTTGCAGGTGGTTCAAGTTCTTCAACAACCACAACATCTATAAAACAATCAGTGGATGTATATGGCTCAAATATAGGCCCACTAATTGGATTATTTGTTACAACTGATGATCGATTACAGACAATTAATTTAATTGGTTCTAAAGATTTAGTATCAATAGCTCAGGGTTTCTTAGAAAAAATTGATCAGAAACAAAGGCAAGTTGCATTAACAGTAAAAATCCTTGACGTAAATATATCGGATGGCAATACTATTGATAATAGTTGGTCTTTGAGACAAAATAACAATTTCATCGTAAATGATAATGGCAAATTATTAGCTGCCTTTGGACGAAATCTACCCCCAGATGAGATTGGAGATTTCAGTTCAAATACACAAGCTGCCATAAAATCTAATCCGGGTTTAGATTATTTAAATAATACTTTTCTAAAATTTCTTAGATCTCAAATAGAATCAAAAAATACAAAAATATTAGCCAGTCCAACATTAATATTAAATGAATATCCAGGAAAAGCGGGAGGACAAGCAATTAGCTTTTCAAGTATTTCATCTTCTCTTTCAACAGGTTCTATAGGTAGGTCATTTGGCAATGAGGCTTTTGTAATAGTTGGTACTCAGGTGCCTGTTAATTGCACAGCAGCTCAGGATTCAACTGTTCCTACCTTTGACTATGGAATAAAAGGACTTACTTTTGGAGCAAGAATTCTTAAAATAGATGATGAAGGATATGTAACTTTTGCAATATCACCTTCTGTCACAGCACCATCCGAACAAAGAAATATAGTTAATTGTGGAACAATTGATTTACTTGCTACGCGGAGACTAGATAGTGGAACTATTAGAGTAAAAGATGGACATACACTTATAATGACTGGTGTTTTAAATAGTACTGATAAAGAAACAATTAAAAAATTTCCATTACTAGGAGATATTCCATTAATTGGAAATTTATTTAAGAGTAAAGCCATATCTAAGGAGGAAAGTGAGCTGGTAATATTAGTTACACCTAAAATTCTTAATTCTGATAAATTTGATAAGAATATGAATTGGGATTATAAGGCTAAAACTGATGAGATAAAAAATTTTTTAGGAGATAAAGAACCATTACCTTAGAACACTGCATCTTCCACCATTTTTCTTAGCAATTTTACCCATCCAATTATTTGAGTCTGAAAAAGTATTGCAATAATTTTCTCCAATTGATAGAGAATCTATTGTCACCCTATTATCTATAAATTTATTATTTCCTAAATCTTGATTAGATCTTACAATCTCATTGTATTGAGTCGCACATTCGTCAAGTGTATAACTTTCTGATTGAAAAGGGCATGATTCTTCTTTTGTTATTTGCCCGTCAGAAATAATTATTATCTGACCTATATCTTGATTACTTAATGAGTTCATAATCGCACTGCTAGGGAGAGTCGCTTCTTGATCAGCTCTTCTAGTAAAGATCCATCTGTAGGCTTTTCTTTTATTAAAAAAAGAGGCTGTTTGCGGTCCCTCTTCAAATAGTAATTGTTCCATAACTCCAAATGAAATAACCTGAAATTTAATATCTTTTTTTAAATTAAATATTGAGTTTACTAAGTCTATTTGCGCTTTCTGCAATCTTGTAAAGCCTTGAATCCTAGAGGATCTAGATCTAGATCTGTTTCTCATACTACCTGAAACATCCAAAATAAAAACAATTGATTTATTATTAATCCCTCCAGTTAGTGAAATTGGTCCAAAATTACATGGTCCCCTAAGACATAAACTGCCATTATTTTGGATATTTTCATCATAAATATCTAAATTACTCCTCATTAGTATATTCTTATCAATTCTGTTTAATGCAGCTGAAGTTTTAGTGATATATTTCTCCCCACTTTTATATGAATCATCATTAACTGTAATACTTATTTCAGCAGTTCTTTTAAAATCATCAACACATAATTCAATTCCCTTTACTTGAATTTTTTGCCAATTTGTAGATAAACAAATTAATTCAATATCGTATATTTTATTACTTATTTTATCTGTTATTATTGTTTTTTTATATTTCTCTGCAGTATAGAATCCCTTACTATCAATAGAAGGGCCAGTTCTCATTAATTTATAGCTTTCCTTATTAATATTTTTATTTAAATCTAAAGAGTAAATTATAGGACAATCTAAGGTAGTAAAATTTTCTTGATTTAAATAATTATTATCAAAATCATTTAAATCTTCTCTAATAAATTGTTTAGGGAAATCAAGAGCAAAGATAAAATCTCCTTTTGGTAATTCGCATAGAGGGTTAATTTTATTTTTATCAACGATTATTTCTTGACCACTATTTATTTCATCAATAATAAAATCTAACGCAGATTCTAATCGTGAGAAAAGTTTTATTTGGGAAGAATCATTCTTATTTAACTGAGAAATAATATTTATAAAATAATAAGCTGATAATAATATTCCAATAGAAATTGAACTGGATACAACTAATTCAGATAAGGTAAATCCATTATTAGAATTTTTAAATAAGAAATTAAGACTTCTAATTTTTAAAAATTTTTTATTAAAAATATTAATTAATTTCATAAGGGAGGACAATATGATTTTAATTCATTAGATAAAACCACATTACTCCAAATTTTCCAATTTTCTTTATTTTTATCTAATTTAACTAAATATTGAATATTTACTATTGAATCATCAATCTCAGATTCGTCTATATTTGCTAATAAGGGATTGTCTATCTTTGGAATCCTTTTAATTTTTACTTTACTACCTTTAAAGATTTTATTTTTTATTTGACCTTCTCTAGTAAGTTTATCAGAGCCAGGGTTCCATTCATCGGGATTCCAACTATTCAAGTTATTAATAGTAAATAAAATATCTTCCTCACAATTTTCAGTATTATTTTCAATTATTGAATAATCATCATTTTCATTAGTTGATACTTTATTGTTTAATAATTCTGATTTAAGAATTTCTATATCTCTTTTTATTTCGTCATTTATAGCATCATTTAAATTGGCATTGAACATAATTTTATGCCTCATGGATATAAAATACATTGAAAAAGTTACTAAAAAAATTAATAATGCTGCACTTAAAATATTTTCGGATAAGCCAAAACCTTTTTTATTTTTAATTTTTCTTATTTTAAAATTGATTTCTAAATTTCTCATCTAATTAGAAAAGTCTCTCATTGTATCAAAAACTTCTATAGATGTTCCTCTATAGTAGGGGATCCCATAATTAAATTCTTGTCCATATCTTTCTACTAAATTGTTTATAAATTCCTTTTTAAACTCCCAATTAACAACTTTTTTATCAAAACAAATATTTTTAGCCCATAGAGCTCCTTCAACATTTATCCGAGAATTAAATTGATCTGTTTTTTTTAAATCGATTCCATAATAGCTAATCCACAAATTACCATTATCATCAATTGATTTCGGATTTTCATATAGAGATTTTTTCCAAATTCTACCATTTATATTTTTCTGTACAAAATTCGCACTCTGATTTTCAATAATAAATCCTAATAAAAAATATTCATTATTTTTCTTAACTAGTGCCATATTTAACATAGTATTTTCACTAGGTTGATTTTCTTCAGATCTGCTTCCAACTGCTATTAAATAAATATTACTAAAAAAATCTTCTTCAAAAATATTTTCATAATTACTTGCAAAATTTAGTAGGTTACCTTTTGGATCTTTAAAAAATATTGGTTCAGCTTTATTACTGATATTTTCTAGATATGCATATGTTCCTCTAGAAATAAATATTTGACTTTTATTTGTAGTATCTTGATAATAGTCTAACTTAGGAAGTGCGGTGCTAAAAGTTGAGCTTGGTGCATATATAAATGAAGTCAATATTTCTGAGTCATCAATACCAGTATTTCCTAAAATGAAAGAATTATTAGGTATTGTCTTATTTCGAATATATGAGATCCCTCCTTTAGTAGAGCATGCTAATTTTTGTTGTTTACTATATCCTCCTTCTTCAGGCTTTAAAATAAAAGTTAGGTTTGCTGATTTTCCTGAGCCACACCTTCCAAAGAAATCGTTTATGTCAATATGACAAATTCTTCCTCCATAATTAATATCTACAGAACCATTAACAATAATTGTTACTTGACGGGATTTTGAACTAATGATATTTAATTTTGAATTTGCACCTCTAATTATTAAATTATCAATATTAAAAACCCTATGTAATTTATTTCTATTACCCCAAGTATTTGCATTACAATCTCTAAAATTAGATGAACGATTTAAGCAATATAAATTTCCAAGGTTTACTATTTGTGTTCTTGAAATATTCAAATAAGGATTTGGTGGTGAATAAATTGGTTGAACCCATATACCTCCATCTTCAGGGATAGAAGATAATTCACTAATTCCAGCAATTTCATTAAGTTCTTCACACTCAAATTCATTAGATATGTTTCTTCGCCAGAGAATTGAACCAGTATCTCCAATAATATCTAAATTACCAAGGAATATTGAATTTTTATCACTATCATTTTCCCCTGCACTTAAATAGGCAAATCCACTTTTATCTACTTCAGGAATGACTTTTATATTTACTCTTAACTTATTAGTTGCAGTTTTTATTTGTGAATTTAGATTATTTCTAGAAATACCTTCTACTAAAAAAGAGGTTGTACCTCCAGTTCTATCATCTCCGTAATATTCAAGCGATTTTAAAGAAAAACTCTGAAAATTATTTTTCTGACTAGACCCAAAATGATTTGAGATGGAAATTTCTTTTTTAAAAAAATTTGCAATATAGGAATTAAAAGTTAACCAATCAATGGATTTAGATCTTCTAGATAAATTATTTATAGGGGTACATTTGGGAGCTATTTGTCTTCCAAAACAATTTTCAAGATCATTAATACACCAATTATTTGATTCATTATTCCAATATAAAGATGTCATATCTTTAATTATTGAATCATCTCCTGAATATGTTCTATTTTCAACTGGACAATTTTCTTTATTAAGATCTTGTGAGCATTCTTTTAAAAGCCAATAGTAATTAAATGCTCTATTTTTCCTATTATTAAATAATGATTTTAAAACTGTAATTGAACTATCAGATGCATTTCTTGCATCTAACTCAAGTTTTTTAATTTTAGTAAGTGTTAATCTATTAACCGCAATAGAAATCAATGCAGTAATAGTTAAGGAGAGTCCTATTCCTAAAATAAGGATTTGCGTTAATGCGAATCCAGACTCATTATTTATTGATTCAAAATAAAACTTTAAATTTCTCTTCAAAATAAATTTAAAAATTTAAATTTACTAATCGGGACAATTTGGAACACTTGCCGTTGCACCTGTTGCCTTACTAGTTCCCTCATTGAGAATAGTAGAGCCCGTAGATATACAAAACACTGATGCCACGGGATATCCGTTCCAACCAGCTCTAGGAGTAGCAGTGAAAGATGTAAATGACTCTTTAGCATCCATTTTAATTACATACATACCTGTTGGAGAATTCCACTGAACTCCATTAATACTTGTTGTTTGTTTAGTCTTACATTCATTGGTTTTATCAGAATCACAAGCAACAACAGTTATATATTCATTTAGATTGGCTACAGTCTTTGGAGTTTGACTATATTCTGTATAATAAGCTTGTGCTGCCTTTGCATAAGAAGCTAAAAGAGTAGATGCCTCTTTCTGCTTGGCTTTATCTGAAGCATTATTAAAGCTAGGAACTGCAATTGCTGATAATATTCCAATTATTACAACAACTACTATTAGTTCAACTAGAGTAAATCCAGATGCATTTCTAATATTTCTCTTAGCTAAATAATCAACAAACCTCAATCTTAAAATGTTGGTCATAAAAAAAAAAATAGCTTAATATTAACTCTATACAATTTGTTTAATTGAGACAATAATTTATTAAATCAAATTTTACTAAATATATTAAAAAGTAATATTTTTTATTCATAAAAGAAATTAATTAGTTAAACAAAAATTTTCTTTTAATTTAGATGAATACTGATTCTTTATTGAATAATCAAAATCAGAACTACTATTATCATATCTTCCTGTAGAAATTACCCCTGAAGGTACATTTATAATAATACAGTTTGGTTTACTAACATTTCTATTAAATTCATCCAATAAACTAATTAAAATAACAACATTATATTGTGAATTATTATTTGGTATGGATATTTGTCCTTTAGGCGTAATATTTATTTCATTTGAAACTTTTTGTAAAAGTTTCTTTTCTAATTTTGGAACCATTAAATAAATTTTTTTTGTATAGTCAGCGTTACCAGAGCATCCAACAAAAAAAGCCTCCTTTTTTTGACTAATATAATCAAAATTATCATCTATTTTTATTGAACATGACATCCCATATCTTCTGGATTCTTTTTTTGCCAATTCAATAAATGAAACTAATTCATTAGTATAAGAATTTTTTTGATATTGATTAATAAGATTATTAAAAGAAGGAAGAGATATCGAGCTTAAATAAGAAAAAACAACAAGAACAAAAATAAGTTCAATCAATGAAAATCCATAATTTTCTTTTATACGATTAATAAGAATAATATTATTAAACATATTTTTAATAAATCGCTTCATAATAGGAATAATAATTTATCAATAAAAAACTCATTTCCAAAGAAAATTGTAAGATAGGCACCTAAACATAGAAAGGGGCCAAAAGGAATAATAGATTTATATTTTGAATTTTTGCAAATCCACGAGAGAAATATAAATAATCCTGCCAAATAAATTGCTAAAACTAAAGTTATCAAAGAACCTTCAATTCCTAACCAAAGAATAAAAACTGCGATCAGTTTTGAATCACCAACACCATAAGGGTATTTTTTAAAAAATGATTTATAAATACTTGAAAAAGATTCCAATACTATAAAAAAAATAATAGAAGAAAGCACTCTCTGAAATAAAAACAGATTATTTTTATCTATGTTTATTTGTAATTTTAAAATTAGTGGAATAGAAATAATAATTAAAATCAAATTTAAAATATTGGGAATAATATAATGATCTATATCGATTAAAGAAATAGTTATCAAGAAAAAGCTAAATATGCAAACTATAATTAGATTCATAATTTGGTTATCAATAAAAAAATAACCAATTGAAAAGTTATTTATAACAAATATTATTCCTACAAAAATTTCAATGAGAGGATAACTATATGGTATTTTAAATTTACAGAATTTACATTTCCCTTGCAAAAATAGCCAAGAAAAAATCGGAATATTTAAAACCCAATCAAGTTTTATTTTACAATTATCACAGTAACTATTTGGAAATATTATTGATTGTTTTTGGTTAAACCTATATCTAATTACATTAATAAAACTTCCAAAACATAAACCAATTATAAAAATAGTAATAATTTTAAAACTATCCATTTTATTGTAAATTAATTCAGAAAAATGATAATAATTAATTTTGAAATGTATATCATTTAAAAATAATTCATGATTTTATTAATATTTATAGAGACTCAATAGATTAGTTATTTTGGCATTTATCAACCTCAGCTATTCCAAAATGAGGGGTATCCCATCCTTTATAGAATGAACTATTATTATCAACCCAAGTCAAATTCCCTCCTATACCATTGTATAAATCTGGCCTGTATTCTTTTTGCACAATACCGGTAAAGCCACGATCATTTGAATGCATTACAAAATAATCATGATTATTAGCCATATGCTGTTGCGCTAACCAATTCTGTCTATGAATTAAATCTTCATTATTTCTCCACTGAGATTTTTCACCGCTAGACCATACATAATTTCCTTCATTATCTCTATCGTTGAGACCAACAAAATACATAGATAATCTATTTGGATCTTTTAATTTATAATTTGCATCGTTAAGTCTTTTATGATCAAAAACAATATTTTTTTGTATCCATTTATATTCTTCTATATCATTTATTGTTACAAGATTACCCCCAAGAATATTAGCCTGCCTTTCTGCTTCATCCCAATTATTACCTTTAACAATTGCATAAGCGGAACAACCTTTTTCTATAAAAGTATCTTTTATTACAAATTCATTTCTTTCAAAATTTAATTTATAAAATTTGCTTACGCATTCATTAAATAAATTATTAATAAAACCATTATATAAACATCCAACCTCTCCTCTTTTATGATCATAAAAATATGTTGGTAAATAATTTTTATTCTTTGGATATAAATAAACTAAATCATCTGAGCCATTACCATAACAGTTATTATTATTTGTTTCATAAGAATATGATTTAGGAGATGAGAGAGTAAAAGTCTCATTATTATTCAAAGAATTATTCATTTGGCATTCTTTTTTGACATTTAAAAGAGTATTTTCGGCAGAGAATGCCCTCGCTCTTCTTGAATAACTTCTAAATGCCGTAATACCGATCTGCGATAGTATAGAGACAATTATAAAACAAATTAAAAGTTCAATCATTGTAAAACCATTATTACTTTTTTTCATTTACTTATTAATTGCTACTATATTTTTAGCAAAACAATATCTAAAAAAAAATAAAATAAATTTATTTTTTCAATATTAGATAAATTATTTTAATAATCAAAATTAAATATTAATAGATAAAACTTATATTTATAAACAAATTCGTTAATTTATTATCAGCATCTGGGTACCTCAGCCATAGCATCACTTTGTGGTTGTAGTTATTCCAATCATTATTTTGCTAATAATAAATAAAAGCTTTTAGGAAACAGTGAATAAAGTAGAAAAAGGGTTTTCTTTAATAGAGTTAATCACTGTTATAAGTATTATTTTAATGATCTCTCAACTTGGTTTTGCAGCTTTTACTAGATATGTAAGAAGGACTAAAGCGTTTGCGGCTAAGACCGCCTTAAAAAATATTAAAAGAGAATGTGAAAGTAATAGAAGTTTAGGATTACTAGAAACATTTGCGTTAATACCAATTAAAGGTTATTCAATTTCTACAAGAGATACGAATAGTTGTTTAGGCCAATCATCGGATGGGAAGGTCGCATTAATTGCAGATAACCAAGAAGAAATCCCAAATTACTTTTATGATTTTCTAAATGGAGAAATTAGTTGCTTATTTTTAAATTCTTCAAGTGGTATTTTTAAAAGTTGTTCAAAAGGGTCATTAATTTCAAACTGGGAAGAATACGCAATAGAAACTTCTAAAACAAAAAAGGTTATTCCAATGTTAAAAGATTACTCCTGTAATCATCCAAACCCTACGAGAAGCCATCATGGGAAAATGGACTATGCAATAGATAATAATCCAAGAACAAGAGCTTTTTGTTTTGGGAAATTTGATATTACATTTAAATTCAACAGATTCAACAGGCCAACTGAAATAAGATCAATTAATGTTTTTTTACAGGGTCGATTTACATCAGGAAATTATATAAAACTATATGTTGATGATAAATTAGTAGCAGAGGGTTCTCAGAACGCATTTGCAAAAACATGGCTTATAGAACCTACTATGGGTAAAACATTCAGATATGAATCAACTTCGGAACCACATCTTGTTTCGAAGGATGGTTCTACAGCAACTACTGAATGGAGTGAAATAGGGGAAATATCTATTAATGGGGTCGTCTCAGAGTGTACAAATAAAAATAATTGTTGGAATAACATAAATGATAAATAGCTATTTAAAAATTTAAAAATCTGTATTGTGTAAATCTAATTTTTGCAATAGTCCTCTGGTAATCCACCAGTGTTCATTCCCTCCCTATTTTTAAGATAATCGCATCTCTCTGATTTTGACATGGCAAGAACCTTATTATGTTCTGAAAATTCACCTTCAGATCCAACACTTACAATCTCTCCTGTGTCAAGTAAAGCACCTATTGAATGTCCCGCAAAATAAACATCAACAACATTGGAAGAGAGTAACTTTTTAATACCTTTTTGTGTCTGCTTAGGATCCCCTTTATGTTGCCAGTTATTACAACATAACCCAAATACAACAACACTACCATCAGCACGCTGCGCTAGATAGTCATCTTGTCCACCTGCAAAAACCCTTACAAATCCTCCTTCTTTAATTGCCTCTACTTGTGATTTATATAAATATTTTGTTAAGTCGCAATGAAAGTGAGGAACCCATCCAGGTTTATTCTTTCCATTATCTTTAAACCATCTATGGTTTTTTAAAGGGCCACAATGTTGAAATCTACCGTTACGATTATATCTATAACCATAAAAACCTTCGTGTTTAATATTCCCATCCTCAAGTAATGTAATAGGACCTGACCAACTTGAAGCTGTTACTGATGAACCCCAATTAAGTATATTTTTATTCTTTGAATTTTTTCTACACTTCGGAAATAAATTATCCTTTTTACTTCTGTAATTACAAGTTATTTCCCTTTTCTCAAAGTCATAAAAATAAGAAGGATATTTATCTATGTTATGCGGTATAAAAGAAACTAATCCACTAACTAATTCCCCTAAACAATTATTATCATTTCTTGACTGCAAAAAGTAACCACTTGTCTGTTGTGGAGTAAAATTATATTCCAATCCAAGATCTCTATTGCTTTCACATTCTTTTTGGATATTAATCAGAACAGTTTTTGCTGCAAAGGCTTTTGCTCTTCGGCTATAGCGATTAAAAGATCTTGTCCCTATTTGACTTAAGATTCCCATAATTATTATTACAAGAACTAATTCCAATAAAGAAAAACCTTTCTCTCCTCTTACTCTTTTTTTCAAAAGGTCCATACTATGAAAATTGTTGAATCAATTTTTAAGTCCTATAAGCAGTTTATAAATAAATAAATATAATATCAAAATTTGTACTAATAAATGAAATATAGTGAATAGGATTTTAGTTTATCTTGCCTTTCATGAATAAAGTTAAATAATGACTATTTATTTTTTATGAATTCTTAATCTGATTATCAAATAGATTCTTCTCAATTAAGTAATTTCAAGAAAGACCCCCTGTAAATGGTTTTTAGAATAGAATAGTCATCTAATAATTTGATATTTTTTGATCTTAAATCGATCAATTTTTTTGAATTTAAATTTTTTGTATTAGATTTATTGAAATAAATTAATAGAATGGAATTTATAACACCTCAAATTGCAATTGGATTATTACT
>CEVF01090838.1_pt1 | contig 15683 bp, 15 predicted proteins | sample 356441 | NCBI WGS metagenome assembly CEVF01 (sample SAMEA2622765, study PRJEB7988) | marine metagenome | biome: marine biome (ENVO:00000447); feature: surface water layer (ENVO:00002042); material: "saline water (ENVO:00002010), including plankton (ENVO:xxxxxxxx)" | depth 5 m
CACCAACCCCAAAAACTATCGGTGGCTCTTTGTGGTGGACCAAGTGCTACACCTTTTGGTGCTATGCGGTGTACTGTATTGGGTGTATCCCTTTCAAATCGATTTCTCCCAAGTTTTCGATGAAAAAACCCTGTTGGTGATCACATTTTTGGTATTTGTCACCTATGTGTGCGGAATCATTATGCGGATGTTGTTGGCTCCCTATATTGATGAAGTGGCCAAAAGCGACGAGCCTAGTGAGGGCGGTTCCCTTAAAAATGCTGGAACCTATATTGGCATGTTGGAACGCCTCTTTGTATTCGGGTTTATCCTGATACAGCAATGGGCCGCTATTGGCCTGTTGATCGCCGCTAAATCAGTGTTCCGGTTCGGGGACCTCAACAAAGGCAAAAACAGAAAGCTGACGGAATATGTGCTCATCGGTACGCTATTGAGTTTTGGACTGGCCATACTTTCCGGAATATGCTACCTATACCTGTCCGACCAACTGTAGCCGCTGGCCTATTCCTTCTGTTTTTTACCTTTTTTACTTTGTGATTTATGGAAAACCCCAGTTTTTTTAAGGTTTTTCCGTAATGCTATTTATTTGAAAATTACTAGTTTGCATGCTCAACCTCCCATTAATTTATTTCAACATGTATTGTGACTATGATCCAAAAGTCGTAGGATCATAGGATAACCCCCCTATACCTGTTAGTCAAATTACTAAGAGGTTACAAGTGGACTAACCATCCAACGTCAAAAATGTGAAAGCCAAAAAAAGACACCAAAAATAATTGGACGAGTATCCGAAAATCTAAAGAGTAGGGTATTACCAACATTTAAAATTTAAAAGAATGTCCAATTATCATAAAACACTTAACCTCGTTATTATCGCAATTGTATTATTCACTTCTTGTTCTGATCCACAAAATGATTTGTCCGATGAAACTGATGAATTACGAGCAACTTTTTTAAAGGATAAAGCATATAAACAAGTAAAAAGTGATTATGCAAATCTCGAAAATTCGACTAAAATTGATTTATGGGTTGAAAAACTCAATCAGTTAAAAAAGTTAAATCTATCTGAGAACCATACAGATTTAATTCAAAAACTATCCCAACAGTTAAAAGAGGATTCTCCAAATATGGAGGAAATAACTTCATTGGCTGTAGACCTGGCTAAGATAACCCCAGAACATGATTTCCTGATGATGTTTGGCAACTTAGATGACTATTCACCAAAGGTTAACGGAGAATTTCACGATAGTTTCATTTCAATTCAATTACAGGAAAACTTGCTAAACATAGGATCGTTTGAAACGAAGAAGACCAGCTTGACTAGTAAGTCGGTTGATTGCAATTGTAGCTGGACCTGTGATTGGTACAACAACGGTTATTCCGACACCAATTGCAATGAAACCACAACAGGATGTGGGTTCTTATGGCTTCAAAGTTGTGTTGAAAAAGTTTAGTCACAAATTCTGCTCCTGAAAAATCAGGAGTAGAAATACATTAAATTATGAAGTTAGTTTTCCAAAAACTTAAATACTTTGTTGTTCCCCTCATCTACATACTGGCCGGAGTCATCTTTTATGGGGACCACTTTTATATGTTGCCGCTCACCCTTATCGCTTGCTTTTTGACCGCTTATTATGTGAAAGAGGGAATAAAACGAATGCTCTTGGTCTTTATACCTCTTTGGTTGTTAATTTTGGTTCCTTCGTTAATTGAAATGGATTTCAAACGATCCATCCTCTATTTGGCTTTTATACCCGTTTGTATTCTCCTAGGACGTTGGGCAAAAAAAGCACATTTTATGCCCAAATTGACCTTTACTATACTATTGGCCGTGTTTTTGGGGAAATTTGGATACCCCAGCGTGCTTTTGGCCCTAGTGGACGACTCTAAATTTTATGACACCAAGCCGTTTCCAAAAGAACTCGTTTTTACCGATAAGTATAAGGACACTGTTCGGTTTGGCAGCAAAATAATTGTTTTGGACTTTTGGAACACCTCCTGCAAACCTTGTTTTGAAAAATTCCCTTACTACGAAAAAATCAGTGAAAAATACCAACAGCCGGATATTGCCTTCTACTCGGTGAACATACCTTTAAAAAACCAAAGTTTTGAAGAGCGGTCAAAAGTAGAAGCAAAATTGAATTACTCCTACACCACCATTTACGGTGGACCTATGAAAAAAGTACAGGAGGCTTTGGACTTTAATGCTTATCCTCACTTAATTATCCTAAAGGACAGCACAATAATTTACAGCGGTAACTTTGTTACCGGAGAAAGTATATATATTGACAATTTGGATAAGCAACTAAGAAAAATTATCCATCAAGAAGGACTTATACTTCAACCCTAAGCCTATTACCCTTAATTGTCCACTGGTAACCATCCAATGACTTCGTACTTCTGACTTCATATTTCATATTTATGGAAAACCCCAGTTTTTTTAAGGTTTTTCCACAATGTTATTTTACTGGTAATTAGTAATTTGCCTTCTCGCAGCCCCTCCCCTATACTTTACAGAGACTAGTTATGCTTGGCATATAGGATGATGAATGGAGTGAATGCATCCCATATTCGATGCATATAAATGTAAAATATATATTACACCATATAAACACTTTACTAAAAGCTGAAAAAACAAATGAGCGATAAGAAATCACAGATAAATTTATTAAACCATTCCGAAGCGAAGGTCAAGCTATTTGGAGACTACATTCAGAAATATTTGAATATTATTTGCAATGACGGATACACGAAAGCAATCCATATAGTTGACTTATTCTGTGGACCTGGAGTTTATGAAAATGGTGGAGAAGGAAGCCCGGTAATTGCTTTGAAAAAAGTAAAGCAAACTTTCTATCAATTTATAGACAAACGAGAAGTAAAATCACCTCAAATTCATTGTCATTTTAATGATATTGACAAAGAGAGAATCAATACACTTGAAAAGTATATAAAAGAAAACAAATTACATTATCCTAACTATGGAACTTTAAATTTAATCAATAAAGATTACCTTGAAATCGTAAAAGAACTTCCTAGTAAATTTCAAAAATTCAAGGACACTAAAGCCTTTGTATTTATTGACCCATTTGGATATAAGGAAATAAAAGCTGAACACATTTTAAATTTACTGGACTGTAACAATAATTCGGAAGTTCTATTGTGGCTACCTATTCAATTTATGTATAGATTTTCTAAATCTGGAACGCCAGGAGTATTGGAGAGTTTCAACAAGCAACTTGGCATTGACAAGGAACATTTAAAGAATGAATGGGAATATATTCGCGCCTTAAAAGACGGTTTTCAAAAGTTTATTGGTAATGAATATTTCGTTGACAGCTTCACCCTAAAAAAAGAAGAAAATACTGTTTTCTGTTTGTTTTTCTTTAGTTCCCACATTCGAGGTTACGAAAAAATGTTAGAAACCAAATGGGACATAGATAATGAACAAGGTCGTGGCTGGAAATATGATAGTGGACAATCAACACTTTTTTCAGTTTTAGAAACAAATAGACTTGAAGAATTATTACTTGATTACTTAAAAGGGTCAAGAACCAACGGAGAAATTTATGAATTTACTTTAAGAGAAGGGTTTCTGCCAAAACATTCCATTCAAATATTAAAAAAACTTCAATCTGGTAATAGACTAGAAATAACAAAAAAAGACAATACAAATATTAGAAAAGGAGCTTTTTATGTAAATTACAAAGAATATAAAAAGCACTTTAATAAACTAACTATAAAACTTAAATAATGGCACAATCAAGTATCGAATGGACAGAAATGACTTGGAATCCAACAACTGGTTGTACCAAAATATCTCAAGGTTGTAAATTTTGTTATGCGGAAATAATGTCTAAAAGACTGCAAGCAATGGGTGTTGAAAAGTACAAAGATAATTTTGAGGTTAAAACTCACGAAGACGCCTTGAAAACGCCATACACTTGGAAGAAATCAAAAGTTGTTTTCGTAAACTCAATGAGTGATTTATTTCACGAAAAAATTCCCCTTGAATTTATTCAAAAGGTTTTTACAGTAATGAATGAAAATCCGCAACACGTTTTTCAAGTTTTGACCAAAAGAGCCGAAAGACTAAAAGAACTTCATCAAGAATTAAAATGGACTCATAATATTTGGATGGGTGTTTCAGTTGAAGAACAAAAAGTAGAAAATAGAATTGACTTTCTGAGAGAAACAAACGCAAGGGTAAAATTCCTATCATTGGAACCTCTAATCGGACCACTTCCAAATATGAATCTTGACAATATTGATTGGGTTATTGTTGGTGGAGAAAGCGGACATAATCCAAGACCAATGGATGCAGATTGGGTGCTTGATATACAAGAGCAATGTGAAAAGTCGGATGTTGCCTTCTTTTTCAAACAATGGGGCGGAAAAAACAAAAAGAAAAATGGAAGAATACTAAATGGAAGAACCTATGATGAAATGCCTGAAATTGAATTGCAACTCAGCGTTTAAGCTAAAAAAACAGATTCTAACAACCCATTTTAAAGTTTTCAATACATAAGATCGTTGACAATTTAGTTCAGAAAAGGGTTGAAATTAGATAAAATCATCCTGTACTCCTTCCATTTAAACGGTTTCATCCCATCACAACCTCATTTTAAATCAACCCAAGGGAACGAGAGAAATCTCAAACACAAACAAATTTCTCAGTCGCAACACATCTTCGAAATGACCAGAACTTAAAACACCTTCCCTACCGCCTCAATCGTCTTATCCAAATCTGCATAGCTAAGGGCGTCGTTTAAAAAGTAGCTTTCAAAAGCAGAGGGCGGCAAGTACACCCCGTTCTCCAACATCCCATGGAAATATTTCTTGAACATATCATTATTGCCCTTCGCCGAGGAGGCAAAATCCACCACAGGCTCCTCCGTAAAGTGCACAGACATCATACTGCCATATCGGTTGATCTGGTGGGCTACGCCTTTTTCGGTCAAGGTCTGGGCAATGCCCTTGTGCAAATATTCCGTTTTTTCGGCCAGGCTGTCAAAAATTTCGGGCTGGTTGTCAAGGGCGGTGAGCATGGCCAGTCCGGCACTCATGGCCAAGGGGTTTCCACTCAAAGTACCCGCTTGGTACACTGGTCCTTCGGGGGCCAAATGCGCCATGATCTCAGCTCGGGCCGCAAACGCCCCTACGGGCAGTCCACCACCAATGACCTTTCCGAACGTTACAATATCCGCATCAATGCCCAAAGCTTCCTGAGCGCCCCCTTTTCCGAGACGGAAGCCCGTCATTACCTCATCAAACAACAACAAAATACCCTCTTGGGTGCAGAGTTCGCGTAGGCCTTTTATAAAGGCTTCTTTGGGGACAATACAGCCCATGTTCCCCGCTATGGGTTCCAAAATAATGGCCGCAATTTCACCTTTATTGGCAGCTACCAAGGCTTTTACCCCTTCCAAATCGTTGTAATCGGCCAACAGGGTGTCCTTCGCCGTGCCCTGCGTAACCCCGGGGCTGTTGGGACTACCAAAGGTAACGGCACCACTTCCTGCTTGTATCAAAAAAGAATCGGAGTGGCCGTGGTAACAACCGGCAAATTTGATGATCTTATCTTTTCCCGTGTACCCGCGCGCGAGGCGTACCGCACTCATACAAGCCTCGGTGCCACTGTTCACAAAACGTATCTTATCAATGTTTGGCACCATGGAAACCGCTAGTTTGGCAAGTTCGGTCTCCACTTCGGTGGGCGTTCCAAAGGAAGTCCCTTTTTTGGCCTTGTCAATCACCGCTTGTATCACCGGTTCGTAGGCGTGGCCCAAAATAAGCGGCCCCCACGAAGCTATATAATCGATAAGTTGATTGCCATCGGCATCGTACAGGTAGGCACCCTTGGCCTCCTTGATAAATACAGGATCACCTCCAACCGCTTTAAATGCTCTTACTGGTGAGTTTACCCCTCCGGGGATATATTTTTTGGCCTCTGCAAACAGGGCGCTACTTCGTTGATAGATCATAATATACTTTTATTCATCCCGTCATGCTGAATTTATTTCAGCATCCCATTGTTACCGGTCAAAAAAACTTGTGAGAACCTGAAACGGGTTCAGGTTGACGCAGGTGCTGCAAAGGTAATGAGGATCGTTCGTACTTGGAAACGGAATTCATTTGGATAAGAGAGATTCTTTGCCTCGTTAAAATTGATAATTCTACCATGAAGAACTGCCGTCATGCTGAATTTATTTCAGCATCCCATTGTTCCCGGTCAAAAAAACAGTGAGAACCTGAAACGGGTTCAGGTTGACGCAGGTGCTGCAAAGGTAATGAGGATCGTTCGTTCTTGGAAACAGAATTCATCTGGTTAAGAGAGATTCTTTGCCTCGCTAAAATTGTTAATTCTACCATGAAGAAGTACCGTCATGCTGAATTTATTTCAGCATCCCATTGTTGTCGGTCAAAAAACCTTGTGGGAACCTAAAACGGGTTCAGGTTTACGCAGGTACTGAAAGGGATTCGTTCTGTCCAGAATGATATTAAAAACCTACTGCGCCTTTCGGATATTGAGTATTTGACCGATGGAAATAATGTTATCATTAAGGTTGTTGAGTCGACGAAGTTCATCCACCGAAATGTCATATCTTCTGGAAATACCATAAAGCGTATCGCCTTTTTTCACGGTATGTGTAAAAACTTCATACCGCTTAGGTTCACGGATTGTTGACAACCCATTTTCGACCACCTCTTCGTCATACTTATGAAGGTCGTACTTCTCAATAAGTGCAATCAATTTTTGGGGATACTTGCGGTCGGTGGCATATCCGGCCTGCCGAAGTCCATAGGCCCATTTTTTATAATCGTCCCGTTTGTAATTGAACAAAAACGCATAGCGTGAACGTGTGGACAGGAAAATACTATGGTCCCGGAAAGAGTACATCGGATGGTTGTATTTGCGGAAACATTCACCTTTGGCATCATCGTCATGGAAATCAAACTCTCCTTCCCATCCGGCATGGCATTTGATGCCAAAATGGTTGTTTGTCTTAAGGGTCAATTCACCACGGCCCGACCCACTTTCCAAAATGCCCTGGGCCAAGGTAATACTGGCCGGTATGCCATATGCACGCATTTCGTACTGGGCAATCTCAGCAAAGGTCTCAATATAGTCTTGGGTATCCGAAATGTAAAAACGCTCAAAACGCCCGGTATCTTCCGGCATGGGATATAAACCAGCGTCTCCTTTGGTGTCGGTGCTGCTATTGGTGTCGGTGCTTTCCGAATTACGGATTACTGGAGCCCCCTTCTGTTGGGTCGTCCTTCTTTTCTTGGCACCACAGCTAGAGAGCAAAAGTGCCACAATCAATACATATCCTATTCGCCTTATCATACGTCCAATAACGGTAAATTCTTCTTTTTTAATACAAGGTTCATGCCTTTTATACCCTGCAATCCCCCTGTATGTATTGCCAAGATTTGGGTTCCCGGTTCAAAAACATCCTGTTTTACAAGATCAAAAATACCAAAAAGCATCTTACCAGTGTATATGGGATCCAAAGGGATACCCGTTTTGGCTTTGAACAAGTTTATAAATGCAATAAGATGTTCGTCCACTTTGGCATAGCCCCCAAAATGATAATCGGTTACAAGTCTCCAACGGTCGTTATTCACAAATGCACCGATTTCTTGGGTCAAAAAATCGCCCTTCAAGGCAGGGAATCCAAAAACCGTCTGATCGGGTTGCGAGGCATTGATGAGTCCGGCCATGGTTCCGCCTGTACCGACCGCACTACAAATATAATCGAACAACATATCATCTTCCGTCAAGATTTCAGCACAGCCCTTCACCGCTAAGGAATTGGTTCCTCCTTCGGGCAGCAGATAAAAATCACCGTACCGCCCTTTCAAATTTTGAAGAAATGATGGTTCATTTTTGAGCCTGTATTCACTTCGGGACACAAAATGGAACTGCATGCCATGTTCGTGGGCCAACTGCAAGGTTGGATTGTTTTGCCATTTGTCCACCAATTCTTCACCCCGAATCACCCCGATGGTCTTCAGCCCTTCTTTGTGCCCTGCAAAAGCCGCTGCTGCGATATGATTGGAAAAGGCTCCACCAAAGGTGAGCAAAGTATTTTTGCCTTGTTTTTTGGCTTCGAGCAGGTTGTATTTGAGTTTGCGATATTTATTACCAGAAATGAATGGGTGTATGGTGTCCTCCCTTTTCAAGTAGAGGCCAATGCCCTTTTGGCGTAGAAGGGGCATATCTATATGCTGATTGGGTATGTTCAACCTCAAAAAATTAACGGGTCAGGTACTGTAAAAAACCAAAGATCTTACGTTTGGAAAGATACTGCATATCCCTCTCATTGGCGTAGGCCTCACGTTCAAAACTAATATTTTGATAAGCACGGTAACTGTCCAGATAAAGCAAGGTACGGAACAACCATTCCGAAATATATAAGATGTAAAAGGGCAAGATCAAGAGTTCCTGTTGCTGCTTCAAGTGGATGCGTTCGTGGTTGATGAGCACCTCGTCCGTCTTTAGGGAATCTTCCTTTAAGATAATGAAAGGCCATAGCGAAAGACCTACATAATTTTTATAGAAAAAATGTTTAAAGACTAATATCAAATGGTTGTTATCATTGGTTACCTAACAAATATAACTGCAAAAAGTGCTCAAAATTGGACGGTTATGATAATTCAATTAACATTTTCGGTGAATAACATTGTTTCCAAAATCTTAAAACCTTCGTTGTTTTGACGCGAAAACCTTAAATTTATATAGTAAAATGCTTTGTAACGAATGAAAGAGCGCATTCCTTTGGAAGAAGGTGATTATTATTTATCGGAACAAGGATATCGGGTATTTACCAAGCAATATCACCTAAAGCGCGGATACTGTTGCGAGAGTGGCTGTCGCCATTGCCCGTACGGTTACAACACCAAAACCAACACACAATAAATACATATTCGGCATAATATTTGTGATATTTTCTGAAGAAAACTCAAGAATTTTAAAAAAAAGTACCATGAAAAGTTTAAAACGTTTTGCACTGGCAGCCTTCACCTTGGGCCTACTGGTCTCCTGTACCTCTGTACGGGTAGTTTCCGATTACGATCAAAAAACTGATTTCAATACTTATAAAAGCTATGCTTTCTACAAAACGGGAATTGACAAGGCTCAAATTTCCGATTTGGACAAGAAAAGAATTTTAAGGGCCATTGAAGCCGAATTAGGTAGCCGTGGATTCGTGAAATCCGACAACCCCGATGTACTGATCAGTATTTTCACCAAGGAACGTGAACGCGTGGACGTTTACAACAATTATGGTTGGGGATGGGGAGGATTTTACAGCCCTTATGCATGGGGTCCCGGTTGGGGCTGGGGCTGGGGAGGCAACAACGTTAGTACCCGAACCGAAGGTTCTCTGTACATCGACGTAATTGATGCCGACAAAAAAGAATTGGTATGGCAAGGTCGTGGTGTAGGTACTTTGAACAATACCAAAAACATTGAAAAGAAAGAGCAACGTATCAAAGAATTTGTTTCGCAGATTCTTGAGGAGTACCCGCCCCACATGGCCGTGGCCTCCAACTAAAAATTTATAGACCGCCTTTTAGGCGGTTTTTTTATACCTATAACTTTCTATAAAGAAAAATCCGTTCCCTATTTTGTATCTTTAAGTCGCACAAAAAATGACATATGAGCTACGAATCCAATCCTATACTGGACAAACTGCCAAAGCACCTCAAACAATTCATAAAACCGCAAAATTATGAGGAGTACACGGCCATTGACCAAGCGGTATGGCGGTATGTGATGCGGAAAAATGTGGACTATCTCAGTAAAGTGGCACATAAATCCTATGTTGATGGACTCAAAAAAACAGGGATTTCCATAGACCACATCCCCAATATGTACGGGATGAACCGCATCCTCAAGGAAATTGGTTGGGCAGCTGTGGCCGTGGATGGTTTTATTCCACCTGCTGCTTTCATGGAATTCCAAGCTTATAATGTGCTCGTGATTGCTTCGGACATTCGGCAACTTGAAAATATTGAATACACCCCTGCACCGGATATTATTCACGAAGGTGCCGGGCACGCCCCTATTATCGCCAATCCAGAGTATGCCGAATATTTGCGTCGTTTTGGAGAGATCGGCTGCAAGGCGATTTCCAGTGCCAAGGACTACGAACTATATAATGCGGTTCGTCATCTTTCGATAATAAAAGAGGCACATGGAACCCCTCAAAGTGAGATAGAGAAAGCCGAAAAACATATTGAACACCTCCAAGAAAACATGGGTGAACCCAGTGAAATGGCACTAATTCGAAACTTGCATTGGTGGACCGTGGAATATGGGTTGATCGGCACGGTGGACAATCCAAAAATTTACGGTGCCGGACTGCTTTCGTCCATTGGGGAAAGTACTTGGTGCATGACGGACAAGGTCAAAAAGATTCCATACTCCATAGAAGCAGCACATACCGAGTTCGATATTACCAAACCTCAGCCTCAACTTTTTGTCACGCCAGATTTCGCCTTTTTAAGTCAGGTTTTGGAAGATTTCGCAAATACCATGGCCGTACGTACCGGTGGTCTTTCCGGAATTAAAAAATTGATCGGCTCCAACGCATTGGGCACTATTGAACTGAGCACTGGATTACAGATTTCAGGAGAGTTCAGCAATGTAATCGAACACGACGGGAAACCAATTTACATACAAACCAGCGGTGCCACGGCCCTAGCCTATCGCGAAAAAGAATTGGTCGGCCATAGCACTGCCCACCACGCTGATGGTTTTGGCTCCCCTATCGGAAAATTGAAAGGCATCAATATTGCCATTGAGGATATGGGACCACGCGATTTAAAAGCCTATAAAATTTATGAGGGCGAACAAATTGCCCTAGAATTTGAAGGAGGCATAAAAGTTGAAGGCACCATTGTTACCGGTACCCGAAACCTTATGGGGAAAATTATTCTCATCACCTTTGAAAATTGCACCGTCACCTACAAGGATGAAGTCTTGTTCCAACCTAAATGGGGACTCTACCATATGGCTGTTGGCCAAAAAATTGTTTCCGCCTACAATGGCCCAGCGGATTTGAACAGTTTCAATTTGATGAGCCATCAAATTACCGAGAGTACCATAAAATCCAAAAAGGACAAAAAAAGGTTACAGCTTGAGCAATTTTACCAACAGGTCCGCGAGTTCAGGGAAGGCACCAATACCACCATTTCCAGAAACAAGGTGTTTCAGGAACTCAAAAACAACCATCCACAAGATTGGTTATTACCTGTAGAACTGTACGAACTCGCCAAACAGGACAACAACCAAGAATTTCAGCATGAAATTTTAGCGCATCTGGAAAACATCAAACGGGACAACCCCAAAGTGGGGCACTTGATTGATGATGGTATTCGTTTAATCGACCAAGCTTTTGTTAAGGTCCATTAATTTTTCCGGAGAATCAACGGTAACACCTTCATATACCAAGGTCCATCCCATGGTGTCCGTAAGCACTAGGATACGGAAAAGTTCGCTCAACAAGCGGTTTTCCGCGTTGGAACGCAAGGAGGAGGCTTCGATTTTTTTCATCAAAGATGCGTTTACATTTCTTTTGATGGTGTTATAATCATCCGCATCAAATGGGTTCAAATAGTCCGCGGTAACATCGTAGTACTCAAAATCGGGACTTATGTTTATTTCTGGCTCCGGAATCTGGGTAATCTTGAGCACTTTGTTTTCCTCGTCCACATCATAATCTATTTTGGACATATCGTACGCAATGGAAACATCGGCATTCACCACAACCAAAGCTTTTTTATTGGCAGTTACCAGCGGTCCGAACAATTCTTTGGAATCTTTATAATTGTACACTTCGGCAAAATGTCCTTCAGTGACCACCAACTTGGAAACATTTCTCAACTCCTGCTGAAGGAGCATGGTATTTTCTTCCAAAATTGATTTTTGCTCACGGTCATCGGTGCACGATTTATAGATCAAAACCGAGGCCAACGCAATTACTGCTCCTGCTATAAATTTTTTCATCTAACTGAATTTCATAAAAGGATACCTTTCTTGAAGATACGTAATTTTTGTACGGAGCGATGTTTTAAACTTTTGATGTGCCTCTGAATCAGGGTTAAATGGGCGGTGCATCAACCCTTTTTGAACAGCATCCACCTTGTCCATAATAGGGTATTCATTTTCATCAACCCAAACCGATTTGAATTTTTCCCAGATATAATCCACGGCCAACTCGTTCGGGTGAACCATGTCCTTTCCGTAAAAACGGTAATCACGGAGTTCGTCCATCATAATTTCATAGGATGGAAAGTAATTGAGGTCTCTCGACAGCCCTCGAGATGACAATAGCGAATGAACGGCGGTGATGAGATGTGCCTTGCTCTGTTGGTTCTCTATAAAACCATCTTTTAAATGACGAACGGGAGAAATGGTAAAAATAATTTGTGCGTTGGAATTTACTTTTTGAATCAATTCAATCAAACGGTGAAGACTGGACTCAATTTCGGAAACGCCCAATAGCTTTTTAGAGAACTGCTTTTGTGGCACCTTATGGCAATTGGCCACTATTCTATTGGAATTCAAATATTCATAAACCCAAGCTGTTCCCAACGTAATGATGATATGGGAAGATACCGCCAACCAAGACTTTGTTTCCATCAACCTTTGGTTGAGAAGCTGCAACAATTCTTCCGAATCCCCGGCGCGCAAATCGGAATGGGCATCGAAACAACGCCAAATCCCATCTTGTTCGAAAATTTCATCTGGGTGGTACGGAATATCTTGGACAGCTCTTTGGACAAGGTTCTGGATCGCCAAGGGATGGAACAATATTCCGAAGGGGTTTTGGCATTGTTGGAACTTAAAATAGTCCAACTTCTTACCTATATTTTCCACAAAACAAGAGCCCAAAAGCACCAATCTACTTTGATAATCTATTGGATTATCGCAAGGGTTTAAGGGTATTTTGGTCTGTAGTATCATTATTTACTATCCATGCGTTTTGTCGACCAAGGACTCAGTTTGTGAAAGATTTGATATGGATAAATCACATAATAAACTTGATCTTCATTAATCGTGTTTTGATTATTTTCCCATGCCAATTCTATTGTTTTCCGTGCCTCTTCATTCTTGCCAGATTGATACAATGAAATTCCCTTATAATAAAGTGCATCGGCAAACTTTTTATAAACCTTTAAACTCATATTAAAGTTCTCGATTGCCTTTTCATAATTCTTCAGTTCATATTCAACAACACCCATATAAAACCAATCCATATAATGGCAAGCCTCTTCTGGAGAATCATTAGGAAAATCATTGAATTGTTGTTCTTTGCTTTTTAAAAGATACTTTTTTGCATTGGCAAACTGGTTCATTTGCAGATAATCCAATGCTATATAAAAATTGTAGGTGTGATCCATCACATATCCATCCCCAAATTTCTCCTTTGCCAGATTTAGTTCATCTATCGACTCCTGATACTCATTGGAGAAAAGACATTTCATAAACCCACTGTAATCCAAATATCTTTCAGGATCATATAAAACAGCTTTTTCCAAAAAGGGCTTTCCTAAAGAAAACTTACGCTCTTTATATAACGGCATTGCTTTCTGCTGCCAGAAATAGGCAGAATCAGGTTTAATTATCAAAGCTGAATCCAAATAATGTTGCCTTTCAACCGAATATATGGGAGCTTTCATAGCTTTTTGCCAGAAATTCGCAACCTTTATTGAATCGGTAGTTGATAACAGAACCCTTTCAGATTCGGTTAATGTTTTTACCTCGGTTGATTTGTCCACATTCTCGGAACAGGCCTGAAAAATTAAAAAAATATATAAGAGTTTTTTCATACATAATACAAGCGAGGTTATTCATAAAATTCATCAAGAAATATAATCCCTCACCTTTTCCAGTGCCTCGGGAATTCCTGCTGGGTTTTTACCCCCCGCAGTGGCAAAGAACGGTTGTCCACCACCACCGCCTTGGATATACTTTCCAAGTTCGCGAACTATCGTCCCCGCATTCAAATCTTTGGCTGAGACCAAATCTTTGGAAATATAACAGGAAAGTATGGCTTTTCCGTCTTTTTCGGAGGCCAATAAAAGGAACAACTTGTCCACTTGCCCTCCCATTTCAAACGCAAGGTCCTTGATACCGCCAGCGTCCAAATCCACTTTTGAAGCCAAGAACCGGACTCCGTTCACATCCTCCAGTTTATTGATCAACTCGCTTTTGAGTCCTTTGGCCTTATCTTTCAGTAATTGCTCCACTTGTTTTTTCAGCGCAAGGTTTTCTTCCAATAAACCAGCCACCGATTTTACAGGATCTTGGGGGTTTTTCAACATATCCTTGATCTCAAAGAGCATACGGTTATTGTTGAAATAAAACTCTTTGACGGCATCGGAAGTGATGGCTTCTATCCTACGGATTCCAGCAGCAACAGCTCCCTCAGAAACAATTTTGAAATGCCAAATATCCCCTGTGTTCTGTACATGGGTACCACCACAAAGTTCAATAGATTGTCCAAAACGGATGGTTCGCACCGTATCACCGTATTTTTCACCAAAAAGCGCCATGGCCCCTTGTTCCATGGCCTCTTTGATAGGCACATTTCGCCTTTCTTCCAAAGGAAGGTGCCCATCAATACGTGCATTGACAAAGTTTTCGACTTCTCGAAGCTCTTCTGTGGTCAATTTTGAAAAGTGCGAAAAGTCAAACCGTAAATATTTGGAATGGACCGCAGAACCTTTTTGCTCAACATGTGTTCCCAATACTTCACGCAATGCTTGGTGCAACAGGTGCGTAGCGGTATGGTTACAAGCTGTTCTCCAACGCTGTTTTTTATCCACCACTGCCTTAAATGTTCCCGAAACCTCTTTGGGGAGGGTTTTGGTGAAATGGACTATTTCGTTGTTTTCCCTTTTGGTATCCACAATATAGATGACATCACCATTTGGAGCTTCCAGATAGCCCTTATCACCTACTTGCCCACCTCCTTCGGGGTAGAATGGGGTAAGGTTGAACACCAATTGGTATTGCTCACCTTCTTTTTTGCTGGTTACCTTGCGATATTTCACCAGTTTCACAGTGGTTTCCAAACTATCATAGCCGATAAATTCTTGTTCAGTATCGGTCAATAACACATTCCAATCATCTTTGGATACCTCGGATGCTGCCCTGGAACGATCCTTTTGGGCTTTTAATGCTTTTTCAAAACCTTCCACATCAAGTCGATACCCTTTCTCTTCCAAAATCAGAGCGGTCAGATCTATAGGGAAGCCAAAAGTGTCGTACAGTTCAAAAGCTTTTTCCCCTTTTATGGTTTTGTCCTTGGATGATTTTATCACGGAATCCAATAAAACCAATCCTTGTTCAAGAGTGCTCAAGAAAGAACTTTCCTCCTCTTTGATTACATTTTCAATCAATTGGTATTGTTCTTTCAACTCTGGGAACGCTTTGCCCATTTGTTCGCTCAATACCTTTACCAATCGGTAGATAAATGGCTTGTTGGTATCCAAAAAAGTGAATCCATAGCGAATGGCACGGCGCAAGATCCTTCTTATTACATAACCAGCCCCTGTATTGCTCGGCAATTGTCCATCGGCAATGGAAAAGGCAACAGCCCGAACATGGTCCGTAACCACACGTATGGCAATATCCGTTTGTTCGTCCTTACCATATTTCTTTC
>CEVF01306974.1_pt1 | contig 15673 bp, 9 predicted proteins | sample 356441 | NCBI WGS metagenome assembly CEVF01 (sample SAMEA2622765, study PRJEB7988) | marine metagenome | biome: marine biome (ENVO:00000447); feature: surface water layer (ENVO:00002042); material: "saline water (ENVO:00002010), including plankton (ENVO:xxxxxxxx)" | depth 5 m
CGTGCATCTGCGCCGGTCATCGCACCATAAACAGCCGTGGACGCAATCGCTCCATGCAGAACGTGATCAATTTTTTTATCTTTAAGGCTAAATACCTCGGCGAGACGGCCGCGAATTTCATCGATCAATAACATGCCGAGGGAGGCATGAAAACCGTCGAGCCCTTTCGCTTGTGCAGCTGCAATGGCAACTGGATAAAAATCATTATGTCCGAACTCTCCAGCTGTTGCATTCTGGTCTGGATTAAAACCAAAATTGGTTCCATTCGAATCCCACTCTCTTACTGCCGCACAGTTTGCCAAAATAGCCTTCTCAGGCGATACCCTCTGCGTGGATCCGAAACAGGTCGCTCCAGTGCCTTTTTCTTGGATTGGATACGAAAGAGCTTCCTTCTTAAGCACCGTGGGGGCGTTTGTTTTCATTGCCAAGGCGGACACCGCGCAGCAGACGCTGTCCAAGTGAAAAAGATCAAGTCTCTCAAAGACTGATGCTTTAGGCGGCGGAAATTTACCCGCCATAAAATCGATTGCAAATTCCCCCAGTGCTCGTGCCTGGTTGGATGAGCGACCGAGAGTCACCGATTGTGTTGTCATCAAAGACTCATAAATTCAGTTGGCAAACAGAGCATAGTCCAGGGTCCGTATGAAACAGTCCATTTTTTTACACGATCCGAAGCATATGGCGCGTTACACGGGGATAACAGATATCCATTTGCAGTCGGAGCTATATACCTGCTAGGATTTTAACATGGAACTGACACAACTCGGGCCGTATCATATTGAAAAAGAAATCGGCAGAGGCGGAATGGGGACCGTCTACACTGCGATTGAAAAAACAACGGGGGAAAGGGTAGCAGTCAAAGTTCTCGCTCCGCTTCTGGCTAACCAGGAGGGATTTAGGGACCGGTTTGCTGCCGAAATCGAAGCACTCCAAGAGCTCGATCACCCAAATATCGTAAAGCTCTTTGCATCTGGCCAACAGTCGGGCTTTCTTTATTATGCGATGGAATTCGTTGATGGTTGCAGCCTGGAAGACGAATTGTTTCGGCGGCGAAGATTTCAATGGCAGGAAGTGTGCCGCATCGGGATCGACCTATGTCGCGCGTTAAAGCTCGCACACGATCACGGAGTAATCCACCGAGACATCAAACCAGCAAACTTGTTGTGGTCCAAAGACGAGCAAATTAAATTAAGCGATTTTGGAATCGCCCGCTTATTTGGAAATACAGGTTTTACAAGCGAAGGGGGTGTTCTTGGTACCGCCGAATATATGGCACCAGAACAAGCGGAGGGCAATAGAATTACCCATCATTGTGATCTCTACAGCCTTGGTGGTGTGCTCTACTCAATGTTGGCAGGTCGCCCGCCGTTTCAAAGCAAATCAATGCTGAAGCTCTTACAAATGCAGCGGTTCTCGCAACCGGAAAGCGTATGTAAATATGCCCCTGAAACACCACCTGAATTTGATCAAATTATTTTGCAACTTCTGGAAAAGGAACCAAATCAACGATTTCCCAATGCGCTGCTGGTAGCGCGTCGAATGGAGGCCATGCAGCGTGCGCTGTCTCTCCAAAGTGAAAATGATCAAGCACCGCAAAAAGCCGGCACGACGTCCGGATTTGAAATCCATCCGTACGATGCTGCTAATCCGGACGATGAAATCGGCGCAACAATCGATATTGAATCAGTGAATCCACCCGATAACACATCGGGAGAACGTGGTGGTGCGGAGAAATCGCAAGAATGGGCATCAGACAATGATAATTTGCAAGTCACCGAGGACCATTTCATCACCACTGAGGAAGCTCGGCAAAAACGAGAATTGTCTGAACGACCTAGACACCCTTTTATTACCGCCCCGACCTGGCTTCTCATGGCAGCATTGTTATTAACAGTGACATTCGCTTGGTATTTTTTACAGCCGGCATCGGCCAACTCGCTTTACCAACGGATAGAGCATGCCGCACAAAATGATCGCTTACCTGAAGTAAAAGATGAAGTCACTCAGTTCCTAGAATATTATCCTCAGGATCCAAGATCGCAAATGGTTTCACAATACCAGAGCGACATAGAGGCAATTCAGTTAAGGGGCCGCGCGGTACTACAGGCTCGATTGCTCAATAAACGCTACCGCGACTCTCCAATAGGACCCGAATATTTTGCAGCCATAGAGGATGCCGCGTTTGATCCGGAAAATGCGGCTAACCGTTTGCAAGCTTTAATTTCGCTCTATAAGCCCCTCGAGGGCGAAAGATTGATCGGACCCTTTATTCAGGCCGCGGAAAATCAACTCCCGTTCTTGAAGCTACAAGCGGACAAGAGGGTGTCTGTAGAATCTAAATTAATCGAACGCCGGTTAGAAACAGCGAAGAGATTATTGAAAAATGATCCGATGCAGACAAAGATTATTTGCGAATCAATCACTTACCTTTATAGGGATAAGCTGTGGGCAGATGATTTTGTGCAAAGGGCAAAGCAACTGCTCGGTCAGGTATCGGGGGACCGTGACGATAAAGAGGTTATTTCATTAACGCAATGAAGCAGGCGATACGGTGAGGGTATTGTTCCTCAAAATCTGAGAGACAATGGCGATTGTTGTGTCATTTTTTAAAATTTCGGTATGGATTGCATCAACAAGAAACGTTTTACCGGCGCAAGGTGTGGTCGCACTGTCAATCGTAATTACACCATCTGAAGGCCCCATCCGGGAACAAAATGATCCGCCGGTTCCTGCAATCGCATAGCTGTTCACCCAAGGAGCGAGTGGGAGATGTTGAATAGCATGCAGTATGGCATTGTCAGGATTCATTAAGTCGATGCTTGTGGGATTTCGCTTGCGAACCATTGCGCTGAAAACGTTTGGGTTTTTATCTATCAAACTCTGATGCATTTGTGTCTGTTGTGATGGATATTTCACTATTTTTGATGCTAATTTTCCTGTCGGTCGTTTAGCCCAAGGAGAACCCTCGTTAGGGGTAGCAATATATATTGCGGTATGGATAGACGGGGACGGGGTAAAGAAAAATTGTTTGGCAAGACGTAGGCGCTCCTCAGGACTCGCAGCAATTTCCTCGAACGGCACACAAGCAACACTATTCCATAGTATATTGCCGCTCGTAACCACCTGAAGCTTCGCGATAAGACCGCCGAGGCTGTGCCCGATAATTACCATCCGGTCCAAATTATTATTTTGATGTTGAGCACGGCACTGGGCCAGCAGCGCGGCCAATTGCGTGCGGAGTTGGGCGGCGGATAAAAAGAAGTTTCCGCCCGTCGGATACCGATATACCCAGATTTGATAGGCGGCATGTAAATCAGCTTGCGCTCGAATCTGATTTGCCATCTCCAGATATGTTTGGGGGTCGGAAAATAAACCATGCACAAAGAGCACGGGTATTTTTTCCGGCTGGTAAGGTTCGAGCATCCGCAGTCCAGCCAAGCTCGGGTCAGTTTCTGGCCGGATATATTCCTCAATTGGGTTCCAATTTTTTTCTTGGCCTAAAAATCCAAGAGGTGCCGTTATGTCAGCGGCTAAGCGGTATCTTGATCCACCATATTGAACGTGTGCTACTTTAAGCGGATCATAAAGCACTAAACCGCCTTGGCTCATTGTTGGGGACTGTTGTATTTGTGAAAAGGTCTGCCAAGGTTGTAAATCAGGAATTAAAATAGCTGTTGCCGCAAAAGGCGTCTGATCTAAAAAGTAATCATTAACTTGGGATTGGTTGCATTCATTTTTACGGAGGGCCACTACGGGACACCCGAATCCACACTCAACAAACTGATGTCTCAAGTTCGAATCGTAATAAGATCCGACCGGTATCAGCTCATTAAAACTCTCCGCAGGCCAGACGAATGCATTTAATCGAACTGGTAACCATTCCATACCGAGGGGGGTTTTCACCAGCAACCCTCGCTGAAGATCCAGGCGACCCGATCTTTGACCATTTTCGATGACCTTGGTAAGACTGGAGTGGTAAATATCCCACGCTCTATCAGTTTGATCATCGAATTCAGGAAAATCGCGATAGCGGAAAATAAAAATCCAGCTTTTGACAATTGATTCATAGTAGGCATCCACGGCCTGTGCCGGCGAATTGCTGATGGATGCAGTTTGATATGCTTGATCGACACAACGGAAAAGTGCGTTTCGGTAATCCGAGGTCGAAGAATCACCATCTTCAGAAAGAAATAATTTCGATACCGTGGTTAATTCGCAATGATTGGCGACCGAATCTGCGGGAATTGGGTTTTTCCATACGTGCTTCTTTTGACACAGCTGGCAGGCGCCACCACCGAACAAACCAAAGGCGATTAGCAGAAAGCAGAAACGCATCACGAGATGAGTTCGACACAAAAGATGGCGATTAGAATATTTCATTAATCCTCCCACTCTTTATCGAACAAAAACAAAGGTCAGCTTATTTCGGAGGGGAATGGTGCTGGTAACATGGTTTGCTACAAATATGTGCAACCGAACGAAATTCGGATCTGTAGGTAGCAAATCACAACTCCGGGACCGGTGTTTCGGGTTGTAGTGTAAATAAGGCCGTCATAACTCTAATCTGCTGATTACTCCGGGGCCAAACGCAGCCAACAAAAAGGTAGTAATAATTGATGCAAGAGGAAGGATCCTATTTTTGCAATGCATGCGGGGAAGAAATCGTGATTCCGCTAGACGTCTCCGCAGGGCGAGAGCAAGAGTATGTAGAAGACTGTCCGGTCTGTTGCCGCCCTAACTTACTTCGTATTACGTGGTGCAACGAAACAGCTGACATTAATGCAAGACCAGAGTAGTGAATCGTTCCAATGCCAAAAGACTGTTTTTTTCTGATGTTGTAATTGGTTTAGTTACAATGCCTAATTTTTTTGTGTTCCGTAACAAAAAATGGATCGATACGCGATGATTCAAAAGACAATTTGGAGAATTTTGCTTGTCACGTTTGTCGTTATTTCGGGATGTTACAACGATGAAACGGCCCAATCGGTGGTATCAAAAAATACCTTGCCGAGTGGATTTCATCCCATTTCGATCGATGAAGATGACTGGCCCTGGTGGCGAGGGCCGACCCACGATGGAATCGCGAAATATCAGTCGGTCCCACAACGCTGGAGCGAAGAAACGAATATTATCTGGAAGGTGGAATTGCCGGGAAAAGGACATGCAAGTCCGATTGTCGTAGAGGATCGAATTTTTCTACCCTACGCCAATCACGAAAACAGCACTCTCTCGATGCTTTGTCTCGACCGAGATTCGGGGAATCCTCTTTGGAATAAGGAGATCCACCGCGGCCCGTTCATGCATATGCACAAAAAAAATTCGCAGGCATCTGCTACGCCTGCATGGGACGGATCTCACGTATTTGTCGCGTTTATGATCGACGAAGGTATTTACGTCACTGCCCTAGATCGGGATGGAAGTATTGTATGGCAAACCCGGGCGGGTAACTTCGACTCAAAACATGGGTATGGATCTTCGCCGGTTTTGTACAAATCACTGGTGATTGTAAATGGTGATAATCAGGGAACCGGATTCTTGGCTGCGCTGGATAGAGATACAGGCAATATTATCTGGAAGGTTGATCGTAAAAATAACTCCAGCTTCGGAACACCCGTAGTGGCAACTATTGATGGCGTCGATCAATTGTTGTTAAGCGGGCACAATACGGTGTGCAGTTACAATCCGGAAAGTGGGGATTTACGATGGCAATCGGAAGGGCCGGCTGCAACGACCGCCAATACCATGCTTTGGTATAAAGGTCTGGTCTTCGCTAGCGGTGGTTGGCCAGAACATAATTTGATGGCGGTGCGGGCTGATGGAAGTGGAGAAATCGCTTGGCAAAAAGGCATCAGATCCTATGTCCCGTCTCCAGTCTTAATTGGTGACCGGCTACTTGTGGTGCAGGACGCGAACATTATTCGTCTTTTTGATCCGGAATCTGGTAAGGAATTCTGGAAAGAGCGGTTGGGGCGACGAGGCTATTCAGCATCACCAACAGTGGTGGGGGATGTGGCTTATTTGCCGGATGAAACAGGGGAAGTTCACGTGTTTCGCGCGGGAGATACCTTTGAAAAAATTTCTAGCAATAAGCTTGAAGGAGACGGCATGGCAAGTCCTGTAATTTGCGGGGATAAGATTTTTTTACGCACGTCCACGCATCTTTATTGTATCGGGCAGTGAAATCAGTGTGTTGAAGCGGGTTTGTTCTAACCTGCCAGCGATTAACGAGGCTCATCCGGATTAAAGTGTCGATCGGTAAAATTGAGATATTGCATCCAGTCGTAAAGTGTGATGTCATGCGGTCCACTGCGAAGGTGATATCCCATGGTTCCGTGCACCGGTTGATCTGGAGCAGGCATTTGGTTAATCGGTAAACCATGAGTGCCCAATAGCTTGTAGACAGGATCTGCATAAATCAGGGACAGAAATTCACCTTTGGGATCGGCCCAGAGATCTTCCGTTGCGCTCGCTACGTACACAGGACGAGGTGCAATAAGCGCTATCAACATATGTTGATCGACGGGAAGTTTTTCCTCTCGTTGATTGTAGTTTTTAAAGTTGGCACAAAACCAATGTGGAAAACTCGTGTTGATCCTGTGTACAGTTTCCCCGAATTTCCGTCGGCTTAAAGCAGCACCTCCACATCCTGAATTATTTGAAATGACTACAGCAAATCGTTGATCTTGTGCCCCGGCCCACAGGGCGGTCTTACCGAGCCTGGAGTGTCCAATGACTGCCGCACGTGTATGATCTATTTTTGGCTCTTGCTCCAAATAATCCAATATTCGGCTGAGACCCCAACTCCATGCCCCAATTGTCCCCCAAGCGTCGCTGGTTTTTGCAGGTGGAAATTCATCAACAAATAACGGATGAATTCCATTTTTAAACCCATCATCAAAATCGGGGTCGATATCTCCACAATGTGCAGTTGCGACCGCGTAGCCCCTGTTAATAATTTGCGCTAGGGGCCAACGTGATTTTTTCTTACCCCGTGAAGCAGCCGTTGCGCGATGATCAATAACGCCATCATCCTCAGATCCAATAGTCCAATTTTCATGAATTCTGATTCTCGGTTCCGGGTGGATAGATGCATTGCCTATAAAATTCAATCCGACGAATACTGGGACCGTTTGGTCATGATCGATTGGTCGATAGAGTAGTACTCGGATTTTGGAGGTGGATCCTTGACGGGACAAAATGATTGTGACTTGTTTGCGTTCCGCCTTTCCGTCTAATGCAGGTGTCCAATCCTCTGTGACCTCATACTGTGGTTCCAGTTTTTGAGTGGGGCTTTTTCCATACATCTCACGCTCAAAGGAATCTATTATCTGCTCGCGACGATGTACCCATGCCTCGGCTGATTCTATCGGTTTTTCATTTTCTCCATGGAGTGGGTTGGGGAGTTCATAAGCCGGGACCCTCTGCTCATCGTAGTTCTGACCCAACGCTGGGCTTGAAATTGTCATCATGAAAAACACCCATCGATAAACTATCTTTTGATTAATAATCCACTGCAAGAACGTCTGTTGATTGGTTAAGCACCCGATTTTTTTAATTCTCTTTTGTTCCCTGTTACGATCGAGGAGGGTTGACGCTCTAGAATGATTTTTTAGGCTGAGTAGCAGCGGATGTTGGACAGGTAGCATGCTATTTTTCCGGATCCGAGTTAGGTGAAATGTCACCCACGTACACAAAACACTAGGTTTTTAAAGTGAGGAACGAATGTCGATTATAGGTCAAGCGGCCCCCGATTTTTCAATGGAAGCGGTCGAAAAAGGATCTTTCAAACAAGTCAGTCTTAAAGATTATGAGGGAAAGTGGCTTGTCCTTTTCTTCTATCCACTTGATTTCACCTTTGTATGCCCCACAGAAATCCTTGCCTTCTCCCAGGCAGTTGACCAATTCAAGAATTTGAACGCTGAATTGCTAGGCGTGAGTGTGGACAGTAAATTCACCCACTTGGCCTGGACAGAGAAACCTCAGGCAGAAGGGGGAATTGCAGGACTTGAGTACCCGTTGGCATCGGATCTGAGCAAGCAGGTGGCAACAAGGTACAACGTTCTGGCTCCAGGTGGCGTAGCCTTACGGGGGTTGTTTATCGTTGACCCAAAGGGAATTATCCAGCATGCCACAGTAAATAATCTGGCAGTAGGGCGATCAGTGGATGAAACGCTCCGTGTGCTTCAGGCCTTTCAATATGTTGCTGAACATGGTGAGGTATGTCCTGCTGGATGGGAACCTGGAAGCGCAACGATGAAGGCCGACTGGGATGGTTCCAAGGAATATTTCAAGTCCGCTAGTGCATAAATAGTAAGCTGCATTGAAAAATGCTCTGGAAAATTCAGGTCTGGAGCGGACTGTATCGTGCCATTGATCGGCGGTAATTCAAATTCTGTATGAATTACCGCCGATTATTTTTAGGTTAAAACCTGTGCGTAGTAAGATTATTCGTCTGCTTTTTATTCCCACACTCCTGTGGAATATTTTTTTAGGGCGTCTGCTCAAAATGCGCAACTGGTGGGATGCAATCGAGGACTCACCGATTCTCCTTGGTGCTTTACCCTTACCAAGGGATATTCCGCTTCTCAAGGCAAATGGTGTCACCGGTGTAATCAATATGTGTATTGAATATCGTGGTCCTAACGCAGCCTATCAAACAGCAGGGATAGAACAGTTGTGGCTACCGACCGTTGATTTTACGCCACCAACCTTAGTGGACATTCAGCGCGCGATGGATTTTATTGACAAACATCACGCTCATGAAGGAAAAGTGTATGTCCACTGCAAAGCGGGTCGTGGCCGTAGCGCGACTGTGGCCCTTTGCTGGCTGATGTACCGCCGTGGATTAACGCCCGAGCAAGCGGCTGTATATTTAGCTGAGCAACGGCCCCATATCAATCGAAACCTGGCAGATAGAGCAGTAGTTCGGATTTTCCATCGCAATCTTTCCGATACTTGAGTAGCTGGGCGATCGATTTAAGGATTTTTTTGTTGTAGCTGACGAGTCGTTTCCGTAAGCGTGTACTGAAGATAACGATCCATTGGTTGATCCAATACACGTAGCGCGATTTCAAGTGGCTCCGGACCCTCAAAGAAACTACAGGCGCGCACAGCTTCTAGGCGTACACGGGGGTGTGGATCCTCAATGGCATTTTTCAACAGTGTGAGGGGATCTGTAAGCGTCTTACGCCATGCGACTAGAACACGGACGGCAGCTGACCGTACGCGGAAATCCGGACTTTGCAGCAATTCTCTCAGAAGATCCGGATTGCAATGATGATGCTGCTGAAAGACCCATAATCCCTCCAGCAGATGATGCTGATAATCCGGGTCACTTTGATCAAGCTTAGGAAGCCATTCCTGGAGCGCAGAAATTACATCGTTACTTTCGCGCTCGCTCAGTTCAATTCGAGCTCGATATCGCACTCGATTTTCCGGGGATTTTAGTAGATCTAAAATCATCGTGATCGGCTCACCGTCAATGACTGCCTTCTCAACGTAGGGCCGCGATGGATAACTGATTCGATATACCCGACCATGCTGATTATCTCTGCTAGGATCGCGAATATGATGCTGCATATGACCAATAATAGGATTCTGCCAATCCGAAAAATAGACTGCCCCTTCGGGTCCGACCTCAATATCTGTAGGTCGAAAATTGCGATCCGAGGATCGCACCAAGAACGGCTCCTCAACTCCAGAAAAACTACTCTCTTTTTCATCCAGACGATAACGGAGAATGCCTTGAAATCCGATTACGTTACCAACCAATAAATTTCCTTGATATTCTTTCGGAAAATGATCACTCGCAATAATTTCAACTCCGGGACAGGGGCGAGTTTTCCTTTGATATAACAGCGGGCTCGCTGGCTGATTACGTCGTTTGTTAGGGTAATCAATGTGCCCGGAGATGATTGCAGCATGATACGGATGGGCAGTCGTGCCATCGAAAACAAAGTTTTGTCCCCAACTGTCAAAAATATGTCCATGGGGATTCGCGAAATCGTAAGGAATAAATCTCTCGACTTCCCAGGTCCTTGGATCAAACTTCCAGATGCACCCATCACGATTTCGCACTGCTCCATATGGAGTCTCAATCTGAGAGCGGTGGAAGATACCTTCACCGAAGTAAATGTTTCCGTCGGGACCAAAAACAAAACTGTTTGCCGCATGATGGGTATCCCCGGAAGATAATCCATGTAGCACACGCATCCGCACATCGGCCACATCATCCCCATCAGTATCTTTTAAAAACAGAAGATCAGGGGCCGTGGCAACGAAAACCCCACCACCCCAGAACTCGAATCCTGTCGGATTATGCAAGCCACTGGCAAACGTTTTGCATTCATCTGCTTTTCCGTCGCCATCAGTGTCTTCGAGAATTAATAATTTGTCATCCATCACATCCCCAGGTTTCCAATGAGGATAGCTAGGCCAAGTCGCGACAAACAGACGACCTTTAGTATCAAATGCCATTTGGACCGGATTGATTAAATCTGGAAACTGCTCTTCTGAGGCAAAGAGATTAATCGCGGTGCCATCCGCGAGGATCATTTTCTCGATGGCTTCCTCACCGCTAAGAAACAGATGCTCGCCATCGGGACCTGCGCCCGGCGCATTTGTTTTTACATCGTAATGCAGGGGAAGATTGCTGTCGTCGATCAATATCGTTTTGCCCTCGGCAGTCGCCCAAATAACTGTATCGCGATTAGTGGTCATTTGATCGAGGATATCTAGCTCTCTCTTCATGACCTCTCGATTACTGATATCATCGATGTATTTCAAATCGGCCCGGTTGCCATGTACGTTGTATCCGTCTGTGGGTTGATACCGGTGAAACCAGTAAAAGTTTTTATCCTGAATGACAGCACGTAAAGCTTCGAGGTCACTCGGTCTGTTGTCTTTTGAATTTACCGGAAGTAAAGCATCCACAATAATCTGACCCAACTTTTGATTTCCGTACTCCGTGAGATGAATTCCGTTAATTGTCCAAGGGGTGGAATCATCATCGTATGCCGCCAGTGTCGGTGTGAATAAATCTACGAAGTGAACATCGGTTTCAGTCGCCACATCCTCGATTGCTTTGGAATAGATTTTCAACCGGCGGTTATTTTCAGTTCCGTCAGGCAAATTTGGCAGCTGTAGATCTTCATGGGCAATCGGCGAGAAAAGAACTATCTGCGGGCTATTCTTATCGTTATATGTATTTTCCTTCAGATTATTTACAAATTCTCTCAGTGATTGCTTGAACTGTGCCACTTTAGCTTCACCCGCAAATGATTCATTGAAACCAAAAAAGGCGAAGATCCAGTCGGGTTTTGTCTCTTTGAGCCAATCATTTTGAGATCCATATCCGACGACCCTTAACCTTTCATTCAAACTGTCGGCCGAAAAACCAAGATTGCGAACGGATATTTTTTTACCGAGCGAGCGGGATTGAATCAGTGTTTCCAACCACGCGTCGTGTTGCATGCGTTCAGCAAGCGTACCGCCTAAAACAACGATGCGATCTCCCGCCTCTAATTCGATCCCTGTTTGAGAGGATTTACTTTCTTCAGCAAGTCCAACGGTAGCTTCGATGGCGAGGAAAATGAGAGTGCCGGCGCAAAGAAATTTAAGCCAAAAGGTTTTTCGAAGCTGCATGTTATCGTGCCAAGATGGGGATACTGATTAAGAGAGGGTTGGAGTCACAATTTTAAGCTGCATGGCAAACAAACGCAAAGGCGATGGCGATGGAAATAGATCTGGCGATTCCTGACAACCGGGTGGATCAATAGCTGTCTGGGAGTTCAATTTTTCTGGAGGCGCTTTTCCTCCGACGCTTGAAATGCTAGATGTCCGGTTGAGCCTTCGCCGAGGATGGGATGTTCAGTCGACGGGAGATATTTGCGGTGTGCTTGAAGCACTTTCGCACACTCTGGATCGGTCGCCAAATTGTTCCATTCGTGGGGATCGTTACGATGATCATATAGTTCTTCCGATCCATCACGATATCGAATGTAGCGCCAGTCGCGGCTACGGATTGCATGATTTTCCGGGCCAAAAGTGGTGCGGACAGGAGCTCGACTTTTCGATGGGTCGATAATTTGCGGCTGTAAGGAACTACCCTCGAGTCGGGGATCGGGGGGAAGTCCGCATAAATCAAGCAACGTTGGATAGATATCGATAAGTCCCGCTGGCTGTGAGCATGTTTGATGTTTTGGCAATCCGGGGCCGGCGATGATTAACGGTACGCGCGTCCCATCTTCCCAGAGCGACCGTTTTGCCCAACGCTGTTTTTCACCCAAATGAAATCCGTGATCTGAGAACAACACAATAATTGTGTTATCGCGGTATGGGCTTTGATCTAAAGCGTCCAAAACCTCTCCCACGCACGCATCCACAAAGGAACAGCAAGCAAGATACGATTGGATTGCATGGTGCCACTGTTTATTCTTTACGATCCATTGATGCAGTGGAGCTACATGCTCAAGGCTTGTGAGATCACGCGCATACGGAGATAAATCATCTACATCATCCGATTGTACGACTGGTGTGAGAATCTCTTTTCGGGAGTGCTTATCGAACCATTTTCGAGGTACGAGCATCGGTACGTGCGGTCGATAAAAACCAACAGCGAGGAAAAAAGGGGCATGGAAATCATTTTTTAGTTGGTCCGCCGCCCACTTGGCAATTCGCTTGTCTGGCATTTTTTCAGTTGAGTCCGGATAGGCACCCCAATCCCATAATGGATGACCGTGAGGTTGACTGATTTTCGTTTGAGGCTGCGGTCCGAAATATCCAAACCCTCCTCCATATTTTCCTAATCGATTAAATACTGGGCCGTTAGTCACGTGGAATATTTTACCGGCACCGAAAATCCGATATCCCTCTTCAGCAAATCGTTCTGGAAGTGTTGTCTTCTGTTTGGTCACTCGTGAAGCTTCAATTCCCGGATTCAGAAAGTAAAGACCTGAAGAGGAAGGGTAGGTCGACGTGAGGAGACTTGCCCGCGAAGGTTGACATACGGGTGCCTGACAATGAGCGTTGGAGAAGAGTGTGCCTTTAGCCGCCAAACGGTCAATACTCGGAGTGGCTGCCTGAGGATGTCCCCCGAGACAACCAACCCAGTCATTAAGATCATCAATCGCAATCAACAATATATTCGGCCTACTAGCCGCTTGATTTCGGTCGTCGGCTTGGGCCGACTGTGATATGCAAATACAAGCAAGCAAAATAGGCAACACGCATAGATGGCCGCCTAGAACGACCAAACGAAATAGACTGCTGAGTGGGCTAGTCTGTTTTGCAAATCGAATTACTAGGCTATTTCCCGCCACTCATAATCTCCGGAAATCCCGAACCCGGCTTGATCCAGGGATAACAATCTTCATGGGGTACAACACATTCCACGACATAAGGACCATTCGCAGAGAGCATCCGCTCCATGGCAATTTGAATGTCTTTTTTCAGTGAAACGGTTTCTCCAGGCACGCCGTAGGAATTCGCATTGGCGATAAAATCCATATCAGGCACACCTTCTACATGGTCAATAACACCCACGTTATTTCCTCCGAACATGTGCGTTGTCCATTGCCGAACAATACACTGTCCTCCGTTGTTAATAACCAATACCTTCACGGGGAGGTTATACCGGGCAACGGTCCGCAATTCCGGACCACAGCTGTAGTATCCTTCGTCGCCTTCCACCACAACCACTAGTCGCTCCGGAGCAGCCAGTTGGGCTCCAATTGCCTGTGAGATTCCTGTCCCTAAGGTCCCTATTCCCGCGCTAGTAACAAAGGAACGTGGACCAGTTGTGTTGATCCTCTGGCTGGACCACATCTGATGATTCCCGACATCCGTGACCACGATTTTATCAGGATGACTCTGTTCAGTGACCCTGTTGAGTGTTTCAAGCACATACATGATATCGAGACAGTCATGCTTTTCGAATTCGCTCGGTGGGGGTGGATATTTATTCAGCCACTGATCGATCTGTTGATGCCAATCATCAAGCTTCAATTTTCCCGGATCAAGATTCTCCAATAAATACCGGACCACATCACCCGCATCACCCAATACATTTAATTTATTGGGTACGATGTCTCGAGATTTCGTGAATTGGGTCTTTTCGGTATCCACATGAACCAGAGCAGTTCTTTGCTGTGCTTTCGGAGCGAACGATGAAGGATTCCCTACCGCGCGGTCGTCATATCGGGCGCCCAATCCCAGGATAAAATCGGAGTGGTATCCCGTTGCACTAGCTGCATAGAGACCATGCATGCCAAGCATGCCCAGATTGTATTGATAACTCGACAGGACGGCTGATTTCCCGGGCAGAGTGTGTATCACTGGTAATCTGGTTTTGTCCAGAAGTGCGTGAAATTCATCGAACACATTCGCCAGCGAAAGACCATATCCCGCCATGATTACCGGGCTGTCCGATTCGTATAGCAGGTTAATGGCTTCATCCAGTGCTTGTGTGTCGAGTTCCGGCTTCGCGAGATAGTCCTGATAGGAAGTTATTTTGTCGCGGCACGCTCTTAAATCGATAGGCGCAAATTGAACATCTTTCGGTAGATCCCACAGCACACTACCCGGCCTGCCCCCTGCAGCGTGGGCGAGATCCCTAGGAATTGATTCAAGTAATTGATCCACGTTTTCAATGAGCCGCGCTGATTTCGTGACCGGTTTAACCACGTCGGTGATATCAGTACCCTGGAATGCATCGGTGCCTATTGCCTCCTGAGGCACTTGTCCGGCAATCAATCCTACAGGGGCACAATCTCTTGATGCATCTGCCAAGGCTGTAACTGTGTTTAACCCGCCTGGCCCGGAAGTCACGATGCCTACCTGTGGCCGTTGGCTGATTTTAGCCATTCCGAGCAACGCAAATGCTAGACCTTGTTCGGTCTTAAAGAAAACCTGCCGTAATGTGCGACTTACGCGATCCATTGTCGGCATAATCTGACCGCCCTGTAATGACGGAACAATATTGATTCCTTGCGCGCGAAGAATGAGGCCGACCAAAGAAGCGCCAATGACAGGTGCTTGCTCTTCATTTCCGATAATCTCTTCCGTTAATTCATCAATCACGGCTGCTTCTATTGGTGTCACCATTCTTGTTATCCTGATTGTCGCTATTTTCAGACGCAGCAGAAATTTGTGCGCAAACTGTTGAGAACTGTCGTCGGGATTAGATCAGCGACAATCCGGCTGTCTACGATCTCGGGGTTAAATGTCAAGTGAGTTCGCATCTAGGGCATGTTTTTGGATGAATTCTCGTCGGGTTTCAACGTGGTCACCCATCAAAATTCTGAAAAGTTCGTCGGCTTGACTTGCATCGTCCATTCGAATCTTTAACAACGTCCGATTACTAGGGTCGAGTGTTGTTTCCCGCAACTCCTCGGCATTCATTTCACCCAATCCCTTAAATCGTGTGACCTGAAGTCCTTTTTCGCCGGCTGCTCGAACGGCTGAGAGTAGTGAACGTAGTTCTTCGATTCCGATTTCTGTCTCGCCGCGGCGTAAGAGGTATCGGGCCTCCTCGGTTCCGGTTTTTTCTACAGGAAGCAACGCGTCTATCTCAAATTTCATCTCTCGCAAATCGCTTAACAACGTATTGATGGTGCGGATTTCATTGAGTTCCACGATATGAAGGCGGCGAGACTCAGGGGCCCCATTGGTTTCA
>CEVF01081679.1_pt1 | contig 15611 bp, 15 predicted proteins | sample 356441 | NCBI WGS metagenome assembly CEVF01 (sample SAMEA2622765, study PRJEB7988) | marine metagenome | biome: marine biome (ENVO:00000447); feature: surface water layer (ENVO:00002042); material: "saline water (ENVO:00002010), including plankton (ENVO:xxxxxxxx)" | depth 5 m
CGCCGCACGTCCAGGTGGCGGTGACCGATCCCGGCCAGGGTATCCGCGACCACGGCGTCGGCGGGCGGGGCGGTGGCACCGTCCGGGCCGAACCCCCAGAGATTGACCAGCGGCCCCACCGTCACGTCGAAGGCGCCGCCCGATTCCCGGGACAGGGTGTCCGCCGCCGCCAGCACCTCGGCCAGCGCGGCGGACACGGGAAACCACTCGCCCGGCGGCGCGCTGTTGAAGCGCGACAGCTCGGAGTCGGGCAGATAGGTCGACATCTCGGCATTGACCTGCCGCAGCGTGGCCTCGACGGCCGGTCCCACGTCGACGGGGCAACGGGCGGTCACCTGGTAGTAGGTGCCCATGGTGTCGCCACCGTGGCGCTGGTACCCGGGCTGCTCGCCACAGCCCGCCAGGACGGCCAGGGCGGCGCAGAGCAGCAGGACCCGGGCCCGCTGACGACATTCTGACGCTGGCGCCGGCATGCGCCGTCGGATTCCCGGCACGTCTTACATCTTCCACACAATCGGACGGGCCCACGATACCACCGCGCACCCGCGGCGGCGCACAATCCCCTGCAACGACACAAGGCGCAGCGGCCGGGGGCCGGGCGGCGCATCAGAGCGGTCGGGGGACCGCTGGTGTGACGAGACCGACAAGCGCCGACAGATACCGAAACGAACACGTCTTCAGGAGTCACGTGTGAAACGCCTCACGCTCGACAACCGCACGGAGGTCCTGCCGGCCCTGCACCGGCGCAGCGTCACGCCCGTCGCCGGGGCCGTCCGGCCCGAACCCCGGGTCACCTTCGATCAGCGCGCAACCCGGCTGGTCCGCTACCCGGTCGAGGAATCGCTGGCGCGCTCGCGCCCGCTGGGGCCGTGGCGCGGGCAGTTCCTGGACATCGAGGTCTGAACCGACCCGACGGCGGCCCCCGGCGGGGCTGGCATTCCGCCGTCCGTGACCGGATCATGTCGGCCCCATGGCGAACATCATGCTGCTCAGACACGGCCAGATCCGGGCCAACCGCCAGGGCCGCTGGCACGGTTCCACCGACAGTCCGCTGACCTGGCGCGGCCGGCGCCAGGCACGCCGCACCGCACGCCATCTGGCCGGCGCGGCACCGCGCGTCGAAGCCATCTACTCGAGCCCGTTGTCGCGTTGCCGGGATACCGCGGGCGCGATCGCCCAGGCCCTGTCGCTGGAAGTCGAGGTGCACGACGGCCTGCGGGAATACGCCCTTGGCGACTGGGAGAACGAACGTTTCCACGACCTGGCCGGCCGCTATCAGTTCATCCAGACGGCCACCCGGGATCACGACTTCACGCCACCCGGCGGCGGCGAGTCGCTGCGCCAGGTCGCCGCGCGGATCGTTCCGGCGATTCAGCAGATTCACGAGCGGCACCCCGGGGACGAGCGGGTGCTGATCGTCAGCCACGGCGCCGCCCTCGCCGTCGCGCTGGGCGCTCTCATCGACGGCGATCCGGGCTGCTGGACGCGCTACCACTTCGCCAACTGCAGCCTCACTGAGCTGGTGCTTTCGCCGGCGCCCTACGTTAATTTCTTCAATCAGACCCAACACCTTTGACATTTCCCGGGGGGAGAACCACATGCCGGAATACTGCAGCATCGAACGGGACGGGCACGTCTTCATCGTCACCATGGAGCGGCCGGAGCGCCTCAACGCGCTGCATCCGCCGGCCAACATCGAGCTCGGCGAGGTGTTCGACGAGTTCGCCGCGGACGACGACGCCTGGGTGGCCATCATCACGGGCCGCGGACGGGGCTTCAGCGCCGGCAACGACCTGCGGTATCAGGCCGAAGGCGGCGAGCGCCTCGCCATGCCCCGCGGATTCGGCGGCCTCACCTCACGTTTCGACCTGACCAAGCCGGTGATCGCCGCGGTCAACGGCGTCGCCATGGGCGGCGGCTTCGAGATCGCCCTGGCCTGCGACCTGATCATCGCCGCGGAATCGGCGACCTTCGCCCTGCCGGAGCCCAAGGTCGGCCTGGCCGCGCTGGCGGGCGGCCTCAATCGACTGCCACGGCAGATCGGCGTGAAGCGGGCCCTCGGCATGATTCTCACGGGACGTCACGTGCCCGCCCGGGAAGGGATGGAACTCGGCTTCGTCAACGAGGTGGTGGCCGACGACGCGCTGATGGACGCCGCACGACGCTGGGCCGGGCAGATCTGCGAGTGCGCCCCCCTGTCGGTGCGGGCCAGCAAGGACGTGGTGTACCGGAGTCTCGACAACCCGTCCCTGGAGGCGTCCATGCAGGCTCAGTACGACTCCGTCAAGGCGATGGTCAAGAGCGAGGACTTCGTCGAAGGGCCCAGGGCGTTCGCGGAGAAGCGCAAGCCCGAGTGGAAGGGCCGCTAGCCGCCTGTTGGGCCGGGCCGCCAGCGTCCCGGCGGCACCCGACGGACGTCAGGTGCCGCCGTGCGCTAGGTCTGCGCGAGCAGCTGAGCGATGCCGATGGCGTCGGCGACGACGGCAACCGCCAGACAGATGTCGTCCAGCGCCTCCTGCTCGCCGCGGGCCGACATCTCCGCGATGATCTCCATGCGCGGGACGGCCACATGCAGCAGGTCCGGCGTGGTGGCGAACTGGTCCGGGTAGGATTTCGCGGCTGGGTTCATTCGATACCGCCTTGAATACTGCCGAGCAACGTTCCTGACACCAGCAATTCAGGATCCGTGCCAGGCCCGGAACCCACACGTAACCTGTTGTTTATTATGCTTTTTTGCCAAACCAAGCAGCCACTGCCGGCGCCGCCGGCCGGCGCCGGAAGTGACGAGATACGGCACCTCCGGCCGGCCTCGCGGGACAATCTGACGGCCAGCGCCACCCGGAGCGGAACGCGTTGAGCGATCCGGTCCGCGCCCGCCGGGCCGAACGCCGCTACCAGATCGAGGTGCGGCGCAACCTGACGCGCAACTTCGTCGTCCATCTGGTGCACGGCATGCTGGGCCAGACCGGCTTCCGGCTGCTCAACGCCCCGACGTTTCTGCCCGCCTACGTGCTGTTCCTGTCCGGCTCCGACATGGCGGTGGGCGTCGCGCTGGCCCTCCAGGCCCTGGGCATGACCCTGACGCCGCTGATCGGCGCCAATCTCATCGAGCACCGACCCCGGGTGCTGCCGATGGGCTTCGTCACCGGCGGCGCCATGCGGCTGTCGGTGCTGGGCATCGCCCTGTCCGGCCTGGTGCTCCCGCCCGACTGGGCGCTGGTGGCGATCTTCGTCTGGCTGACCCTGTTCGGCCTGTTCCAGGGCATGCAGGGCGTGATCTTCAACTACCTCATGTCGAAGGTGATCCCGGTGTCCAAGCGGGGGCGCCTGACGGGCCTGCGCAACTTCCTCGCGGGCATCACCTCGGCCGGCGTCGCCCTCGCCGGCGGCGAGATCTTTCTCGGCGACGACCCGGGCATCCAGGGCTATTCGTATACCTTCGTGCTGGCCTTCGTCCTCACCATGTGCGGGCTGCTGTCGCTGGCGTTCATGAAGGAGCCGGAGCCGCCGACCCTGCGGCCCCGTTCCGGCCTGCGCCAGCGGCTCGGCGAGATACCCGGGCTGCTGCGCGACGACCCGGCCTTCACCCGCTACGTGGTGGCCCGCTCGCTGGCGACCATGGGGCGCATGGCCCTGCCCTTCTACATCCTGTTCGCCGGCTCGAGCCTCGCGCTCACGGGCACCAACCTCGGTGTCCTGACCGTGGCCTTCACGCTCGCGGGCACGGTCTCCAACCTGCTCTGGGGCGCCATGGCGGACCGGTCCGGATTCCGGCTGGTGTTCCTCACCAGCATCGGGCTGTGGATTCTGGCCACGCTGGTGCTGGTGGTCTCCTCGGGGCTGGCCATGACGGCGCTGGTGTTCGTCGGCATCGGCGCGGCGGTGCAGGGTTTCCAGCACGCCTCGATGAACCTCACCCTGGAGTTCGGCCATCGCGACGACCTGCCGGTCCGCATCGCCATCGCCAACTCGGCCTCGGAGCTCGCCGGCACGATCGGTCCGCTGGCGGGCGGCGTGATCGCCCACATGCTCGGCTACCCGGCGCTGTTCGTCGTGTCCGTTGCGTTCCTGATCGCGGGTGGTCTAATGGTCACCATGCTGGTGCCGGAGCCGCGCCACCAGCCGCCCCGGGGATGACGAGCCGCGGGGTCCGGCGAAGCCAACGACACAGAGGACGGCACAGAGGAAAGCACATGACACTGCGTACCGGATACAAGGCGCTGCTCGCCGAAGCCGAGCGGGAAATCACCACCCTGACGCCGGAGCAGGCTCTCGCGCTGCACGGTCGCGACGACGTGCAGTTCGTCGACATCCGGGACGTCCGGGAGCTGCAGCGCGAAGGCACCATACCCGGCGCGTTTCACGCCACGCGGGGCATGCTGGAGTTCTGGGTCGACCCGGAGAGCCCCTACTACAAACCCGTGTTCGGCGAAGCGAAGACCTTCGTGCTGTTCTGCCAGAGCGGCTGGCGATCCGCCCTGGCCACCCAGACCCTGCAGCGCATGGGGCTCCCGGACGTCTGCCACGTGGGCGGGGGATTCAACGCGTGGAAAGCGCTCGACGCCCCGGTGGAGGAGCGCCCGCCGCGCCGGTGACGGCGCCGCTGCAGCCAGCGCCCGCCGGACGCTGGCGCCGTAGGGCGTGCTAGCCGAGCACGCCGCGCGCTACCCGAGCACGCCGCGCGCCTCGAGATAGCCGAGCACCTGCTCCACCGCCTGCTCCGGCGACGTCTCGGTGGTGCGGATGTGCAGCTCGGCCGCCTCCGGCGGCTGATACTCCGAGTCGATGCCGGTGAAGTTGGTGATCTCTCCCGCACGGGCGCGCTTGTACAGTCCCTTGGGGTCACGCTGCTCGCAGACCTCGAGCGGCGTGTCCACGAACACCTCCACGAACTCGCCCTCGTCGAGCAGGTCGCGGACCATGCGGCGTTCGCTGCGGAACGGCGAGATGAAGGAGACGATGGTGATGAGCCCGGCGTCCACCATCAGCTTCGCGGCTTCCCCGACCCGGCGGATGTTCTCCACCCGGTCGGCGGCGGTGAAGCCCAGGTCGCGGTTCAGACCGTGCCGGACGTTGTCGCCATCCAGCACGTAGGTGTGGCGGTTGAGATCGTGCAGCCGGCTTTCCAGCAGATTGGCGATGGTCGACTTGCCCGAGCCCGACAGGCCGGTCATCCACACCACCACCGGCCGCTGATGCTTGATGGCGGCCCGGTGCTGCTTGTCGATGGTCAGCGCCTGCCAGTGAATGTTGTCGGCGCGGCGCAGCGAGAAGTCGAACAGGCCCGCGCCGACCGTGGCGTTGCTCTGCCGGTCGATCAGAATGAACGCGCCCAGCTCGCCGTCCTCCGAAAACGGCTCGAACGCCACCCGCTGGCTCAGGCTGACGTTGGCCACGCCGAGCTCGTTCAGCCCCAGGCTCTTGGCCGGCTGGGTCTCCAGGGTGTTGACGTTGACGCTGTGCTTGAGCTCCGTCACCACGCAGGACACGGTTCGCGTGCCGGTCTTCAGGTAGTACTGGCGGCCCGGATACATCGGCGCATCGCTCATCCACAGCAGGTGCACGGCGAGCTGATCCGATGTCTGCGGCGGCGTCTGGGCCGCGGTGATGACGTCGCCGCGGCTGATGTCGATCTCGTCGGTCAGGGTGAGCGTCACCGCCTGCCCGGGCTGGGCCTCGTCGAGGTCGCCGTCGAAGGTGACGATGCGCGCCACCGTCGAGCGCTGGCCGGACGGCAGCACCTGGACGGCGTCGCCCGGCCGCACCGTGCCGCTGACGATGGTGCCGCAGAACCCGCGGAAATCCAGATCCGGCCGGTTAACCCACTGGACCGGCAGGCGGAACGGCCGGGCTGCGAGATCCTTGCCGGTCCGCACGCCTTCCAGATGCTCGAGCAGCGTGGGTCCGCCGTACCAACCCATGTGCTCACCGGCGCTGGTGACGTTGTCGCCCTTCAGCGCCGACATGGGAATCGGCGTGATGTTCAATTCGCCGAGCTGCCCGGCGAAGGCACGGTACTCGTCGACGATGCGCTCGAACACGGCCTGGTCGTAGCCGACCAGGTCCATCTTGTTCACCGCCAGCACCACGTCGCGGATGCCGAACAGGGAGGCGATGTAGCTGTGCCGCTTGGTCTGGGTGAGGATGCCCTTGCGGGCGTCCACCAGGATTACCGCGAGCTCGGCGTTCGAGGCGCCGGTGGCCATGTTGCGGGTGTACTGCTCGTGACCGGGGCAGTCGGCCACCACGAACTTGCGACGGTCCGTGGCGAAGTAGCGATAGGCGACGTCGATGGTGATGCCCTGCTCCCGCTCGGCGGCGAGGCCGTCGACGAGCAGCGCGAAGTCGATGTCCTCGCCCTGGGTGCCGGACCGGCGGCTGTCGGCTTCCAGGGCGGCGAGTTGGTCTTCGAAGATCAGCTTCGAGTCGTACAGCAGCCGGCCGATGAGGGTGCTCTTGCCGTCGTCCACGCTGCCGCAGGTGAGAAAGCGCAGGGTGGTCTTGGCGGCCTGGGCCTCCAGATAGGATTCGATGGTCTGGGGAGCGGCCTGCTCGCTCATCAGAAATACCCCTCCTGCTTCTTCTTCTCCATGGAAGCCGAAGCGTCGTGGTCGATGGCGCGCCCCTGGCGCTCGGAGGTGCGCGTCACCAGCATCTCCTCGATGATGCCGGCGAGATCGGTGGCCGTGCTCTCGATGGCGCCGGTCAGCGGATAGCAGCCCAGGGTGCGGAACCGCACCATGCGCATCTCCGGCTGCTCACCGGGCTCGAGCGGCATGCGGTCGTCGTCGACCATGATCAGCATGCCGTTGCGCTCCACCACCGGCCGCTCCCGGGCGAAGTACAGCGGCACGATCGGAATGTTCTCCTGGTGGATGTACTGCCAGATGTCGAGCTCGGTCCAGTTGGACAGGGGAAACACGCGGATGCTCTCCCCCTTGCGGACCCGGCTGTTGTAGAGATGCCACAGCTCGGGACGCTGATTCTTCGGGTCCCAGCGGTGCTGGGCGTTCCTGAACGAGAACACCCGCTCCTTGGCCCGGGACTTCTCCTCGTCGCGGCGGGCGCCGCCGAAGGCAGCGTCGAACTGGTATTTGTCCAGCGCCTGCTTGAGGGACTGGGTCTTCATCACGTCGGTGTGCACCTGGGAGCCGTGGGTGAACGGCCCGACGCCGTCTCGCACCCCGTCCTGGTTGATGTGGACGATGAGGTCCATGCCGATGTCGGCCGCGGTACGGTCGCGGAACTCGATCATCTCGCGGAACTTCCAGGTCGTGTCGACATGGAGCAGCGGGAACGGCGGTTTCGAGGGGAAGAACGCCTTGCGGGCGAGATGCAGCATCACCGACGAATCCTTGCCGATGGAGTACAGCATCACCGGGTTCTCGCACTCGGCGAGCACCTCCCGCATGATGTGGATGCTTTCCGCCTCGAGCCGCTCGAGATGGGTCATCGGTCTGGGCAAAACGGGCTCCGGCCTGACTCAGCGCGGGCGCTATTAGACTGAACTCGTCTAACCCTCGCAACAATCGTGTTGTTCAAAGCATATGCCCGTTTGTACACTCCGGGCCTTTCACCTGCGGGACGCCGGACGTCGAATGGCCGCCATCATCTATATCCTCGCCTTCGTCGGAGGCTTCTCGATCATGTCCCTGGAACTGCTCGGCGGGCGCGTGCTGGCCCCCTACTTCGGCAGTTCCATCTACGTCTGGGGCAGCATCATCACCGTGTTCATGCTGTCCCTGTCCGTCGGCTATCTGCTCGGCGGCCGGCTGTCGCTGCACCAGCCGACCCTCGGCCGGTTCGCGCTGATCTTCCTCGGCGCGGCGATCTGCCTGTACCCGCTGGTCTACTTCAGCGAGGACATCATGGTGTGGATCTTCGAGCGGGTGGTGGACCCCCGTTACGGGTCGCTGCTGGCGTCGGGCGTGCTGTTCATCGTGCCCACGGTGATCATGGGCATGATCTCGCCCTACTCCGTGCGGATGCTGGTGAAGACCACGGACCAGTCCGGGCACGTCGCCGGCATACTCTACTTCGTGTCCACCCTCGGCAGTTCTCTCGGCACGCTGGCGACGTCCTTCTATCTGATTCTCTGGTTCGAGATCAACACCATCCTGACGCTGCTCACCTGCGGACTGCTGGCCATGGCGGCCCTGGCCGGCATTGCCAGCCGGTTCGGGCCGACCCTGCCGCGCAGCCAGCATGCCGCTCCCCTGGCCGACGCGGCTGAGGAGGCTGCGTGATGCGCCACCGCTCCCTGCCCGGCCTGACGGGTCTGCTGCTGGCACTCGCCCTGACCGCGCTGCCGGCGGCGAGCCAGGCGCGGATCATCCATCAGGAGAACTCCCTCTACAGCAACATCGTCATCGACAAGCGAGGACCGGTGCTGTGCCTGCAGTTCAGCGTGCGCCGCGACCAGCGCAACCAGTCCTGCATGAACGAGCGCAAGCCGAAGGAGATGGTGTTCGACTACGCGCGGATGATGATGGCCAGCCTGCTCATCGAGCCCGAGCCGAAGCGCATCCTCACCCTCGGCCTCGGCGGCGGCACCCTGCCCATGGCCCTCGACGAGATCTTTCCGGAGGTCCGCCAGGACGTGGTCGAGATCGACCCGGCCGTGGTCCGGGTGGCCCGGGAGTACTTCCGCTTCGCGCCGAGCGAGCGGGTGAACGTGTTCGCCCAGGACGGCCGGGTGTTCGTCAAGCGCGCCGCGACCCAGGGCGAGACCTACGACCTGATCATGCTCGACGCCTTCAACGGCGAGTACATCCCGGAGCACCTGATGACCCGGGAGTTCCTCGAGGAGGTCCGGGCGCTGCTCGCCCCCGGCGGCGTGGTCGCGGCCAACACCTTCTCCATCTCGGACCTGTACGACCACGAGTCCGTGACTTACCAGGCGGTGTTCGGGCCGTTCTTCAACCTGCGGACGGACGCCAGCGGCAACCGGGTGATCCTCGCGGCCAACGGACCGCTGCCGGACCGAGCGGCCATGGCCGAGCGGGCGGAGGGCCTGGCGGATCTGCTCGCGCCCTACGGCGTCGAATTCGCGCCGCTGCTCGACATGATGGACACCACGCCCGACTGGGACCCGGACGCCGCGGTTCTGACCGATCAGTACTCGCCCGTCAATCTGCTGCAGGGGCGCTGAGCCGCCGGGACATCAGCGGGCCCCGGCCTTCGCCCAGTACTCGTCCTTCAGCAGCCGCTTGTAGAGCTTGCCCGTCGGGTGACGCGGCAGCTCCTCCCGGAAGTCCACCGAACGCGGGCACTTCACGTGGGAGAGCTGGTCGCGGCAGTACTCCATGAGCTCCATGGCCAGCTCCGGCGTCGCGTCCGCCATTGTCCGGGGCTGCACCACCGCCTTCACTTCCTCGCCGAACTCTTCGTTCGGCACGCCGAACACGGCCACGTCCATCACCTTGGGATGGGTGATCAGCACGTTCTCAGCCTCCTGGGGATAGATGTTGACGCCGCCGGAGATGATCATGAAGTGCTTGCGGTCGGTGAGATAGAGATAGCCGTCCTCGTCGAGGTAGCCGACGTCGCCGAGGGTCGTCCAGCCTTGCGGGTGGCGCGAGCCGGCAGTCTTGTCCGGGTCCTTGTAGTACTCGAACTGGCCGCCGCCGCCGAAGTAGATGGTGCCGGATTCCCCCGCCGGCAGCTCGGCGCCGTCGTCGTCGCAGACGTGGATCTCGCAGTTCAGCGGCCGCCCCACCGAGCCCTTGTGGGCCAGCCACTCCTCGGAGTTGAGCTGCACGAATCCGTTGCCTTCGGTGCCCGCGTAGTACTCGTAGAGCACGGGCCCCCACCAGTCGATCATCTGCTCCTTCACTGGCACCGGGCACGGCGCCGCCGCGTGAATCGCGCAGCGCAGCGACGAGACGTCGTAGCGCGCGCGGACCTCTTCGGGCAGTTTCAGCATGCGCACGAACATGGTCGGCACCCACTGGCTGTGGGTGACCCGGTAGCGCTCGATGAACTCGAGGGCGCGCTCGGCGTCGAAGTGCTCCATCACCACCACCTGAATGCCGTGGCGCAGGCAGCCCATCGTGAACGCCAGCGGCGCGGCATGGTACAGCGGCGCCGGCGACAGGTAGATCGAGCTCTGGTCGGCGCCGTAGATCAGCTCCAGCATGTTGGGCGCCTGCAGCTCCCCATACGGTTCCTCGGGCAGCGGCTTCTTGACGCCTTTCGGATAGCCGGTCGTACCCGAGGAGTAGAGCATCGACTGGCCTTCGCACTGGTCCGGAATCGGCGTCTCCGGCATGCCGGCGATCGCCTCCTCCCAGGATTCGAACCCGGCGATCGTGTCGTCCACCATGAAACGCCTTTCCACCGCCGGCATACGGTCGAGCAGCGGCTCCACGACCTCCCGGCGCCCGGGCGAGGTGATGAACACCCGGGCCTCGCAGTTGTCGACGATGTACTCGACCTCGGCCTGCTGCAGGCGGTAGCTGATCGCCGTGTAGTACAGGCCGGCCCGCTGAGCCGCCCAGCAGATCTGCAGAAAGCGGGGATGGTTCTCCAGCAGGATGGCGATGTGATCCCCCCGCTCGAGGCCCAGCCGGCGGAACAGGTGCGCCCCCTGGTTGGCCACCTTTTCCAGCTCGCCGCAGGTCACGGTCAGGCCGCTTTCCGCCATCACGTAGGCGATCTTGTCAGGATTCTGCTCGGCGATGATTCCCGGATGCACGTTCACTCCCCATCGGTCGACTGTCGAACGCGCAACTTAGGCAGTTTTGCCGGCCGGCGCAATCGGCGCCGGGCCCGCCGGCGCAGTACACTGCACGCTCCGCCGCACAGCCGCCGTGAAGGACCCGCCATGGTGCCGTTGAATTTCGAGCAGCCCTATCCCTCGAACCGGTCGCCGATCTGTGCCGCGAACGTGGTGGCCACCTCCCAGCCGCTGGCGACCCAGGCCGGCATCGACGCCCTGCGCCGCGGCGGCAACGCCGTCGACGCCGCGCTGGCTGCCGCCATCACCCTGACGGTGGTGGAGCCCAACAACAACGGCCTGGGGAGTGACGCCTTCTGCATCCTCCACGACGGTGCCGAGCTGACCGGGCTGAACGCCTCGGGCCGGAGCCCCGCCGCCTGGCGGCCCGAGCGGTTCGCCGGGCTGGACCGGATGCCGGCCCGGGGCTGGGATTCGGTGACCGTGCCGGGCGCGGTCAGCGCCTGGGTGGCGCTGTCGGATCGCTACGGCCGCCTGCCGTTCGCGGCGCTGTTCGAGGCGGCCGTCGGCTATGCCCGGGACGGCTTTCAGGTCGGTCCGAAGTCGGCCTACTACTGGGCGCTCGCCGGCCGCCCGCTGGCCGACCGGTTTCCCGACTTCGCCGCGCACTTCTGGCCGCCGCCGGCGCCGGGCGCCCTGGTGCGCCGGCCCGATCTGGCGGAGACCCTGGAGGCCGTCGCCGCCAGCCGGGGTGAGGCGTTCTACCGGGGCGAGCTGGCGCGGCGCATGGTCGCCGCCGCCGGGAAGGACGGCGGCGCCCTGTCGCTGGCGGATCTGGCCGAGCACCGCGCCGACTGGGTGACGCCGCTGGCGGTGGCCTACCGGGACGTCACGCTGCACGAGATTCCGCCCAACGGTCAGGGCCTGGCGGCGCAGATCGCCCTCGGCATCCTGGCCCGCCGGCCGCGCCACGACCTGGACAGCGAGCCGGCCATTCACCAGGAGATCGAAGCGATGAAGGTGGCCGTGCGGGCCGCCTTCGACCACATCGCCGATCCCGCGTCGATGCGGGTAGATCCCGCCGAGCTGCTGGCGGACGGACACCTCGACGCGCTGGCGGGGCGGATCGGCGACGCCGCCGCCCCCGTGCCCCCGGCGCCCCTGCCGGTGGGGCGGGACACGGTCTGCCTGGCCGCCGCGGACAGCAGAGGCATGATGGTGTCCTTCATCCAGTCGAACTACGAGGGATTCGGCGCCGGCGTCGTCGTTCCGGGCACGGGCATCGCCATGCAGAATCGGGGCAGCGGCTTCTCGCTGGAGCCGGATCACCCCAACCGCGTCGGCCCCCGCAAGCGCCCGTTCCACACCATCATCCCGGGGTTCGTCACCGACGCCGGGGGGCCTCGCCTGGCTTTCGGGCTGATGGGCGGGCACATGCAGCACCAGGGCCACGTGCAGATGGTCCGGCGCCTGTTCGACCACGGCCAGAACCCCCAGGCCGCCAGCGACGCGCCGCGCTGGCACGTCTACCCGGACTATGCGGTCGGGCTGGAGCAGGGGTTTCCGGAAGCCGTCGCCGAGGGTCTGCGCCGGCGCGGACACCGGGTCCGGCACGAGCCGCGGGAACACGTGTTCGGCGGGGCCCAGCTCGTGCTGCGCACCGCCGACGGCTACGTCGCCGGCTCGGACCACCGCAAGGAAGGCCAGGCGGCGGGCTACTGAGGCCCGCCGCCCGGGCGCGTCACTCCTCGTCCCGGGCCTTGAGATCCAGCGCGGCGGAGTTCATGCAGTAGCGCAGCCCGGTGGGCTCCGGCCCGTCGGGAAACACGTGCCCGAGGTGCGCGTCGCAGCTCGCGCAGAGCACTTCCGTGCGGCGCATCATCAGGCTGTCGTCGTCGCGGGTCGCCACCGCCGATTCCTCCAGCGGGGCGTAGAAGCTCGGCCAGCCGCTGCCGGAATCGTACTTGGTGCTGGAATCGAACAGCGGCTCGCCGCAGCACACGCAGTGGTACGTTCCCGGCGTCTTGGTGTCCCAGTACTTGCCGGTGAACGCCCGCTCGGTGCCGGCCTTCCGCGCCACTTCGTACTGCTCCGGGGTCAGCTCCCGGCGCCACTGCTCGTCCGGCTTGTCTACCTTCGCCATGGGTCCTGCGTACTCCCTGCCATCGATGCGCCGGCCCGCCGGCCGCCCCCGTCGGGCGCTATGTCCGGATCGGCGCATTCGCTACACTGATCAGATCGGCGTCGATGTTAATGCAACCAGGAATCCAAATGGAATCTGAGGTCCCCCAGGACCGCGGCAACGTCACGGACCTGCCGGCCCGGCCGGCCCGTGAGATCCGCAAGTCCCACAAGCTCGATCACGTGTGCTACGAGATCCGCGGCCCCGCCATGAAGGAGGCGGACCGCATGGAGGAGGAAGGCCACCGGATCATCAAGCTGAACATCGGCAATCCCGCGCCCTTCGGCTTCGAGGCGCCGGAGGAGATCCTCCGGGACGTGATCCACAACCTGCCGACGGCCCAGGGCTACTGCGACTCCAAAGGCATCTACCCGGCCCGCAAGGCCGTCATGCAGCACTACCAGAGCCAGGGCATCCTCGACGTCGAGATCGACGACATCTACATCGGCAACGGCGTTTCCGAGCTGGTGGTGATGGGCCTGCAGGGACTGCTCGACAACGGCGACGAGGTGCTGGTGCCGGCGCCGGACTACCCCCTCTGGACCGCTGCGGTCAGCCTCGCCGGCGGGACGCCGGTGCACTACCGCTGCGACGAGCAGGCCGACTGGAACCCGGATCTCGACGACATCCGCCGCAAGGTGTCCCCGCGCACCAAGGCCATCGTCGTCGTCAACCCGAACAACCCCACCGGCGCCGTGTACAGCCGCGAGCTGCTCACGGAGATCATCGAAGTCGCCCGCAGCAACGACCTGGTGGTGTTCGCGGACGAGATCTACGACAAGATCCTCTACGACGACGCCGTGCACGTGCCGATGGCGTCCCTGGCCGAGGACCTGCTGATCGTCACGCTGAACGGCCTGTCCAAGGCCTATCGCGTCGCCGGCTTCCGCTCCGGCTGGATGCTGGTGTCCGGCGCCAAGCACCGGGCCCGGGACTACATCGAGGGGCTCGACATCCTCGCCTCGATGCGGCTGTGCGCCAACGTGCCGAGCCAGCATGCGGTGCAGACCGCCCTGGGCGGCTACCAGAGCATCCGCGAGTACGTGGTGCCCGGCGGCAGGCTGTACGAGCAGCGGGAGCTGGCCTGGCGCATGCTGAACGACATTCCCGGCGTCTCCTGCGTCAAGCCCCGCGGCGCGCTGTACCTGTTTCCCCGGCTCGACACGGCGCGCTTCAACATCGCCAGCGACGACCGGTTCGCCCTCGACCTGCTGCGCCAGGAAAAGATCCTCATCGTCCAGGGCACGGGCTTCAACTGGCCGGAGCCCGACCACTTCCGGCTGGTGTTCCTGCCGCGGGTGGAGGAACTGGCGGAAGCCATCGAGCGGCTCGGCCACTTTCTCCACGGCTATCGGCAGTAGCGACCCGGGGCCGGCACCACCCCATGAGCGGCGGGATCAACGTCGAGGATTTCTGCAAGGATGCAGCCCGGGCGCTGGTGATCCTCTACCGGACCTTCCCCAGGCCCCACACCCTGTTCGTGGAGGATCTGTGCGGGCCGGACCAGGTGGACGAGTTCGGCATGCACAGCGACCGCCATCTGGCCTGCTTCAGCGCCCTGCTGTGGCTGGCCGCAGAGGGCTACCTGCGCTACACGGACACCATCCGGCAGGAAGCCGTGGATCAGGCGGTGCTCACCGGCCGCGCGTTCACCCTGCTGTCGCGCCCGCTGGCGGACTTCGAACCCCCGGGGGCCGAATCGCTGCCGCCCGCGGTGCGCCTCGAGCAGCAGACCCACGCCCACCGGCTCGACCTGGCGCTGGACTCCCGTTCGTCGACCCGGGTGAAGACTGCGGTGCTGGCGTTCATGGACGACATGCTCGGCTAGCGCGCGAGCGCCGTCAGCCGCCGCCGTCGATCCGGTAGTACAGGCTGTCCTGATAGCCGGTGACCACCTCCACCAGGCCGGCGAGTTCCTCGTCCAGTGCCGGATCGTCGGTGTCCACCAGCAGCGGCCGCCCTTCCAGGGACAGAAGCTTGGTGCGGGTTCCCAGCACCCACAGGCGCTCCCGGCCGACCCGCCGCAGCACCGCCGGCGTGAGCTGCTGATTGCCCCGGCCGAGCAGAAAGCCCTGCCCCCGGGTGAAACTCATCACCAGCGTCACCGGGCGGTCCGTGGCGGCCAGATAGGACTCGAGCCAGGCGGCGTCGACGTCGCGCCCCACCTGCCGGTCGCCGTCGAGCACGTCGACGCCGATCAGCGTGGGCGTCATCCCCAGCGCCGATTTCAGCGCGGCGAGGCTGCTGCCCGGGCCGAGCAGGTAGATGCCCGGCGCCGCCTCGATGCGCTCGACCACCTCGGCGACGATCTCCTCCAGCGCCAGCGCCTCGGATTCGCGCCCGCCCTCCTTGGTGTGCTGCAGGAAGCCGCCTTCCTCGGGCACCGCGATCTCGCCGTAGAAACGCGGCCTGACCTCACCGGCCCGAAGCGCGGCCTCGTCGAGGTCCCGCACTTCCGCGACGCCGGCCCGGACCAGGCCGCCCTCGACCAGCGCCTGGAGAATTCTGCCGGCAGCCTCGGGGGTGGTGGCGAACACGCCGGAATGCATCTTGACCCCGGAAGGCACGCCCAGCACCGGCAGCGACTCGCCCAGCGCCGCCAGCAGATCACGGGCGGTGCCGTCGCCGCCGCAGAACACCAGCAGGTCCGCGCCGGCGTCGCGCAGGGCGGTGGCCGCCCGGCGGGTGTCCTCCGGTCCCGGCACCGCGCCGGGCTCGCCGAGCACCTCGCCCGTCAGGCCGGCGTCGCCG
>CEVF01093652.1_pt1 | contig 15550 bp, 10 predicted proteins | sample 356441 | NCBI WGS metagenome assembly CEVF01 (sample SAMEA2622765, study PRJEB7988) | marine metagenome | biome: marine biome (ENVO:00000447); feature: surface water layer (ENVO:00002042); material: "saline water (ENVO:00002010), including plankton (ENVO:xxxxxxxx)" | depth 5 m
GAAAAGTACAGACTGTTCCTAGTGACCAACTGAGGAAGATTGAGCACTTGATTGTCCTGTGTGACTTCTTGATACATCACTGTATTCATCAACGCCCATTTCCCGTATTTAAATTCTTTTTGATATTTGACCTTCAAATGACTTATGGTCCCCGATTCCTGAAATGGATTTACAAATGCGGTTTCTTCCCCTAATTCAATTTCTTCATCACTCGCTGTGGATGCAAAATAGGTGTAGTTGTCCACCGAACTATATTCGGCATCCAATAGTCCAAAAAAATTGGAGTCCAGACCAAATTTTATGCTTTTTGTCTGTATTTTTTCAAAAGTATTATTGTTTTGCCAGTTAAAATTTCGATAATCACTCTGGTATAGCAGATAATTAAAATCAGGCATTCGGGAAGATACGTGTATGGCACCCGTTATCAAATTGTTTTTATTGAGCCTATATTTGGCCAAAGCATCAAAATTGTTGCCCGTGAGCTCACCGGATACAGTATAATTTATTTTCCCTTCCAAATCCACGGGCCCTATGGTGTTTTTATACGTACCTCCAATTGAAATCTCTTCTCCTTCCAATTTATTCTGAATGGTATTTTCCTCAGAAATCAGAATACTGTTAAAGAAATAATTGTAGTTGAATAGACTTATGTTTCCCGATAATCTTCCCAAAGTTTTGTTGGAGAACTCGACACTGCCCCTGTTGAACATGGTTTTCAGTCTTGCACGATCTTCGATTGGGGTCAAAAAAGGGTCTTCTCCAAGCGCATCGTTCTGGGCCGTTTGTTCAAAGTCGTAAATTTTGGATTCATAACTGAACTCATGCCCTATAAGTAAGGTGGTGGGGTTATTATCCGTTGAGTCTTTTTTATGATTGACCAATTTATATTGATGGTCGAAAAAATAACGTTTTCCCAATATCCTGCTGTTGGCATTCTCGTACACCAGGTCAATTGTTGCCCTATCCTGAAACTCATCTTCATCTTCCTCGAATTGTTCTGGGTAAAGCAAGCCCCCACTTTCCTCGGTCTGCATTTCTTGGGCCGTTATATGACCTCTGATCCCATATCGCCCATTTTCGGTAAGGTAATTGAAAGTTGTCCTAAATTTTCCGTCCTCTGCTTCTTCGTATCTATATTTTCCCAAAGACCTAAAGCCATTATAGGCTATGGAAACATTAAATCGTTTTGACAGATTGAAAGCCAGCAAAGCATCCAAATATTGTCCTTGCTCCATGGTCGTCTTGAACATAAGCTCGGTCATGGGAGTTGCTACATTGTAATAATCGACATCTTCTTTTTCAAAATAGCCGGGGTGCTTCGCCTTTGCGCCAATACCTGGGTAATACGGTGTGTTTGCAAAGCTTTTGCCCAGTTCGCTATAAGGTTGCCCCATGTTGGCAAAGGGCATTAGCTCAAAGTCGTCTTTACGCAGGTAATTATATTTATATTCCTTTTTAATGGTCAGCGTGGTATCCACAAATGTAGTGTCCCTCCCATAGGATATGATTTTATAGTCCCCGATACCAACGGAGTCTTTTTCCTTGGATTTCAACCCATCAAGTCCCTTCCCCTTGGGGCCACGTTTTGTGGAATCCTTTGAAATAGTATCCCTTGATTGCTTTAAAAGGGAATCTTTGTCCTCTAGTCGCAAAGAATCGATTTCTTTTTTGGGAGGAATCGAATCTTGTTGCGCCAAGACTGATTGGGAAATACATAAAAGCAGGGTCAACACTAAAAATCTCATTCCACGATATTGATTGGGCAAAGGTATAAGATTTGTTTCTAAAGAAATGTGAAAAGTTTAGGCATAAAAAAAACCCTGCCATTAGGCAGGGTTTTTAAAATATAAGTCTTTAGACAAATCTAGTAACCAGGATTTTGATCCGCTTGGGTAATAGATTCATTTGCATTGATTTCATCTTGAGGTATTGGCCAAACCAATCTGTTTGCATTGTAAGTAAGACCTTTTGACTCAATTACTTCTTGAGCAAGTCCAAGTCTTTTTACATCAAACCATCTATGTCCTTCACCATAAAGTTCCCAAAGTCTTTCCTGTGCAATTACATCAACAACGTTGGCGGAAGTCAAAACAACATCATCAAGATTTGCCCTTGACCTTACTTCATTGATATAATCTGATGCAGAAGCATCGCCATCACGAGCCAACAACTCGGCATACATCAACAACACATCCGCATATCGGTAAATGTAAGGTTGATCGGTACCAGTTGACACATCGCTATATTTGGTCAAAATAATTGAAGACGCATCTGTAGGGTTAGCTATCATGGAGATACGTGTATCATCATCATCAAAACTAGATGCCAACGACATGGTAGGTGCAGTTTCCCGTCTACCACCATCTGCCGATGGGTAGAAATAAAATGCCAATGCATTGCTGTCATCTGCCGAATAATTCAATCTGAAGATAGCTTCGGAATTATCACCAGGAACAAACAAATCTTCATAATTATCAAGCAACGCATAGTTACCAATAAGAGGCTCTAAAGCATCTTGGGCCTCTGGATATTCACCAAGCTCCATATGAACTTTAGCTTTCAACACTCGCAAAGCATCATTGGAAAACCTATACACCCCATTATCATTTAGATTGCCCAATGCGGCATCAATATCAGCTTGGATGTACGCATAAACTTCGCTCTCAGTTGATCGCGCGACATTTCCAGCGGCAGAACCTACTTGTGTTACCAAAGTATCAGGAATCGGCACTCCTCCATAGGCACGTACAAGGTAAAAGTAAAAATATGCCCTCAATGCTTTTGCCTCAGCAATGGAAGCGGAACTTACACTACTGGAAACTTCACCTTCGGTAAGGTTTTCCAAAGCATAGATTACAGCATTAGCTCTAAATATAGCGGCATAAATACTTTCCCAAATATTAGTGTTATTGGTATTCCCCGTGGCCGTAACGTTGTTTAGAAAAAACTCCGTATAGGTAGGGAAAGACCCTGTATGTGAAAGTTCGTCAGCATATAGACCAGTAACCTGAATTGGCACCGCACCACCGATATTGGTATCCTGGAACGCACTGTAAATACCAACCACAGCCTGCTCAGCAGTTTGATCGTCGATAATAAACTGATCCGTTCCCAATTGATCTGGATTCTCCAAATCCAATAATGTCTCCTCGCAACCTGTGCCCAATACAAGCAAAGACAATGTTAAACTATATAATATTTTTTTCATCTTTTTTTTTTTAGAATGTGATATTTACACCAAATTTCCACACTTTGTTACCTCCCTGTGTCAAGAAATCAGTACCAGAAGTAACAGCAGAGGCACCACTATAGTTCACCTCAGGATCAATTCCAGAATAATCTGTGAACAACAACAGGTTATCCCCAGAAACATAGAACCTTACAGAATCAAGTCCCATAATACCACTTGGGAGTGTATATCCCAATGTTACGTTTCTCAACTTGATCCAAGATGCGTCCTCAACAAACCTAGTGGAATCATAGTTGTTGTGGCTAGCCGTAGCTAGATTAGGCCTAGGCAAATTGGAACCTGTATTATCGGGGGTCCAATAATCCAACTGACTTTTAAACTTACCATAGTATGGGTTTGTGGCAGAACCTGCAAATTGAAGGGTAGCGTTGAACACTTCATTACCTTCTGACATTGCCCAAAGGAAATCCAAATCGAACCCTTTATAGGTAATTGTATTTTTCCAGTGTGCAGTATAATCAGCCCATGGACTTCCTCCAATGATATAATCTTCATCATTGATAATTCCATCGTCATTTTGATCAACATACTTGACATCACCAGCACTCACACCATCAGCGGCCAAGGCAGCAGGTATATCATCTCCTTCTTGATAAAGACCATCTGCTTCCAACACATAGAACGCGCCAAGTGGTGCACCTTCTTCAATTCGGCTCACAAAACCTCTTGTAAATGGAGCGTTTCCGTCCAATGAAGTAACCTCATTGTCCAAAGTACTAACACCAATGGAAGTAGACCAAGTAAAATCGTTTCCTGTAAAAATATCAGCGCTCAAACCGAATTCATGACCTTTATTGGTCATGGAACCTACGTTACTGTAAATACCAGCCGTACTTCCATCCACAGCAACACCAAAACCAGTATTACCGGGCAACGGTACAGCCAACAATAAGTCGTTGGTTTCTTTATCAAAATAATCGTACTCCAAGGTTATTCTATCGTTCCAAAAACCTAATGAAGCACCAATGTTAATCTGAGTAGTTTCTTCCCATTTTACATCTGGGTTACCAATTGTGGTGATTGCAGTTCCCACCGTACCAGCATAACTAACGGCACCTACACCGGCCAAGGCATCATATGAGCCAATACCTGTATCGTTACCAGTAACACCATAAGATCCTCTAAGCTTTAAGAAAGTAAGCACGTCATTTCTGAACCAATCTTCTTCAGAAACAATATAACCTGCGGACACCGATGGGAAATAACCATATTTATTATTAGGTCCAAATTTGGACGACCCATCCGCCCTCATTGAGGCTTCTAAAAGGTATTTATTCTTGTAACTAAGAGAAGCTCTAGCGATATAAGAAACTAAATTATCCTCTACATACGTACCGTCCGAATTGGTAACCGTTGCACCTGATGAAACGTTTTTCAACAATGTAGATGCAAAACCAGTTCTTTCGGCAATTGTTATTCTTGAATGACGTCCATTGTACTCAAAACCAAGGAACCCACCAACATTAAAATCAGAGAAATTCTTATCGATCAAAAGACCTTGTGTCGTCATCAATCTTCTGATTACACGCTGTCTGTCTTCCGCATATCCATTGGAACCAGCTCCCCTTGTGGAAGTAGAAGGCAAATATGTTTTTTGATAAAAATCCAAGTTATCCATACCCCATTTGGAGGTAAAGGTCATCCAGTCGAACAAATCGTATTGGAATTCAGCATTTACCAAAACCCTGAAAGTTTCACCATTGGCTTCGTTTTCCAAGGCATTTTGCACAGGGTTGGAGAACAACCAGGAAGAACTGTCAAAAGTTCCATCCTCATTATAGATATTGTTTCCTGGTGACTCAAGAATAGCGGTAGACAATACACCATATATATTGTTGTCACCATTAACCAAGCTCTGATCTTCATCAGTAATGGAAACACCACCAATGAACCTGAATTTATCGGTAAAATCCTGGCTAAGGTTCATTCTAAAGCTCTCCCTTAAATAGGACTGCCCTAAAATAACACCTTCTTGGTTATAAGAGTTTCCTGCAATGAAATACTTAGTCTTGTCAGATCCACCTGAAATACTGACATCCAATCCACGAACAACAGCATTGTCCTTGTAGATGGCATCCATATAATCATCTCCTTGATCGGCAACAGACTCATAGAAATCCTCCAACTCGCTTGCTGACAATCCCGTATTTCCTGACCAAGCTCCAGTGCCATAAGCTTCGGCATAATAATCATCGCCATACTTTAACCACTCCCCATAGTTACTTACGTCATACTTGTTCACAGGATTTTGAAAACCCACATATGAACCAACGGAAATGGTCGGCTTTCCAGCCTTACCTTTTTTAGTGGTAATAATTACAACACCATTGGAACCCCTAGACCCGTAGATTGCAGCAGATGCAGCATCCTTTAAAATCTCGATGGATTCAATATCATTTGGGTTGATACTCGAAAGAGCACTGTTTTGCTGACCTCCGAACGAGTCTGAAACAGTTGCACTGGTTTCTATCTGAACCCCATCAACAATGTAAAGTGGACTGTTAGATCCGTTGATAGAAGTGGCACCCCTAACTCTCAATCTAATTTCTCCACCTGGTGCACCAGAGGCTTGGCTCACTTGAATACCGGTTGCATTACCCTGAAGGGCACCAGATATGTTAGCCGTAGAGACTTTTTGCACATCTTCGGATTTCACTTGGGAAATGGAAGTAGTAACTTTCTTTTTAGAAGTAGTCCCATAACCCGTCACAACAACCTCTTCCAAAGCTTGGGCATCTTCTTCCATCTGAACATTGATGATATTCGAAGACCCAACTGTTCTTTCGATTGTTTTTTGACCGATGTAACTAAAACGCAACACTTGGCCATTCGCCGCCGTTAATGTATAGTTACCGTCAAAGTCCGTCTGTGTTCCATTGGAAGTTCCAACAACCAAAATGGATACACCAGGCAAAGGCAAACCATTTTGATCCGTCACATTACCTGAAATTGTTTTCTCTTGTCCATAAGAGAAAGACATGCATAACACCAAAAAAGGTGTTAGCATCCATGCTAACTTAGCTTTCATTTATTTCATTTTTTGAATTAGTCCGCGCCAAAAATCAATATAAAAAGTTAATATTCAAAAAAATTAACAACCTTGCACGCACAGGGCGTACCGTACTAGCGTCAATCTTTTTGATAACTTTAACACACTATCAACAACACAAAGACCTATTTATTAGACATGTAGGATTTTTTTTAACTTTTTATTGATGATTATGTTTTTCTTAACCCCTGATTTGTTAAATTTTTGCCGCGTATGTTAAAGTTGTGTTATCACTCTGTTACCGAAGCAGGTACGGATGAAGCGGGAAGAGGATGTCTTGCAGGTCCAGTTACAGCTGCGGCAATAATTTTGCCTGAAAATTTTAGAAATACTGTTTTAAACGATTCCAAACAGCTTTCGGAGACCAAACGAGCTTTTTTAAGGCCTATTTTGGAAAAAGAAGCGATTTCCTTTTCAGTATGCCATGTTTTTCAGAATGAAATTGATGAAATCAACATTTTGAACGCCTCATTTTTGGCCATGCACCGGTCCATAGCAAAGTTGGAGCCTGCCCCTTCTTTTATTATTGTGGACGGGAACCGGTTTAAGCCCTACCCCGGTATTGAACATGAATGTATTATTAAAGGAGATGGAAAATATATGAGCATTGCAGCCGCATCGGTATTGGCAAAAACGTACCGGGACGAATACATGGCAATGATCCACGAGGAATTTCCCATGTACAACTGGAAAAAGAACAAAGGCTACCCTACCAAGGAGCACCGAGAAGCCATAAAACAATACGGCCTCACCAAATACCACAGAAAAAGCTTTAGACAACTCCCCGAACAGTTGACTCTGGATATTTAAAAACCCTAACTTTGTGTCAAACTTCAAGAATGAGATCAAAGGTACTTTTTTGTTTGCTCCCCATCGTTATTGCATCCTGCACAAAAGAAGTAAAGACCAAAGATTCCCTATTGGAACATTTACCGCCCGATCCATCACTTGTCTTGAAGATTACGAACCTCACCAATTTTAAAAGTGAGCTCAAAAACAATTCCTTCATTAAAGTTGTTGAGGATTTTTCCAACACAAAGGAGGTTTTGGAAAAAATTAAAGGTCTGGACTACCTTGCTACGGACAAAACTTGCGTGCTAGCACTTTATGAAGTTGGCAAGGGGAACTTCGACTATATTTTGGCGGCCAAAAATGATTCCGGGTTGTTCAATCTGGATAGCATCTCCAATAAGACCGTGGAGACATTGACCTATCAGCAGACCAACTTTACCAAATACACCATTGATGGCCTGGAAATATATAGTATCCAGAAAAACAATGACATATTGATGAGCTCTTCCATGTTGCTCATGGAAAACATTATAAGGGTCAGCGACAATACACCTGTGGATCCCACTTTAGAGAAACTTTACGGCGCCAGCTCACTGGATAAATCCGCAACATTCTTTATCAACCCCGTAGGCAACGCTTCTTTACTTTCGCTAAAAGAAGGAAATGATGACAGCCCGCCGTTCTCATCATGGATCTCTTTGGATTTTACGGCCAATTCAGACGAAGTAAACCTTAATGGTGTGGCCATGGCTCCAGATTCCACAAAAAATTTCATCAATTTGTTCAAGGGGACTTCACCCTTGGCCAACAAAACACCGTTGTATGCCCCGTTGAGTGCCCAAGCCATTCTGTCCTATACTTTTGATGATTATCAGGTTTTTGCGGAAAATCAAAACGCATATTTGGATAGGATAAAGAAAAGTGATTCACTTTTTAATACCGTTGAGGAAGTTGGCCTTATTTATTTGAACAACGAAAAAGTGGTGCTGCTGAAATCTTATGGCACAGAGAGCCTATATGACTATTTGGATAGCCGTAAAATCGCCTCACAAAACTATCAGGGCAGTGAAATTCTGGAACTCCAAGACCAAAAACTTGTTGAAGAAGGCTTCACGCCATTGGTTAAAAATTTTGAATCCAACTTCTGTACCCTCCTGGAAAACAGTTTCCTTTTTTCAGAAAACAAAGAAGCTTTACAGACCGTTATAAGCAGCCATAAAAGCTCCTCTTCTTTTGATAATGACCAAGGTTTCCAGACCGCAAAAGCATCATTGGCCAGTGAATCCAGTATGTTGTTTGTTTCCAAATCTTCAGGTATTGACTTTTTTGCAGAACAGGAACTTTCTGAAGAAGCGGTCGAAAATATAAAGGACAATGACCTAAAGGAACAGGTTTTCGCATCACAAATAGTGATGGACAAGGGTTTTGGACATTTCAATATCTTGGTTTCCAAAATCGAAAAGAATCAAGAACGAAACACCGTTTCCCCACTATTCACCTTGGAACTGAACACCGATTTGGCAACCGACCCCCAGTTTGTGAAAAACCATAGGACCAAACAGCAAGAGATTGTGGTGCAGGACCAAAACAATGTGCTCTACCTTATCTCCACGGATGGAAAAGTGTTATGGACAAAACAGCTTGGAGGAAGAATACAAGGGGAGATACAACAAGTGGACATTTATAAAAACGGAAAACTACAGCTCGCTTTCTGTACCAACGACCAATTCTTGATATTGGATCGTAATGGTGATGAAGTACCTCCATTTACCATTGACTTTGAGGGAGGAAACCTAAATCCCTTGGCCGTTTTTGATTACGACGGAAGCCGAAACTACCGCTTTGTGGTCACGCAGGGACGCAAGGTTTATATGTACAACAACCAAGCGAAAATTGTCAATGGCTTTACCTTTAAAGAAGCACCAAGCAATATATTGGGCGTCCCAAAACATTTTAGGGTGGCCAATAAAGATTATTTGGTGTTCAAACAGGATAACAGTACTCTACGGATTTTACATCGAGTAGGTAGCGACCGCATAAAAGTGCCCGAAAAGATAGATTTCTCCAACAACGAAGTGTTCCTGTACAAGAACAAGTTTTCCGTCACCAATAAAAAGGGAGTGCTGCATCAAATCGATACCAACGGAAAACTGACCGCCACCAATTTTAACCTGACCCCGGATCATGGTTTCTATGCAACCAGCAACACCTTGGTTTTTATGGACGACAATGTGCTCAGTATTAAGGGGAAAAAAGTGGAACTGGAATTGGGCGTTTATTCAAAACCAAAAATTTTCTACATCTACGACAAAATTTATGTTGCCGTAACAGATATCCAGAACCATCAAATTTATTTGTTCGACAGTCAGGCGGAGCCTATTCCAGGTTTCCCCGTATTCGGCAGTTCTTTGATCGACCTCACGGACATGGACAATGACAGAAAACTGGAACTGGTTGCCAAAGATCAGGACAACTCCTTGATAGTGTATAAAATAAACTAGCAAATCCTCTTGTTGCAACCTATACAATAGTTTCTACGAAACATACATTTTTAAATAGTGTGAATACTTTGTTTTGGTAGCTTGTTCGGCATTGCTTTATCAACAAACTAAAACACTATTAAAATGAAAACCTCCAACAAACTACTCTGCTGTTTGTCCTTTGCATTATTGTTGGGCACCAGTTCGGAGGCTCAATTTTTTAAAAAATTGGCCAAAAAAGCCGAAAAGGCAGCTGAACGCACAGTTGAAAATCGAGTAGATAGAGAAACTTCAAAAAAAACAGACCAAGTACTGGACAGCATTTTGGAACCGGGATCCGGCGAAAAAAAAGCACCGGGAACCACCCCAGAAAATGGGAACACTACGGAAACCAACAACGAAAGTACAACTGTAACAGGGAAGGTTTCAACTGGTCCACAAACCATCCAAGTCTATAGCAAATTTGATTTTGTACCCGGGGACAAGCCTTTGTTCTTTGATGATTTCAATGAAGAGTTTATAGGTGATTTTCCATCCAAATGGAACACCAACGGATCCGGCGAAATTGTTACGTTAGGAACCATTCCCGGCAAATGGTACTCCATCGCCAATAAAAGTTTGACCATTCCCAACCTGGGCACCACGCTTCCAGAGGATTTTACCCTGGAGTTTGACCTAAAGGTGGCAAATTTGACAAAAAGCACCAGTTCCCAAGCAACTTTGCGCATCTTTCTGGCAGAAACCTCCAATTTAACCACCAATGAGAACAACGCAATGTCAAGCATCCATTTCTGTCAGTACATCCCCGTAGGCGTAAGAGTGGACAACAATTTTAAAGGCGACCCCTCACCCATTCAAAACACCATGCAACAAGATTTAAGGGAAATTTATCAAGACGTGGTGCATGTTTCCATTGCCGTCAACAAAAACAGATACCGACTCTGGCTCAACGAAAACAAAATTGTGGATCTTCCGCAATTTATCACACAGCCCGAATTGGTCAATTATGTAAAATTTTATGTGAACGGTATCGACAAGCAAAAAAAACAGGAACAAGTTTTGATCAGCAACCTAAAAATATCCGAAGGCGGGGTTGATTTGCGACGTAAACTTTTGGCCGAAGGTAGAATTTCCACAAATGGAATTTTGTTCAACTCCGGTTCAGCAGATATCCTACCACAATCCATGGGCATAATTAGGCAAATATCCCAGGTTTTGAACCAAGATCCTTCAATAAGCCTCAATATTGTGGGACATACGGACTCAGATGGTACGGACGAAAGCAACTTAGCACTTTCCAAAAGTAGGGCGGAATCGGTAAAAAAAGCCTTGGAGACCGTTTATGGAATCTCAGGGGACAGACTAAGCACGGAGGGGAAAGGTGAAACAGAGCCTGTTGCCGACAACAGCACAGTGCAAGGTAAGGCACAAAATAGACGAGTTGAATTTATTAAACTGTAAACCTAAACACACTGAACCTATGAAGCACTATTTTCTTTTACTTGTTCTCGCAGTATTGGCCACACATAATTCCAACGCCCAATCCAGCTGTAGCACATATTACCCCTTGGTGGACGGCGCCAATTTCCAATACACGATCTACAATAAAAAAGGTGAAGAAAATGGTAAAACCACCTACAAAGTCACCCATGTGGAGAGCAGTGGTGATAACGTAAAAGCCACCATGATGATGGAATTGGTGAATAAAAGGGGAAAAATCTATACTTCCGATTATGATGTAGTCTGTGATGGCAACGTCGTAAAAATTGATTTTAAATCCTTGATGAACGAACAAATGCTGAGTCAGATGGGAGATATTGAAATGGACATTTCCGGAACCGATGTAGAATTGCCCAATAATCTATCGGTAGGACAGGAATTGCCAGATGCAAACGTAAGTGTAAAAATGAAAATGGGAGGTGGTATAAACATGAACACCTATATTGAAAACATTAACCGAAAAGTGGAAAAACAGGAAAATGTGACCACCCCCGCCGGCACTTTTGACTGTTACGTAGTCTATAGCGAAAACAAGACCAAACTGATTACGACCAAGCAACGCACTTGGTTGGCCGAGGGCATTGGTATGGTAAAACAAGAATCCTACAATAAAAAGGGCAAGCTGATGACCAGTATGGTGCTCACCCAATTCAGTAAATAAAGTATGTACTTAGAAAAAACAGAAGAGGCTGTCCAAAAAGCATTGAAATACGTCATTCTGAACTTGTTTCAGAATCCCATCATATTGATAAGTAAATCAGTATGAGAACCTGAAACTAGTTCAGGTTGACGAAAACCGACATTTTAGACAGCCTTTTTTTTTGAATCAATTGTTATCTTCTGGCAAAGGTGAAATCATAATATGGGCTCTGTGCGTCCCAGGGTTCATGATCCAGGGATGGTTGGGAGCTATAGGTCTTTCAGGTAGTCCGGTAGACGCTGCCGTAGCAAATGGCAAATAGACCACATAGCGGTAATGTGCCCCCTCCACTTTGGAAGTTTCCGGGTCATACAGTTCACTTTGACCATAATAGATATGAAGGGTTGCCCCTGGTGTTCCCATATCCAATTGGCCCGATTTTGCCTCTTCTTCCCTAATTTCAAAGATTTCCGGGGCAGTTTTCCCTTCGGCCCGAAGCTCCCTGCCCCGAGCCATAAAAGGTTCCAAACTTTTATGATAGCACGCTGCATTGAATCCCGATTTATTAGGGTCATCCGCGAGCACTATAAATTCATTATCCCCTTCTCGTAGCGTCACAAATTCTCCGGCCATATTGTACCCTATGACCTTACATCCAGCCCGACTTTCCTCTGGGGCGGCCATCAATGATGCAGCAATCAGGGCTTCGTCAGAATCAATGGGAACGTAATTCGTTTTGACTTCATCTGTTGTGCCATCCCCAACGGTTTCCGCAACAGCTGATTGGTCTTCTTTTTTGTTTTCACCTGTATTTTTGCAGGAAAACAAAACTCCTATCAGGGCAATTACTGTGATAAATTGTTTCATGGTATAGTAATTTAGTTATTGAAAATAGGGAAGCTAACGAGCAGAATATGAATTCATCCACTGATTTGTGCCACAAGAACCTATTTAGTACAGTAGTAAGGTAAGAATTTTTAGGACAGGGTTTGCTGGAGTTGCACTTATCGGTCTTGTGTATGAGTAGTAGTGGATTTTACTTATAAACCTTTCGGTTAAGCCCGAACTTTGATACGAGCGAAAGCTTTGATTTTAGTGCTATATCGCCTATTTTTTATATAATTTGTTGTGTTTTTGTGCTTTTTTTCGTTCTGTTTGTAGCGTTGGAAAAGGCATACTCTTTTGTAATTTTGGCTTGTGTGCTGGTTGAAGCGAATTGTAAATGTGTATGGCTTTAAGTGTTGGATTAATTTCTGTATGTTACTTATAGTCTTTGATTTATAGTCAACATTTCCTCAATTTTGTAACCGTGGAAATAAAGTCTAAAATAGGAATTCGAATCAAAGAATTGAGGGAAGTTAAGCAAATGTCGCAAAAAGATTTAGCTTATGCTTCTGATTTAGACCGTAGTTACATTGCAAGTGTTGAAAATGGTCAAAGAAACATATCAATTGTCAATATTGAAAAAATTGCTGTTGCACTTGGAGTTACATTGAAAGAATTTTTTGGAAATGACAAATTTGATAACGATTCAACAAGCAGTTGATGGTTTTAAAGAACTTATAGAAACATCAATTATTGAAGGTGGAATTAAAGCAAAAGAAGCAATGATTAGGTCATCACGACCAATTAACTTTATTCACGAGGCTGTCAAAGCTGATTTTATTAGAAAAGGAATTTCTCCTGATAGAATTCATCCGCCACTTGGAGCATCAAAGCCTGAACTTAAATTAGCTGGTTTCATTAAACAAAAACATCAAGATGTTTGCGTTACACCTGAAGGATATGTCCCAGAATCTGAAACAATGACTGAAGGAATTTTAAGAGAAGCAACTGATTATTATGGTAAAGATTATACAGAGCGTACGATTTCTGTAAATATTAGAAGTCAAATGAGTTCTCTTGCTAAAAATTTTGACACACTTTACGAAAGAACTATTGCTGAAGCCCAAAATTTACACGTTAGATGTCAGAAAATGGTTTTAGGAGAAGTTTATATGATTCCGGTTAAAGAGTATGATGCTTCTGTTATGGATAGTAATATAGTACAGTTTATTGATAAGGTTGGTGCGGTTGAAAAGTATATTAAATCTTTTCAAGCAATTAATGGTAGACAAGATTTTACTCGCGAGGATTATAAGTATGAAAGAGTATGTTTATTGCTTGTAGATTTTGCTCAAACCCCTGCTAAAATTTATAGTTCAAATCAAGAGTTGATAAATGACGGTTTATTAGATGCAAATTCTGACGCTAGTATAGATGAATTGTCTTGGGAAATTTTTACCGATAATATTTTAGAAAGTTATAATAATCGCTTTTAAGTTTTCCAAAAAATGGCTAGAACATATGTTCAAATTAAAGATGATTTAGAAAAAGAAATATCATCTTGCAAAACAAAGAGAATCAAAGTTGATAGAGCGTTAAAGATTATAAAGAGAGCTATTTCAGATTCAATTATTTATGGAGGAAATACAAGTAAAGGCAACTTAATAAAAACTAAAAAAATAATAAATCTTCTGCACGAAGTTGTGAAAAGCGAATTTGCAAGAAAAGGTGTAAATGCTAATCACATTAAACCAGGATTTGGTTTATCAAAAGGAGAATTAAAATTAGCTGGAATTTTAAAGAAAAAAGACCAAGATGTCTCATTAGTACCGAATAATGAGAAAATGAAATTAGAGATCTTGTTAACTGACGGCATATTAAAAAGTAAAAATGATGATTATGGTAAAAATTATACAGAAAAAGTTCTAACTGTAAACGTTAGAAGTCAGTTAAGTTCCTTTAATAACAATTTTGACACTTTATATGAAAGAACATTCGCAGAAGCGTTAAATCTTCATAAAAGGTGTCCAAATATGGTTTTAGGAGAGTTTTATATGATAGCAGTTAATGAATTCGATAAAACTGATGCAAAAAAGAAAAAAGTTTCTTTTACAAAGAATAATAATGTTGATGCGCATATTGAAAAATATTTACTCGCTTTTGATGCTATAAATCAAAGAAGTTCTAAAACGGATGAAGCATACAAATATGAAAAAGTATGTTTATTAATAGTAGATTTCAATACTTTGAAGATTTATAATACAGATGCCGAATTGAAAAAGGATGGGTTATTACCAAAAACGACTAGCGCAACAATAAAAAATTTAACCTTCGATACTTTTTTTACAGACTTACTAAAGACTTATGAAACAAGATTTGGCAAAGGAAGATTTAGCTGATATTTTTCTACTAAAAACTCATCAATTTCCATTTTGTCATCAAGACTATTCAATATTTGAACTTCTTCTTTTGAGAATTTAGGAATAGTAAATTTTTCAATAAAGTTTTTTTGATAACAAGGAAAACCTCCTTGAATTGATACACTTGTGTTACTTACATAGTAATCCATTACAATAGAGTTCAAGATTTTTTGAACAACCAAAATATTTTCTTCTTTTGATAATGGATGAATTGAATCCTCAAATAATGTTGCTTTATTTGAATGGTCTCTGTCAAAATAAATTCCGTAACCGTTTGTATAATAAGCATCCTCCTCTGGCACAAATAAAAATCTTGGGTGCTTACTAAATGTAGGATTCAATATTTTTTTACCAAATCTTGTAATACCTTGTGTTCTTCCCCAAATATAAAACGGAGTAAATACTTTTTTTCCTTTTCCTCTTCCTTCTAATTTCTCCTTTTCAGAAAGTAGGTATTCGTAGCATTTTGGATATTTTATTTTGAATTCATCTTCTAAAATTGGAACTGCATTTTTTGCATTCGTGTGATAAGGAGTAATAATTCTTAAAGTGTTGTTTTCAATGTCTTTTTGGCTTTTAAATTGAGATATTTTA
>CEVF01066710.1_pt1 | contig 15535 bp, 10 predicted proteins | sample 356441 | NCBI WGS metagenome assembly CEVF01 (sample SAMEA2622765, study PRJEB7988) | marine metagenome | biome: marine biome (ENVO:00000447); feature: surface water layer (ENVO:00002042); material: "saline water (ENVO:00002010), including plankton (ENVO:xxxxxxxx)" | depth 5 m
CGGCAATCCAGCTGCGGCGATGACGGATTCGCCACGCTTTCGATCAACATCCGAGATCCAGCCAAGCCGCTCCGACAGGTCAAGCGCCATGACCATTCCGGCGCCCACGGCCTCTCCGTGCAGCCAGCTGCCGTAGCCCTGGTGTGCCTCAATGGCGTGGCCGAAGGTATGACCCAGATTGAGAATCGCGCGCACACCGCCTTCGCGCTCGTCAGCAGCAACAACCTCGGCCTTGATAGCACAGGAGCGCATGATCGCCTGAGTCACCAGATCGGCATCCAGCGCACGCAAGCCTGTCATATTCTGCTCAAGCCACTGAAGGAAAGCGTCATCCCGAATCAACCCATACTTGATGATCTCGGCAAGCCCGGCGCTCACCTCTCTATCCGGCAAGGTCTTCAGACTGTCCGTATCGATCAGCACCGCCTTGGGCTGGTAAAAGGCACCTATCATGTTCTTGCCGGCAGGATGATTGATGCCGGTCTTGCCACCAACAGACGAGTCCACCTGCGACAGCAGCGTAGTCGGCACCTGAATAAAATCAACGCCGCGCTGGTAAGACGCGGCCGCAAATCCGGTCATATCACCGATCACACCACCGCCAAGCGCAATAAGCGTTGTCCGACGATCATGCCGCTCAGCCAGCAACACGTCAAAAATCTGCTGCAGCGTCGCCCAATTTTTGTAGGCTTCGCCAGTTGGCAACACCACAGAGGAGACCTTGTAGTCGGCAAGCAGTGACCGCAAGGCATCGAGATACAGAGGGGCAACGGTGTCATCAGTCACGATACAGACTTGACGACCGGAAATATGGCGGGTCAGCAACTCGGGCTGAGCCATCAAGCCAGCACCGATATAGATTGGATAACTGCGATCAGCTAGATCGACATTGAGACACTGCATCAAGGCTCTCCCATTTCAGCGGGCACAGCATACAACAGTAGCGGGAAACGGCGATACGGAAGAGCCGCGCAACCCGGCCGGCCATCAGGCCTCTTGCAGGCGCGCCAAAATAGCGTTTACAACCACCTTGGGACCACGCTGATCGGTCTCGATGATCAGGTCGGCAATCTCCCGGTAAAGCGGGTCACGCCTGGCCATCAGGTCGCGCAACACTGCCTCGGGATCAGCCGTCTGCAACAAGGGTCGCTGGCGGTCCTTGGCTGTGCGCTGCAGCTGCTGTTCAACGCTCGTGCGCAGGTAAACAACCAACCCACCAGCCTTCAGCGCCGCGCGGTTGGCCGGACGCATCACGACACCGCCCCCCGTCGCCAAGACGATACCGTCTTCGTGCACCAACTCGGCGATCATCGCTTCTTCCCGCTGACGAAAACCCTCCTCGCCTTCAACATCGAATATCCACGGGATATCCGCGCCTGTGCGCTCTTCGATCTCCCGGTCGGAATCCTTGAAGGGGTATTTCAGCTCTTTGGCAAGAAGACGCCCGATGGTGCTTTTTCCAGCACCCATCGGGCCAATTAGAAAGACATTACGCAAGAAGATTACCTGGCCAGCGTGATTGCACCGTTATTGATGATACGCGGCGTCAGGAAAATCAGCAGCTCGGTCTTGCTCTCAGCAGTGATATCGCGACGGAACATCTTGCCCAGCAGCGGCAGATCACCAAGGAAAGGCACCTTCTCCTGAGAGGTGGAGGTTTCGCTCTGGAACACACCACCAATCACAATGGTCTCACCATCGGCTACCAGGATATTCGCGTTGACTTCGTTCTTGCGGATGGTCGGCACACCATTCACCTGATTGGAGAAGTCGGGCTCATCCTTGGTGACGATCACTTCCATGATCACCTGGTTGTCCGGCGTGATCTGCGGGGTCACCTCAAGAGAAAGCACCGCATCAGCAAAGCGCGTAGTAGTCGCGCCGCTGGAGCTAGCTTCCTGGTAAGGAATCTCCGAACCTTTCAGAATCTTGGCGGTTTCCTTGTCCGATGTAACCACCTTCGGCTGGGAAATAACTTCACCGTTACCTGTGCTCTCCATCGCGGAGAGCTGCAGATCCAAAACCGTATTATCGGTAACGAAGCCAATACCAATACCGGAGGTGGCCGCCTTCACACCCAGATCAACAAAAGGTGCATTCGCTGTTGAGGCCAGACCGTTGTCACCGTACAGACGATACTTGTCGCTGTTGCCCAGACTCAGCTCGCCACTCCAGTTAACGCCCAGCGCCTTGTCGAAGCCGACATTAGCCTCAACGATGCGCGCTTCGATCATCACCTGGCGAACTGGAATATCCAGCTGGGTAACAATACGACGCAACTCATCCAGCTTCTCCTGAGTCTCCAGCGCGATGATGCTGTTGGTGCGCTCGTCCACGGTGAGCGAGCCTCGCTGAGAGTCCGCATCAGCGGCCGTCACGGAGGCGAACAGCTTGGCGATATCCGAAGCCTTGGCGTAATTGACCTGAATCAGCTCACGACGCAGCGGGGCCAGCTCGGCGATCTGCTTCTGCGCCTCGAGCTCTTGGCGTTCACGCGCGGCAATCTCGTCAGCCGGTGCCACCAGCAAGACGTTACCGACCTGACGCTTATCCAGCCCTTTCGTCTTCAGCACCAGGTCCAGCGCCTGATCCCACGGCACATTTTGCAGGCGAAGGGTAATGCTGCCTTGAACGGTGTCACTGGCAACCAGGTTGAGGTCGGTGAAATCCGCAATCAACTGCAACACAGAGCGGACTTCAATATCCTGGAAGTTGAGCGACAGCTTTTCGCCGGTGTAGGTAAAGGCATCAGCGCGGCGCTGCTCGACTTCAGCGCGGGTCAGCGGCTTGAAGCTGACCGTCAGGCGATTGTCCGCCTGATAGACGAGATGCTCGTAATAGCCCGTCGGCTCGATGACGATGGAGGCATTGTTACCACTGCCGCTGGCGTTAACGAAGTTAACCGGGGTGGCGAAGTCCTTGACGTCCAACTGCACGCGCAGTTCATCAGGAAGACGGGTATTCGGGAAGTTCAGCTTGACGCGCCCACCCTGCTCCTCGACATCCACCTTGATGCTCGGATCACTCAGATCAATGATGACGTTGCCCGAACCATCCTCACCGCGCTGGAAATCCAGGCTGCTGATAGCCCGACCACTGACGGTTGCACTGGACAGCGCAGGCTCATCACCGGAGCGCCAGTTACTATTGGTCACGACCGGAGCGGAAGCGCTGGAGGTCGACGCAGCGGCGGTCGCCGCTGACCCGACCATCACATACAAGTCATTGCCTTCGGCGCGTGTGGTATACGGCGCCAGACTGGTCAGATTGATAATCAAGCGGGTTCGGTCGCCAGCCTCGACAACCGTCACACTGCGGGCATTGCCGAGCCCAAGCTCGCGGCTGCGCTCGCCGAGCTTGTTCTTGACGCCAGGCAGGTCCAGCGCGATACGCGCCGGCTGGTCGATGGTGTAGCCCTTTGGCGAACCGGTGACCGGCTCATCAAAGCTCAGCTTCAGCTCCACCCGATCACCGGGCAGGGAAGCGACATCCATTTTTTGCAGATCGGCCGCGAGGGCCAGCGGGCTCAACAGTGCCATCACTGCTGCGAGCGGAATAATTCTGGTCAGAGACATTTGCTTGCGTTCCACGCGTGACTGTTTGCAGTTCATGTTTTCTCTCCCTGGTTGTCCTACCCGCGCTCAGCAAGGCTGAGGGTGCGCGGTCGCTCCAACCACCCGCCTTCTCCGTCCGGCACGATTTCCACTACATCAACGCGATTTTCTTCGATCCCAGTGATACGTCCATGATTACGCCCGAGGTAGTCGCCGACCTTAACCCGGTGCACGCTATCTGCACCAAATATCAGCGCCTGCATACCGTCAGCATTGCTGATGGTACCGACCATGCGGAAACTCTCGATATTGAATCCTTCCAGGAACTGCTTGACCCGATTTTCGTCAGGCTTGATGTCCTGAGATCCCTTCTGCCGCTGCGACAAGTCAATCTTGATCGGCGGCTGGAACGGGCTGCGCAAAGAGGCCGCACTGTAAGTGAAGGCTTCGTATGGCTCAAATCGCGGCAGGGGTTCAATCTTACCGGCAGGCCGGGCCCGCACGTCATCCATAAAACGCTGCAGGTCCGAGAAGTCGTTACCACCACACCCGCTAAGAGACAGCGCAGCAACAACGGTCAATCCGGTCATTCGCCAGGTCAAGTTCATTGCTGACCTCCGGCATCATTGTAGCGGTAGGTTTTCGCGACGATATTCATCGCCAGCAAATCAGGGTTGTTCCCGCTGACCGGTTTGATAGTGAAGTCACCGAGCGTCACGATCCGCGGCAGGCCGGCTACACCGCTGACGAAGGTCGCCAGATCATGGTAGCTGCCACGAACCACGATATTGATCGGCAGTTCAACATAGAACTGCTTGGCCTGCTCGGGACGCAGGGTAATCGACTCGAACTCCAGGCCGCTGTTCAGCCCCATCTGGGTAATATCTTCGAGCAAACCGGGGACTTCGCTGTCCTTGGGCAGCTGCTTGAGGAGACCGCTGAAGCGCTCCTCGATTTCGGCCAGTTGCTCCTTATAGGCTTCAAGGTTCGCGGCGCGGAACGACTTGTCCTCGAACTCCTTGCGCAGAGCCACTTCCTGAGCCTGGACACGCTCCAGCCCTACTCTCAGATCCTTCAGGTGGAACTGGTAGCCCGCCGCCAGCAGCGCGATAAACACCAGCACGCAGACGATGACCTTGAGCGCTCCCGGCCAGGAGCCAATATTATTGAAGTCAAGATCGTTTAAATCGATCTTCTTCAGACTTTCCATGGATTGAGCGAAACTCATTGCTGCTGCTCTCCCTCAGCGGCACCGGCTCTGGGCTCGGTTTGTTTTACGGTCAACTCAAACACGTTGGCCTGATCCAGAGCACCCGAGGTAACCGCCTTGACGGCAGTCAGATTCGGAGCGGTCAGCCAGTCAGACGCATCCAGCTGACGCATCAGATTGGACACTCGGCTGTTGGACTCTGCCCCACCCTTGATGGAAATCGCACTGCCCTTCATGCCCACGTCAGTGAAATAGACTCCATCGGGCAGCGTACGCGCCAACTCATCAAAGACACGAACAATGATGGGCCGCTTGCCCTGCAGATCCTGAATAATCTTCATCCGATCCAGCAACTGGGCGCGCCGCGCCTGCAACTGTTCGATTTCCTTGATACGCCGCTCAAGCTGGGCAATTTCGCTCTTGATAAAGGCATTGCGTGCGTTCTGATTCTCGATCTGCCCATTGACGTAGCGGTCAGCCAAAAACACCAGCGCCCCTGCAAACAGGACAACCAGTGCCAGAATGGTCAGAAATTCCTTTTTTCGCTCTTCCCTCAGCTGCTCGCGCCAAGGCAACAGGTTAATGCGAGCCATCAGTCAAAACTCCTCATTGCCAGACCACACGCAATCATCAGGGCGGGCGCGTCATTGCTCAGGGCAACCGCATCAACCTTGTTTGACAGGGTCATGTTTGCAAAGGGGTTGGCAACCAGAGTGGTGGTACCAATTTTCTGCTGTACCAACTGATCCAGCCCTGGAATCGAAGCGGTACCACCGGCGAGCAAGATGTAGTCGACGTCGTTGTATTGCCCGCCGGCAAAGAAGAACTGCAGCGATCGAGATACCTGCTGCACCACTGCATCCTTGAAGGGACCCAGCACCTCGACTTCGTAATCGTCGGGAAGACCGCCCTGCTTCTTGGCCAGCCCGGCCTCGTCCTGGGACAAGCCGTAACGGCGCTGAATCTCATCCGTCAGTTGCTTGCCGCCAAACAGCTGCTCGCGGGTATAAATGGTGCGACCACCACTGAGCACACTCAGGGTCATCATGGTTGCACCGATGTCGATCACCGCGATGGTCAGGTCATCGTTGCCCGCATCCAACTGCCCGATAACAAGCTCGCAGGCACGCTCCATCGCGTAAGCCTCGACCTCGACAATCTTGGCGGTCAGACCGGCAAGTGCCAGTGCGGCTTCGCGGATATCGACGTTTTCACGGCGACAGGCAGCGAGCAACACTTCTTCTCTGGCGGGATTTCGGGGGGAAACGCCCTGGACTTCGAAGTCTATGGCAACCTCGTCCAGCGGGTAGGGGATGTACTGATCGGCTTCGATCTTGATCTGTTCTTCCATCTCGTCAGGATCAAGCCCGGCATCCATCTCGATCACCTTGGTGATCACCGCGGATCCGGCTACCGCCACTGCGGCCTGCCTGAGCGACGATTTCGATCGCGCCAGAACCTTCTCCAGCGCCTGTCCGACGCCTTCGAGTTCGACAATGTTCTTCTCCACTACCGAAGCGGGAGGGAGAGGTTCGACCGCGTAGGCCTCGACCTTGTAGCGGCCACCGGAGCGGCTGAGTTCGAGCAGCTTCACGGTGGTGGAGCTGATGTCGATGCCCAGCAGCGTATTCGCTTTTTTCTTGAAGAGCCCTAGCACAGCCAATTTCCTATCAGCATCCGACACTTACGGACGGTTTATGTTTTCCTACATTAAATAACAGGACTTGTACAAGCGCAAATGGCTAAAACAAAAAAAATACGCTTATAATGCAGACTGTTATCCCGTTCTCGTTTAGCAATCCTGCTAACGTTCTAATTAATCAGGGAATTCCGCATCCCTTATGCGATTGCTGAAGTTTCTATTCTGGTCAGTTCTTGCGCTAGTATGCGCTCCAGCCATGGTGCTCAGCGGCGTCGCGCTCTATCTGAGCCCCTCGCTGCCTGACGTCGAGACCCTTCGAGACGTCGAACTGCAGACTCCGTTGCGGGTATATAGCACAGATAATCGACTGATTGCAGAGTTCGGCGAAATGCGCCGTTTCCCGATCAGTTACGAGCAGATTCCACCGGCCTTCGTCCACGCCCTGCTTGCTGCAGAAGATGACAACTTCCTGAATCACCATGGCGTCGACCCAATGGGCCTGCTGCGCGCTGCCGCAGAGCTTGCGCAGACCGGTCACATCCAGACCGGCGGCAGCACAATCACCATGCAGGTCGCCAAGAATTACTTCCTGTCGAGCAAGCGCGTGTTCTCGCGCAAGCTGAACGAAATCCTGCTGGCTCTGCAAATCGAGCGCAATCTCAGCAAGCAGGAGATTTTCGAGTTATATGTGAACAAGATCTACCTTGGCAACCGCGCCTACGGGATCGAAGCCGCCGCGCAGGTGTATTACGGCAAATCCATTAATGAGTTACCCCTGGCGGATCTGGCCATGATCGCCGGCCTGCCAAAGGCGCCTTCGCGCTACAACCCGATTGCCAACCCGGAACGCACCAAGGTGCGTCGAGACTGGATTCTCGACCGCATGCTGACGCTTGGCTATATCGACGAAGCGAGTTATCGAGAAGCCGTTGCGACGCCAATTACCGCACGCAATCACGGCGCCAACCCTGAAATGGAAGCACCCTATATTGCCGAGATGGCCCGCCTTGAGATGGTCGAGCGCTACGGCAACGAGGCCTACACCCAAGGCTTCAACGTCTACACCACCGTCGACAGTCGACTGCAGGAAATGGCCAACAGCGCCCTGCGTGACGGCCTGCAGGAGTATGACCGCCGCCACGGTTACCGTGGCCCTGAGTCGCGCAACCCCGAGATCACACTGGAGCAGGGCCTGGCCATGCTCGAAGGCTACCGCAGCATGGGCGGACTGGAGCCGGCGCTGGTTTCGGCAGTGAACAGCGACAATGTCGAGATTCGCCTGCGCCGCGAGCAGACGGGGATCATCGCCTGGGAGAACATGAACTGGGCACGCCCCTACCTCAGCGCCAACAGCATGGGGCCGCGTCCGGGCAAACCCGCCGACGTGCTCAAACCGGGTGACATCATCCGGGTCAGCCGCCTCGAAGGTGACCAGTTCCGCCTGGCGCAAATCCCGCAGGCGCAGAGCGCACTGGTGGTGCTGGGCCCGCAGGACGGCGCAATCAAGGCACTAATCGGCGGTTTCTCGTTCCTGCAGAGCAACTATAACCGGGTTACCCAGGCACGCCGGCAGCCCGGCTCCAGTTTCAAGCCATTCCTGTACTGCGCGGCACTGGATAACGGCTACAACCCGGCCAGCCTGGTCAACGATGCGCCGCTGATCTTTGTTGACGACTATCTGGACTCGATCTGGCGCCCGCAGAACTCGGGCGGTGATTTCCTCGGCCCGATCCGCCTGCGCGAGGCGCTGTATCGTTCTCGCAACCTGGTTTCCATTCGCCTGATGCAGGATATGGGCGTCGACAAGGCACTGACCTATATCGAGCGTTTCGGCTTCAGCCGTGAGGAGCTGCCTCGCAACCTGTCTGCCTCACTCGGTACCTCCGAGCTGACGCCACTGCAGATTGCCCAGGGTTATACCGCCTTTGCCAATGGCGGCTATGCGGTCAAACCCTACCTGGTTGAGCGCATCGAAGACCGTTACGGCAACCTGATCGACTACGCCAGGCCGGCGGTAACGCCCGACCTGACCGAGGAGCAAACCGCTCGCCTGCAAAGCTATGCAGAACGCCAGGAAACCGAGACCGCAGAAGAGCCGGTCACCGCGGAGCGCATCGTCGACGCGCGCACCATCTACCAGCTGAACAGCATGCTCCAGGACGTTGTGCGCCGCGGCACCGCCGTCCGTGCTCGGGCACTGCAACGCAATGATCTGGCTGGCAAGACCGGGACCACCAACGACCAGAAGGATGCCTGGTTCTCCGGCTACAACCCCGATCTGGTGGCCACCGCCTGGGTCGGATTCGACCAGCCCGCGACGCTGGGGCGCCGCGAATACGGTGGTACCGCCGCACTGCCAATCTGGATGCAGTTCATGGGCGCCGCGCTGGAAGGCGTCCCGGACCGGACCATCCCCATGCCGAGCGGGCTGGTAACGGCACGCATCGATCCCACTACCGGGCGCAGCGCGCCGCCCGGCAGCAGTGATGCCTTCCTGGAAATCTTCAAGCAGGAAGAGGCGCCGCCGCCCTACAGCGAATTGGAAATGGGTGGCTATAACAATGGCGACGGCAGCGTCTCACCGCTAGAGCTGTTCTGAGCCAACGCATGGACCTGGCGCCGCAACCAGCGGTTGACCGGGTCATGCTCCATGCCCTTGTGCCAGTAAAGCGTCAGACCAATCTCCGGTAGTGGTAACGGCATGTTCAGCAGCCGGTTTCCCAGCGGCCGGTTGATCAACTCGGCATGACGCCGCGACATGGTCAGCAACAATGGCGTCTGCGCCACCACCAGGCTCGCCGCCTGATAACTCTGGCACTGCTGCACCACATTGCGCATCAGCCCTAGATGCCCCAGTGCCAGATCCTCGTAGGACAGCCCACGCCGCCAGGACGCCACCGCGATATGCTCGGCGGCCATATAGCTGTCGGCCGTCAGCTCGCCCTCAAACTGCGGCCCGGCCACCACGCAGAGCGGCTCCTTGACCAGTTGCATCTGCCGCAGACTGGCGTCCGCCGGTCGCGCGATCTGCACAGCGAGGTCAATCCGTCCCGCGGCTAATTCCAGCTTCAGCTCAGACCAGCGCACACCCACGGTGCGCACCCGGCTGCGCGGCGCCAATTCACGCAACCGGGTCAGCAGCGGCGGAATCAAGACCGGCTCCAGTTGCTCCGGCAGGCTGATGGTGAAGGTGCGTGCATCCTCCTGCGGATCAAACTGCTGCAGATAGCCGAGGCTCTGCTGCAGCCGACTCAGACTGTCGATAATCCCGGGCGCCAGCCGCATTGCCGCGGCGGTCGGGGTCACGCCCCTGCCCTCACGCACGAACAGCGGGTCGGAAAAGTGCTCACGCAGCCGTGCCAGCGAGTGGCTGACCGCGGACTGGCTGACATGCAGCACCGCCGCCGCACGGGTCAGATTGCGCTCGCGGTAAACCACCTCGAATACCCGAAACAGATTGAGATCAATCCGGGCCAATGATGGGGAATCATTCTTTTCACTCATCAACAAACACCTGCACCATGGGCTATAGGCCCGAGATTACGCGCCTGCAACCAAACCATGAATAGCAATCATGGTTCTGAATGAATATTGATCGCTTCTTATCCGCCTCGACAGCTCCTAAGCTTGAGCGATAACAACAGCAAGAGGCACGGACATGCACGAGCAGGACTATCTCGACACCCTCAAGGCGATTCAGGCAAAGGTCTGGCCGGCAGGCAAACCGACCACCCCCGTCTACCCACAGGGTGAACGACCGCTGACCGAATATCTCGCCCACAGGGCGCGCACCGCGCCGGACCGGGTTGCCGTGCATTTCTATGGTCACCAACTGACCTACGCCGAGCTGGATGACCTGAGCAACCGTTGCGCCGCCCTGTTGCAGGCCCAAGGTATCAAGCCGGGAGACCGGGTCGCGGTGTTCATGCCCAACTGCCCGCAGCTGCATATCGCTTTCTACGGCATTCTCAAGATGGGCGCGATCCACGCCCCGGTCAGCCCGATGGCCAAGGGCATGGAGCTGAGCTATCAGCTCGACGACTGTGGCGCCCGCGCCATCATCTGCTTCGACCAGTTGCTGCCGGTGGTACGAGAGATTCGCGAGCAGACCGCGCTGGAGCAGGTGTTCTCCACCAGCTTGTCCGAACTCTGCCCGGCCCAGCCGCCGATTCCGGTACCGGACCTGCTGCAGGCACCCAAACTGCCCGTCACCGACAGCATCGACCTGATGCCCGCACTGGCTGCCACAGATCCCGCTCCGCAGAACCTGCCCAGGCTGAATCTGGACGACACCGCCGCGCTCAACTACACCGGCGGCACCACCGGTCTGCCGAAGGGCTGCATTCATACCCACGGCGACATGCTCTACACCTGCGCCAGCTTTGTTCCGGTCGCCATGGGCTTTGACGAGGAGCGCATAGGCCTGAACTTCATGCCGGAATTCTGGATCGCCGGCGAGAACTCCGGCCTGCTGTTTCCCGTGTTCGCCGGCACCACGCTGGTGTTGCTGGCCCGCTGGGACGCGCTGACCTTTATGAGCGCCGTTCAGCACTATCGGGTTACCCAGACCGGTCTACTGGTCGACAGCGCCTCCGAGGTGCTCGATCACCCGCAGGTCAGCGAGTTCGACTTCAGCTCGCTCGAAACCACCAGCTGCGTCTCCTTCATCAAAAAGCTGACTCCGGAATACCGTCGCCGCTGGCGCGAGCTGACCGGCTGCACCCTGTTCGAAACCAGCTTCGGCATGACCGAAACCCACACCTGCGACACCTTTACCGCCGGCCTGCAGGACGATGACTTCGATCTGAAATCCGAGCCCACCTTCGTCGGCCTGCCGGTACCCGGCACCGAGTTCAAGGTCTGCGACTTCGAGACCGGCGCGCTGCTGCCACTGGGCAGCGAAGGCGAGCTGTGCCTGCGCAGTCCGTCGCTGCTCAAGGGCTACTGGAACAAACCCGACGCCAGCGCCGAGGCACTGCGCGACGGTGGCTGGCTGCATACCGGCGACAGCGGCGTGATCACCGAGCAGGGTTTTATCCGCTACCTCGGCCGGCGCAAGGAAATGCTCAAGGTCAACGGCATGAGCGTGTTCCCCAGCGAGCTGGAAGCCATGCTCGGCCAACACCCGGATATTCTGGCCTCAGCGGTCATCGGCAAGCGAGACCCGCAGCGCGGCCAGACGCCCCTTGCCTTCATCATTACCAAGCCCGGCAGCCACGCCAGTGCCGAGTCGCTGCGCGACTGGTGCAAACAGGCAATGGCGATCTACAAGGTGCCGGAGATTCGGCTGGTCGATACACTGCCGATGACCGCGACTGGCAAGGTCAAAAAACAGGAACTACAGGACTGGATCAACTAACCCATGGCATTCAACCGCATTCTCATCGCCAACCGTGGCGAAATCGCCATTCGTCTGTCCCGCGCCATCGCCGACTGTGACGCCACCAGTGTTGCCGTGTACGCCGAAGATGACGCCCAGTCGCTGCACGTACGCAGCGCCGATCAGGCCGTCGCCCTGCAGGGCCAGGGCGTTGCCGCCTATCTGGACGCCGCCCAGCTGATTCGCATCGCCAAGGAGCAAGACTGCGATGCGATCCACCCCGGTTACGGTTTCCTCAGCGAAAACGCCGACTTCGCCCGCGCATGCCAGCAGGCCGGCATCACCTTTATCGGCCCCGCGCCTGAGGTGCTCGACACCTTCGGCGACAAGGCCAGTGCGCGCCGACTGGCGCAGCAGCAGGGTGTACCACTGACCCAGGGCACCAACGAACCGACCACGCTGGAGCAGGCACGCGACTTTATGCAGTCGCTCGGCGACGGCGCCGCGGTGATGCTGAAAGCCTTGGCTGGCGGCGGCGGGCGCGGTATGCGTGCAGTTCATGATCTTGCCGAGCTGGACGACGCCTTCGCCCGCTGCAGTTCGGAGGCCACCGCCGCCTTTGGCCGTGGCGATCTGTATGTCGAACGGCTGATTCGCCGCGCCCGTCATATCGAGGTGCAGATCATTGGCGACGGCACTGAGGTTGCCCACGTCTGGGAGCGCGACTGCACCCTGCAGCGCCGCAACCAGAAGCTGCTGGAAGTGGCTCCGGCGCCAAGCCTTGATCCGGCGGTGCGCGAGCAACTGCACGCCGCCGCCTGCACCCTGACCCGCGCGGTTGGCTACCGCGGCCTGTGCACCGTCGAGTTTCTGCTTGATGAAGAACGCGGCGATTTTGTCTTTATGGAAGCCAACCCGCGCATTCAGGTTGAACACACGGTAACCGAAGCGGTGACCGGTCTGGATCTGGCGGTAACCCAGATTCAGCTCGCCGCCGGCAAGACCCTTGCGGAACTGGGCCTGACCCAGGCCGACATCCCCGCCGCCCGCGGCTTTGCCGTGCAACTGCGCATCAATCTGGAAAGCATGGCCGCCGACGGCAGCACCCGCCCGGCCGGTGGCACGCTCAGCGCCTATCAGCCGCCCAGTGGCCCGGGCATCCGCGTCGATGGCTACGGCTACGCCGGCTACACCACCAGCCCACGCTACGACTCGCTACTGGCCAAGCTGATCGTGCACGCGGGCGGTGATTACCCGAACACCCTGCGCCGCGCCTACCGTGCGCTGTGCGAATTCCGTCTGGAGGGCGCCGCCAGCAACCTGCATCTGCTGCAGAACCTGCTGCAGCACCCGCAGGTGCAGAGCAATGAGGTTTCGACCGCGTTTATCGAAGCAGAAGCGGCCAGCCTGACCGCCGCCCACCCCAGCGCCCACCCGCACCGTTTCTTCCAAGGCAGCGCAAGTAGCGCCGCCACCAGCAGCGCGCAGACCGACGCTCCGGCCGGCACCGAGCCGCTGAATGCGCCGGTACAGGGCGTGCTGGTCAGTCTGGATGTACAGGTTGGCGACAGCGTCGCCGTCGGCCAGCAGGTCGCGATCATGGAAGCCATGAAAATGGAGTTCGTGGTCAAGGCGACCCAGAGCGGCATCGTCCGCGCGCTGGCCGCCAACGCCGGTGACAGCCTGTTCGAAGGCAGCGCCCTGCTCTATCTGGAGCCTGCCGAAGTGGCGGGCAACGCCCAGCAGGATGAAGAGTCCGTCGCCATCGACCATATCCGCGCCGACCTGCAGGAAGTGCTGGAGCGCCGCGCCGAGCTGACCGACGAGCGCCGCCCGGACGCCGTGGCCAAACGCCGTAAGACCGGTCAGCGTACCGCCCGCGAGAACCTCGCCGACCTGCTCGACGACGGCAGCTTCATCGAATACGGCGGCTTTGCCCTCGCCGCCCAGCGCACTCGCCGCACCCACGAAGAGCTGCTGAAGATGAGCCCGGCGGACGGCCTGATCAACGGCATCGGCACCATCAATGCCGACAAGTTTGGCGAGCACGCAGCTCGCTGCATGGCGCTGTCCTACGACTACACGGTGTTCGCCGGCACCCAGGGTGTCACCAACCACAAGAAGACCGACCGCATGCTGGAGCTGGCCGAGCAGTGGAAGCTGCCGCTGGTGTTCTTCACCGAAGGCGGCGGCGGCCGCCCGGGCGATATCGACAAGGTCGGCGTGGCCGGACTGGACTGCACCACCTTCATGCGCATGGCGCGGCTGTCCGGCATGGTACCCACCGTCGGTATCGTCTCCGGCCGCTGCTTCGCCGGTAACGCCGCGCTGCTGGGCTGCTGCGACGTAATCATCGCCACCGAGAACGCCACCATCGGCATGGCCGGGCCGGCGATGATCGAAGGCGGCGGTCTGGGCCGTTTCACCCCCGAACAGGTTGGCCCGACCAGCATGCACGGACCCAACGGCGTGATCGACGTACGGGTGCAGGACGAGGCCGAGGCCACAGCCGTCGCCAAGCAGTACATCTCCTACTTCCAGGGCGATCTGACGGACTGGGAAGCGGCGGACCAGCGCGAGCTGCGTCACCTGATTCCGGAAAACCGCCTGCGCGTGTATGACATCCGCAAGGTCATCGAAACCCTGGCCGACCGCGGCTCGGTGCTGGAGCTGCGCCGCGAATTTGCGCCGGGGCTGATCACCGCGCTGATCCGCATCGAAGGGCGCGCCTTCGGCCTGATCGCCAACAACCCGATGCATCTGGGCGGCGCTATCGACGCAGTAGCGGGCGACAAGGCCGCGCGCTTTATGCAGCTGTGTCAGGCCCACGGCCTGCCAATGGTCTCGCTGTGCGACACTCCCGGCTTTATGGTCGGCCCGGATGCCGAACAGCAGGGCACCGTGCGCCACGTCTCGCGTATGTTCGTCACCGCCGCCAGCCTGAGCATTCCGTTCTTCACCGTGGTGCTGCGCAAGGGTTACGGGCTGGGCGCGCAGGCAATGGCAGCGGGCAGCTTCCACGCACCGATGTTCACCATCGGCTGGCCGAGCAGCGAATTCGGTGCGATGGGCCTGGAAGGCGCGGTACGTCTGGGCTACTCGAAGGAGTTGGCGGCGATTGAGGACGAAGGCGAGCGTCAGGCGACCTTCGAGAAACTGGTCGCCGAGCTGTACCAGCGCGGCAAGGGCATCAGCATGGCCAGCTTCCTCGAGATCGACGCCGTAATCGACCCGCTGGAAACCCGTGACTGGCTGATGCGTGGCCTGCACTCGGCCCCGGACGAGGCGCTGAAGAAGGGCACCCGTCCGTTCGTCGACACCTGGTAATCAGCCAATACGCAGGTGGCGAGCCTCCGGAACCGCCACCTGCTGATGGCTGACTATTACGATAATGCCCTGCTCGCGCCGACGCAGCAGGGACGCCAGCACCCGCTCGCGGGTATCAAAATCCAGCCCGGCAAAGGGCTCATCCAGCAGCAGTAGCGGCCGTTTGGTCAGCAGCAGACGGGCCAGGGCAATACGCCGCGCCTGCCCACCGGAGACTTTGGCACCGAACTCGCCCAGCGTGGTGTTCAGGCCATGCTTGCGCCCGCGCACCCAGTCAGCCAGCGCGACATCGTCCAGCACCTGCCAGAGCGCCTCGTCACTGGCCTCCGGATCGGCCAGACGCAGGTTCTGCGCCAGTGTCATATCGAAGATATCCAGCTGCTGCGGCAGGTAGCCGATCAGCTCACGCAGATTCCAATGCTCAAAGCCCTGACCGTTGATCAGCCGTTCCCCCGTGAACGCCAGCGGCTCGCCCGCCAGCA
>CEVF01081027.1_pt1 | contig 15502 bp, 15 predicted proteins | sample 356441 | NCBI WGS metagenome assembly CEVF01 (sample SAMEA2622765, study PRJEB7988) | marine metagenome | biome: marine biome (ENVO:00000447); feature: surface water layer (ENVO:00002042); material: "saline water (ENVO:00002010), including plankton (ENVO:xxxxxxxx)" | depth 5 m
TGCTAGCTGACAGCCTTACTTCTGGCTGGCACGCTCGAGCATACGCTTGGCGCGCTCGTTTGCTTCGTCAGCAGCTTTCTGGGCAGCACGGGCTGCAGCCAGAGCTTCTTCAGCAGTCTGCTGGGCAGTGCGTGCACTGCTGGCGGCGCTGTTAGCTGTGTTCAGGGCGTTGTTGGCAGTCTGCTCAGCGGAGCTGGCAGTTGCATTTGCTTCGTCGATAGCAGCTTGTTCAGTAGTGGCACAACCTGCAGTCAGAGCAGTAGCCAGTGCAAACCCGGCGATCGTCAGTTTACGCATTGTAAATCCCCTTATTGGTCGTTTTATTTCCTGTGATCCGGAAGCCGGTCAGACAGCTCCCTTCTGCTAGGCCCGATAGGCAGTGACTACCGGAGTCGTTAAACAGTGTAAAACACTCAGAGACAAAATGTTAACTAAGGATACGTAAATTTTCTTAGCTTATGACAACAACTTAATCCGGCTTTCATGGCGTTGTCACCAAGCAGAACGAATCACGGAACGATGCGGATGGGGGTTCCATTCTGGACCAGTTGCCAGATTTCATCCATGGCTTCGTTGCTCACTGCAATGCAGCCATTGGTCCAGTCCAGCCCGGTGTAGGCAAAGGCCATGTCGCCGGCATTGTTGGGCAGGCCATGGATCATGATGCTGCCGCCGGGATCAAGACCCCAGGCTTCAGCCAGTTCCCGGTCGCGGGGGCTGGGGTAGGAAATGTGGATGGATTTATAGAAGTCGCTGCTGGCATTGCGCCAGTCCAGTACATAGTCACCCTCGGGTGTGCGTTCATCCCCCTCGTACAGCTTGTGGCCGACGGGATTGTCGCCGAGGGAGATCCGGTACTGGCGTACGGTTTCATCACCGCTGAGCAGGTAAAGGCGACGTTCTCCTTTGTTGACCAGTACCTGGGTAATCTCCAGCAGGCCTTCCATTAACGCCGGTTCCGGTGGGCTCGGCATCATGCGGGTGTCGGCCCGGGCCAGAAGCTCAGAGGTTGACGCCATCAGAGGGGAGGCAATCAGGGCGATGGTCAGTAGAACTCGAACAATCATGAAACTCGCACAAATCGGTAAATGGTTAAACTTTGTTCATGCTGTTTATACCATAGCCTGGTAACGGGGTGATAAGGGGTTCTGTTACAGAGTTTGGCTTTTCTTGACCGGGATCCCATTCAGGAATCCATTTTCATGCCTACTTTGGTCACCCGGTCAGCGTCGGTGGCCCTGGCGACCAGGGTAACGGGCCCCAGCACAACCTTGTCACCAACCACCGGGTGGCCCTTGGTACGCCTGGCAAAACACTCAGCCAGGGAGAGTTCGGGCGGCAGCTCGTCAAATTCGATGCCGTACACCTGTTCAACATCCCCCAGCAGGGCATCGCCATTGAGCACAAAATCCCCAAAGAATGCCCGTTCTGCCAGATGCTTCGGCGCCTGCCTGCCGCTAAGGGCCTTGCCAAGATCCGGCAGCAAGGCTGGCGTGGCAAACATGGCCACCACATCGCCTGAGGCAACTTCCAGTTCCCGGGTCGGTTGCAGGCATTTGCGATCCCGGAAGATACCGGCAACGGCGGTATTGTCGGGTAGCCTGAGCTGGCCGAGGGCCCGGGGGCTTTCCCAATTCTTGCCGCGCAGCGGAAACAGCATCAGTTCGTGATCACCTGCGGCAGGCACATCCAGAGGTAGCCTGCGGTACGGATCTTCCCCTGCAGGCACCTCCAGTTTCAGTTTGCGCGCCAATGGTGCCATGGTGGTGCCCTGTACCAGCAGCGATACCAGCACAATAAAGAAGGCGGCATGGAACACCAGTTGGGCATCCGGAAGGTCTGCAATAATCGGAAACAGGGCGAGCACGATCGGCACTGCGCCACGCAGGCCCACCCAACTGATAAACCCCAACTCCCGCCGATTGAACGCGAAAGGCCAAAGCGTGAGTAGCACGGTGGCCGGCCGGATCACGAAAATCAGCGCCAGTGCCAGAATCAGACCGCCACCGGCCAGCGGCACCAGATCCGATGGATTAACCAGCAGGCCCAGCATCAGGAACAGGCAAAGCTGTGCCAGCCAGGCCAGGCCATCATGCACCTGAAGAATCATCGGCATCATCCGAACATGCCGGTTACCAATCACCACCCCGGTGAGGTAAATCGCCAGAAAGCCACTGCCGCCGATGGCGTTGGTTGAGGAGAACACGGCGATGCCGGCAGCGGCTACCAGCAGCGGGTAAAGCGACGGGGTCAGTCGTATTCGGTTGACCAGCTGAACCACGGCAAAGCCACCAAGGAGGCCGGCCACCGTGCCGATGCCGAACTGCTGTACCAGCATCATCAGGCCTTTGGCCAATGCCCCCTCTTCGTAACTGCCAATCAGGGTAACCAGCAGCAGAGTCAGGAAAATGGCCATGGGGTCGTTACTGCCGGATTCGATTTCCAGCGTGGCGCTGACCCGCTCGTTCAGATGCAGGCCCCGGCCCTGGAGTAGTGAGAAGACGGCGGCGGCATCGGTGGAGGAAATAATGGCGCCGACCAACAAAGCCATCAGCCAGTGCAGGTCGAACACCCACCAGGCAACCAGTGCGGCGCCACCGGCGGTCAGGCCAACGCCAAGGGTGGCCAGTACCAGTGCCGGCCGCAGACCTACCCGGAACGTTTCCACCCGGGTACGCATGCCGCCATCCAGCAGAATCACACCCAGCGCCAGATTGGCGATCAGGAAGGCCAGCTCGAAGTTGTCGAATTCGATACCACCCGGGCCGTCCTCCCCCATCATCATGCCCACGACCAGGAAGATCAGCAGCACGGGCATGCCAACGCGGCTGGAAAGCGGGCTGAGAACGATGCTGATCACCAGCATCAAGGCGCCAATCAGGGTAAGTGTGGGATCCATCAGACTCCAGACCAAAGGGGCTTGCCCGAACGCAGGGCCCGGGCTTATATTGCTGTGGCAATCATTATGCAGGCGGGCGTAGCTCAATGGTAGAGCAGAGGCTTCCCAAGCCTACGACGTGGGTTCGATTCCCATCGCCCGCTCCAAACCGATACCCGCACACATCCTGACACCTCCTTAAAACTCCGTTTTTTCAATCGCTTAAGTAAGCTTAATGTCTTTATACGCCCGTGTATATCCTTGTACCTCGGGTCCCGTTGTGTATAGCGGCTTGTATGGTAATTTCAAAGGCGAACTGAGCTATACAAACGGAAACCGGAATGAAGCGCAAAGAAATCAAGCGAACCCCGCTGGCTGAGACAGTCCTGCGGAGCCTGGAGCCTGAAGATAAACTCTACAGGATCAAAGATGGGCCGAACCAGCTGCATTTTACCGTGGCTGCTAATGGCTCTAAGCGCTGGGAGGTCAGATTTAAAAGGCCTGATGGTAAGTGGAGCTGGCTGGGTGTTGGTGGTTACCCGGCTGTTAGCGCCAAGTTTGCCCGAAAACAGGCCGATCTCATTCAGGCACAGGTATCGGACGGGAAGGATCCTCGGGAAGTTCGCCGTGCTGAGGAAGCAGCCAAAAAGGCGTTAATTGAACATCCCTTCTCGGAGTCTTGTGAGTACTGGTACAACAAGAAACTCGATGATGGTTATGCCAAAAGTACTGCCAAACAGATGCGTGGATATCTGGACAATGACATCCTGCCTGAACTTGGAAACATTCCGATCAAGCAGATTACGCCAAAACAGTGTGCGGACCTGCAACACAAGATCGAGCTCAGCCAGAGCTTCGATAAAAGCAAGAAGGTTCGTCAGGCGCTGAACCAGATCTTCCGTTACGCCATCGGGCGCGGAATCTGCGAGACTAATCCCGCGTCTGAACTAAGGTATATCGCCAAGCGAAGAGGTGGAAAAACTCCTTTCCCTCATTTATTAGAGCCTGAGCTGCCAGATTTTCTGAGAGCCGTGGAATCCTCCACCTCCCGGACACAGACCGTGATTGCTATGAAAATGACGCTTTTCACAGCATCGCGTCCTGGGATGGTCGTCAAGGCGGAGTGGACGCATGTAAATCTGGATCTGGCGTTGTGGGTTGTGCCCGAGGGGAATATGAAAAACAGGACTCAGCACATTGTTCCCCTTCCGGTTCAACTCGTGGCTTTGCTGAAAAAACTCAAAGAAATGACCGGTCGGTCCCGGTACCTGTTTCCAAGTATCGGGCCAAAGAATCCGACCATGCCCACAGATTCGATTAACAAGATGCTACGGGGCATCGGTTATAAGGGGCGATTGACCGGCCACGGTTCGCGGCACACCGCTTCTACCCTTCTGCATGAGCATGGCTGGCACCATTACCACATTGAAGCCCAGCTCTCTCACAAGATGCCGGGTGTTGCCGGTGTCTATAACCAAGCCGCGTATCTGGAGGCCCGCCGGGTGATGATGCAATGGTATGCCGATTATCTGGACGCGCTAAGGAAAGGGTTGACTGAAAAGCAGAAAAAGAAATTTGAGCAGCGTGTTGTCGAGGCAATGATCCGGTATCGGCCGGTCGAACCCGGCCAACAGGTTGCTGCTTGAAAATCGGCTCACCCGGGTCTTATTTCAAATTTATTGAAATTAGACGCCACACGGGCACCGAATCCAGCAATAGTATAGGTGTCGTTCTTAACAAATTCAGGAGCGGCACCTATGGCCAAGAAAATCCAGAAAATCCTCATCCGCCAGAAAACATTGATGGAAATGCTTGATCTGTCCAGCAGTGGGTTCTATGAGCTGAAGAAGCGTGATCCCACCTTTCCTAGGCCGATCAAGGATGGCAGTTCTCAGCAGGCTCCAGCCTTTTATGTGTATGAGGAGGTTCGTTGCTGGCTGATTGACCGGATTACAGCTCGGGATGAAAAGCGTTGATTGAGTTCGCTTTGGATAGTCACACCTCTCTTGGGTTGTATCAGTGTCGAAGTTCGACAGGCAAATGCTACATCAGGAGCTTGGCCGCATGAGTTCGTAACCAATCCCTGCGTTCAGGGTAATCCGGCATGACCCGCGCCATCTCCCGCCAGAACTCCGGGGAATGGTCATGGCGTATCAGGTGGCAGAGTTCGTGAACCACCACGTAATCCACCATCCGGTTAGGTGCCATCATGATCTGCCAGTTAAATTCCAGCTTGCCCTTGGCGGTGCAGCTACCCCAGCGAGACTTGAAGGTGCGGATGCCAACCCCGGCAGGCTCTACGCCAACCATGGGGGCGAAGCGATTTACTTTCTCGGTCAGCTTCTGCTCTGCTTGCCGTTTGTACCAGCGCACAAGGGCGTTGCGGACCATGTGGGGCTGTTCGGTGCCGTTGGGGACGGTGACCACCAAGCGCCCGTTCAATAGCTTCACAGGCGCGAAGTTGCCTGTTTCTACCTTCAGCCGGTAGTTGCGCCCCAGATAGCTGAAGGCTTCGCCAGACACATAGCGTTTGCTGCTGGCGGGGGTCATTTCCCGGTGCAGAGTGATCTTTTCTTTGATCCAGCGGCGTTTGGCTGCCAGTAACTGGTCGATCTTTTCGGCAGGGGTGTTCACGGGCACCACCACAGACACGGCACCGTCTTCCACCCGAATATCCGCAGACTTGCGGCGGTTGGTGCGGATGACTTCGGCAATGAAGCCGTGGGCATCCCGGTATTCTGATTTATGTGCAGCTGCCATCATTTGAACTTGTTCTGTGCCAGTTCCATGAACCGATCCTGAACCACGTTGACCAGTGCTTTTTCACCAAACGAACAATCCAGAACCGCCCGTTTGATTTCTTTCTTCATCCGCTTCACTTCGTCCGGTTTGCTGAAGAAGTCCACAATCTGGGTGGCTTCATCGAACATGCCCACCAAGTCCTGGCTGGTTGCCTTTATTTCGTCGTGTACGGCTTCACTGATGGCGTCTTCACCGGCATGGCTGGTCACTTCCGCCATCAGGATGTTGTAGAACGCGAATTCGGTTTCACTCAGCCCCAGATCGTCCGCAGCCTGTTTGTGTTCCGACTCTATGCTATCGACCATCTGAAGCAGCAGTTCCAGCTGCTGGTCCCACTTACCCGCCGTCTTTTCGATGATATCCCGCAGACGAAGGCTCAGGGATTTGTAGTATTCCGGGTCTTCATCCAGATTTACGGTGATGTGGTGCTTGATGGCGCTTTCGATTTCGGAGGCTCGGGATTCCGGGGATTTGATCTGCTCCACCGTCTCCTTGAAGTTGGCTGCCATCAGGTCCACAGGTGGAATTTTCGGGTCTACCCCGGTGCTGATGATGTGCTCATCCACCAGCTGGCGGACTTTCGCCCCGGCATCGCTGATGTTCAGTCCGGGGTCCCGGTAGCGGTTACGGGCAGCATTCTGCACCTTACCCCATAACTTCAGGTCTGGAATGAACGGTTTGGCGGCGGTATCCGGCAGAATCACTTCCATCTGCTTGGCGAACTTCTTGAACGCCAGTTCGAACTGCTGGCGGGTGTCTTCATCCTTCAGGTGAAGCACATAGTCATCTACATCCGTGCCTTTAACACCGGCAAAGATGGCAGCCACACGGGTGTGAGCCGCTTTCAGGCGCGGTATCTCTTCTTTCAGGGTGTGGTAGGTGCCTTCCACATCCTCACTACTGAACTGCTTCAGCGCGTCGGTCAGGTAGTCTGACAGCCCGTAGTAATCCACCACGTAGCCGCAGGCTTTGCCCTTGTAGGTCCGGTTTACCCGCGCGATTGCCTGCATCAAGGTATGATCCTTCAGGCTCCGGTCGATATACATCACCTGTGCAATGGGTGCATCGAAGCCAGTCAGCAGCATATCCTTCACGATCAGGAAGCTGGTGGGGTCTTCGTCCATCGGTTTCGTGAAGTTCCTGATTACCTGCTTCTGGTGCGCGCTGTCCGTGTACTGGCTTAGGTATGCCGGGTCGTTGTGGGTGCCGGAAATGATCACTTCGGAAGGGGGCGCTTCCAGGTCGTCCAGGGTCTTCTTGAATACCGTGGCAGCATGGCGGCTACCCACCACTATCATGGCTTTGAAGCCATTGGGCTGAATCTTTTCCCGGTAATGCTTCAGCAGGTCGATACACACCCAGCGAATGCGGGCAGGGGCTTCCCGTACTGCCCGTTCCACACCGTACTTCTTTTTGATTTCCCGCTTTTCGTCGTCGCTTTTGTCTTTGAAGTATTCTTCAAACAGCGCGTCCAGGGAATCACCCACCACATCGCTCTGAACCTGGCGACCTTCGTAAATGATGCGCACGGTGGCACCGTCATCCACCGCTTCGTTGATCTTGTACTTGTCGATATAGCCGCCGAAGGCTTTGTCCATCTTCTGGGACTTCAGCAGCGGAGTACCGGTAAAGCCGATCTTCGGGGCGTTGGGTAGGGCGGCATTAATGGTCATTGCCAGCCCGCCAAACTGGGTACGGTGGGCTTCGTCCGCCAGCACGATGATCTTGTCGCTGGGGTTCAGGTCGGTGAAGGCTTTTTCCGGATCGCCGCAGGCGCTTTCCTGCTCCGCTTCCTGAAACTTCTGCACCATGGCGGTCACAATATCGGAAGAATCTTTGGACAGCAGTTCCTTCAGTTCCGCCACTGATCCGGCGTTATAGATGGTTTCGTTCTGCGCATCCCGGAAGGTTTTGGAGAGTTGCCCGTCCAGCTGGGTGCGGTCGGTCACGAACACCAGTTTGTACTGCTTCAGCTCCGGGTCGCGCCGCATCTTCACTGCCAGCATGACCATTGTCAGAGACTTTCCTGACCCTTGGGTGTGCCAGACTACTCCGGACTTTTCTTTGCGCGTGGTTCCGTTCTTGAGGCGTTCTATGACCTTGTTCACTGCCCGGTATTGCTGATACCGCGCCACCTTCTTGATCAGGCGACCATCCACCGGTTCAAACAAGGTGAAGTTCTGCATCAGGTCCAGGAAGCTGGCGGGGTTGAACATGCCAGCAAGCAACCGCTGTTGCGGGGTGACTTCGCCTGAGCTGGTTCCGGCAGCTGAAGCGACCTGTTTAGCGGCAACCAGATACTCTGGTGAGGGCACGTCACCGGTCTTGTGGCTGGATGTTGTCGAGCCGGTGGAGATGAAGGCAGGCTGTTGCACCATCGCCTGAATATCCGCATCCGTAAACGGGTAAGCATCCTTCCAGTCCCCGTAATGCTGGGCACTGGAACTGATGGTGCCCACCTTTGCCTGATCCCGACAGGTAGAGACCATCAGCTGGTTGTACCAGAACAGCTTCTGGGCACCTTCGTCGTCTTCCGGAGACCGCAGGTTGGCGTATCGGCGCAACTGGTTGATGCCTTCGGCTACCGCGTCGGCAACATACGGCGATTTGCACTCAATCACCGCCAGCGGCAAGCCGTTCACGAAGCAGACAATATCGGGGATGATGTTCTGGTTGATGCCTTCAACCTTGAACTGGTTGGTGCACAGAAATTCGTTGTTTTCAGGGTTGTCGAAGTCGATGACCTTGACCGTCTGCCCCTTGCGACCGGCTCCCAGGTCCTGTTCCACCGACAGGTAGTTCACCAGCAGGTCATAGATGGACTGATTGTATTCCATCAAACCCGCGTGATTCGGGTGGGTGAATTCGCGGATGACTTTGCGCAGGTTTTCGTCACTGATCCACGGGTTCAGCCGGAGCACGGCAGCTTCCAGGCGTTTGGACAGCACCACATCGCGGTAATAGCCCCTTTCGCCAACTGGTGCACCATCAACAGGCAATACCGGCGCAAGGTCTGCACCGGGCACGTAGGTCCAGCCAAGGCGTGTCAGTTGTTCAATGGCGGGCAGTTCGACTTTTTCGACTTCATCCTGAAACATATCGGGGCGGGTGCCGGGTCAGGCAACCGCTGACTCCTTTTGATCGATTTTTACTCTGACTTTGCCGGTTAACAGGTCTTGCATTACGGCTTTTTTCAAACGCTCAGACGCGTTCAATTTATGTGTTAGTGCCTGAATTCTGGAATCAATTGAGGTGATGGAGTGAGCGATCTTCTTTTGCTCCGCAATCGGGGGTATTGGTGTGGGCATGTCTTTGATATCTTTGAGATAAATTGCCTGTTGGGCAGAAGATCCTGATAGTTGAAGCATGCTTTGCTGAACAAATGGCGAAGCAATAAATAAGGACAAGAATTCTCCCAAGCATTTTTGATTGGGCTTTAGCAGTATGACGCTGCCCATAAGAGCGAATGGGGTTCTTGAGGTGTTCAGAGTTGTTTTCCCGATGGTTGCTCCACGACTAACTATGAGAACATCTCCATACTCAGGTTTGCATCGTTTTAGCATCTTTGCAAAATCATGCTCTGAAACGAATTTGGCTCCTTCCAAGTCAATCCCATAGTCGCGCATATCTTTCGCGGATAAGATCGGAAGCCCCTTATCTACGTATTTTGGAGATAAGTGTTCTCCGTCAGTAATTTTGTTGCACACGTCGCCACAGGGGACGACGTTCCAGGAAACCGGTATCCGCCCCACCGGCGAATCCTTAAACTCCGTATGCGGAATGCCGTCCGACCCAATCCCTTTGGTCAGCAACTCCTGCATCATGCCGGTTTTGAGGTCTTTCAGCTTGTCGATCTGTGCGCGTGTTTTTTCGATCAGGTCATCGACGGATGACAGGATGGCTGCGATTTTTTTTTGTTCGGGGAGTGGGGGCGTAAGGTAGGCAATCTCACGCATGTCCGATTGGTTTAGCTTCGCGCGCGTACCGCCGTTGATATGCTTGAGTATATTCGTATGAACAAGGCTATAGTGAACGTACCTTGTCTCATGACCTCGCTTGGCTTTCAAAATGTGGGCGTGGTTGTTGACCCAAAATCTTCCGGTCACTAGGTAAGAGATAGGGCGAGAGTCCCACTCATCAAAATATCCCCCATCTTCAGCAAGTAAAACGTGTTCACCTTCGAAAATGAAGTCATCGATGTAGCCCTGCACTCCATTTGCCCCGTAGTACGGATAAATGCCTTGGCGCAGTGCTCGGTCTTGTGAGTTCAACGGAATTCGTTTTGAATCCAGAACGTCACATGTGTCACCAATCGTTGATAAAGACCACCCTTGAGGAACTGAATTACTCATACCCCAGCTCCTCCAGATACCCCTTCATCACGTTCTCAGCGTCAGCCACCTGCGCATCCAGTTCGTTCAACGAAACCCTGTATTTGTCCCACCAACGTTCCAGCTGGGTAATCACTTTGGCATCCACGTCGCCCACTGTTTCCCGAATGGCTTCTTTGGTGTCGATCTCCGGCTTGAAGTCGTAGTAGTCAGCATCCCGCTTCACGAACACCGTGGACACATCGAAGTCTTCCAGAATTTCTTCCCGGATGTATTCGCTTTCCACTTCGCGCACCGGAATGCCACCGTGCAGGATGGCGCGCACGTCGAAGATTTCCGGAGGTGGGCTGGTGTCGGCGTAGCGGCGGATGTTCAGGTTGTAATCGTTGTCGGCGATTTCAGCCAGGGTGACGACTTTTGAATAGCGTTTGATTTCGGCGTAATCGTCGAAGGTCTGGACAATCTTTTCAATGTCCTGCTGGCGAAGTTTGTTCTGATTCTTGCCTTCTTCGTATTCCAGCTCGCTGTTGATGAACAGCACCTTGCCTTTTCGCTCTGCCGGTTTGTTCTTGTTGATGATCAACAGGCAGGCGGGAATGCCGGTGCCGTAGAACAGCGCAGCGGGTAAACCCACCACGGCTTCCAGCAGGTCATCATTCAATATGCCCTGTCGAATGGCTTTTTCGCTGGAACCCCGGAACAGCACACCGTGGGGCATAACTACGCCCATCATGCCTTCGGCGTTCAGGCTGGCGATCATGTGCTGGACGAATGCCAGGTCCCCGGCATCCTTGGGCGGGGTGCCGTAGGGGAAGCGACCGTAGGAATCACTGTCCGCTTCTTCCTTGCCCCATTTCTTCAGGCTGAAGGGCGGGTTGGCGATCACTCGGTCAAAGGTCATCAGTTCCCCGCCTTGGGTATGTTGGGGCTCGCGCAGAGTGTCACCCTTGCGAATGTCCGCACTGTAGACCCCATGCAGGAACATGTTCATCTTGCAGATTGCCCAGGTGTTCAGGTTCATCTCCTGACCAAACAGGGACAGGTTGGATGGGTTTTCACCGTGGGCTGCCAGGTAGTTCCGTGTTTGTACCAACATGCCGCCAGAACCGGCGGTGGGGTCATAGATACGCATCCCGGCGTGGGGCTTCAGCAGGGCAACCAGCAGCTGCACCACTTCCGATGGCGTATAGAATTCACCGCCTTTCTTGCCGGCACTGTCCGCGAACATCTTGATCAGGTATTCATAGGCGGTGCCCAGCAGGTCCGGGCGTTCGAAGTCTTCGTTGCGCAGGCGGTAGCGGCTGAAGTGGCTCAACAGGTCCCGCAGCTTTTTATCCGACAGTTTGTTCTTGATGTTGAAGTCGATGGAAACCAGCACCCCTTCCAGAACGGGGTTGTATTCTTCGATGGCTTCGGTGGCAGTGTTCAGTTCAGAGCCAATGTCGTGCTTCAGGTCTTTCAGTGCACTCCAGCGGGCAACGGGCGGGATGTAGAAGGTCTTGTCGTATTCGTCTTCGTCGTCCGCCAGCTCGCGGGCTTGGTCTTCGGTCTTGCCCTTGCCCATGTAGTACTGGATTACGCCTTCCTGTGCTTCTTCAAAGGCATCCGACAGACGCTTCAGGAACATCATTCCGAAGATGTAGTCCTTGTATTCGGATGCGTCCATATTGCCGCGCAGAATGTCGGCAGCTTCCCAGAGGAAGGACTCAAGTTGCTGAAGGGTGATGTTGTGGCTCATTCAATGGGTTCCATCTACTGCAATGAGCATGGGGCGTGTGCTGAACACGGACGGGCAAAAATCAGTTTGGCCCCATGCGGGTGAAAACGGGTTTGAGTTTATCGGCCAGGGCCTGTGCCGGCAATGTGCATCGCCGGATACCAAGAGCTCATTCCGCCGCAGTGGACTCGAACTGGACTTCAAAGCCACTTAGAGCCGCTTTTTTGTACGGTCGTGCCGCGGCTCAATTTGCGTAAGTCCAGTTCGAGTACACTTCGGGTCGACTTACCGTGCTCACCTTTCTTGCTAGACCCTTTTTCTTTGGGAGCAATCCGGGACTCAGGGTGTGGGATATTCTTGAGTTTACGCGGAAAAATCGCGTTTTCACGCGTTGAGATCGCCAGAGCAATTTGCCAGACTTCTTATCAAATCCTCACATCCATTATTGGACTACGAGGGGTGCTAGCTGGGCATTTTAAATAATCAGCATTTACAACCGGCTTCGCCGGACCCAGAAATGATCCCCGTGATCACCCTCCTCAATGGATCTCCGAGATCCAACCCAAAACTGCTGGCCACGCCAGCAACTCCCGCACGTGCGTCTATCAACGCCAACACAAAAACCGATCTGCTAACCACTCAGCAGTGCTGCTGTTTATATAGTGAGATGGATATAGGTAAGAGACTTGTAAGCACACTGATATCAGTAAGTTGCAAGCCTAATCAATGACCGATATTTGCGGAAAAGGTCTACGTTAACTCCGCAACTGAGCAACAAGGATCGTTACCAGCGCATCATCGTTGGCTGCTCGCCGCCCCGGTCATCCCACCGCCGTTCGGCAAACCCTCCGTTGCGATATCTCGCTGATTACGAGATGCCGCTCCCCGTACACGCTGTCGATTCTCGATCTCGTGTTCACGGCCCGCAATCGAGACGCAAAAGTGCTGATACAGCAGCACGATGGATGCTCCCACCGTCAAGGTCGTCAAAGCTTTGGCACAGTCACACTTAATGCGGACTACGGGGCGGAGCATCAGCGTGGGGACCGGCTCTTTGCCCCAGATTCCGCATGGTCGGCCACGCACTCTGTATTCATGATTTTTCAACAGAACGGAGGATGGAATGAGCAACAAATCTGTGAAAAGAGCCCGCCGCTCTGCCAAGCGGAAAAAACCGGCGTACAGGCGGAATTACAGCTGTGGCAAAAAACTGAGCGAGGCTATTCATAAGGCGTTGGACCAGCACTACGGTTCAGACAACCACTTCAACACCCGAGCGACCCACAAGCGCCGCGCGTCTGTGTTTGTTCATTACTGCAAACGCTGTGGAATGAACGATGCGAGGAGAATCGACCGGGAATTCATCCTTCAATTCGGGGCCTACATCAAAGCCCGGTTGAATGGCGACTACGAGTGGCCTGATGGGAGTGTCGATGAGCAAATCAGCGTCGCATACGCCCACAATGCCATCAGCACGGTTAACACCATCATGCGCGCATTTCGTTGTGATGACGCTCTGAAAGTATCCGCGAGGGAAGTTCTAGGGGTTTGCAGGAAATCGGTTCGGACCAACGAAATTAAGGCAGACGTGTTGGATGCCAGACACGCAGCCAACGTGGCAATCGCCGCTGGATACGAGCTTGGTGCTGCCGTGATTCTATTGGCTCGTGCTTGGGGTATGCGAGTTAGAGAGTGCATCCTTCAAGATCTTGATCGCATGAAGCGGGAAATCGAGGCCACCGGTGAAGCTACGATTCTTGAAGGCTGCAAAGGTGGAAGGCGTTCGAAAGACCGCACGATCAAGGCGAATGCATTTCGGATGGAAGCGCTGAATTACGCAATCGAAGTTCGACCGAAAGGGTCTCGGAACTTGTTGTCGGAAACCGACACGGTAAAGTCTTTTTTAAGAACTGAAATTAATCCGTGCCGACAATTTTTGCTGTTGTCCGGTATTCCCCATTTCATGGAGCTCAGGGCGGGTTTTGCCCAGGATATTTATGAGGAAGTAATGGGCGGGCCGTCGCCGCTGAAAGCGCCAATTCGAGACAAAGTCATGGACCGGCTTGCCAGAGAGGAAGTGGCCAGGCAGCTGGGCCACAACAGGGTGTCAGTAGCCAGTTCTTATGTGGGAGGCACGCGCAATGCAGCTTGACCATATTTTGCGGCGATTGGATTTCAGTGCACTCAGTGAAACGGAGCGGAAACGGTACATCAACCGGATGATCCGGATAGTTTCGGTAATTGAGGCGCAATTCCCTCACGTAACCCGGCCAGAGCAGATTAAGCTGCATCATTGCCAATATTTCCGGAATGTGTGGCTACCAGCCCATTCGGCGTCTGACGCAACAAAAAAAGAATATATGCGTGCACTCGGGCTGATCATCAGAGCGGCAGGACGCCCAGAAACGTGGATGGGCGCTCTCGGTGTAAAGACTTCGACGGAGCAAGGAGGCCGTCCAACGAAAATCGGTGTTAAACAGTCGAAAAAGTTCTACCGTTAGCAGATGAAGGATCGGATGGAAAAAGATTGGAGAGGTTCCCACTATGCCGGTACATGAAAGTGAGCCTTCCGGTGGCGACGACCAGGAACTGCTGCAGCTGAAACAGGTAGTCTGGCAGGACGTTCTTGAGCTATTTGGCGGAGACGAAGCTGTGGCCCGGGACTGGATGGGGCGCCCCCGGCCCTTTTTGGGCAATGTTGCGCCGGGGCACTTGCTGCAAACTCACGAAGACATTCTTCGGCTGCGGCGTTTTGTACAACAAATCCAGCTGGGCATAGTTCCGTAGATGTGAGAGGTTTCTTTGCAAAGAGCCCCGGCCATTGAGGGTGTGACCGGGGCGGCGCCATAGTTATTAGTGCAGTGTGGTTGACTCATCCACCAGCAAACGCGCGCCGGTATCGAAATCCACAGTGGCCAGAAGCCGTTCAGGCTCATTCGAGTTCTGGTACATATCAATGCTGATCCAGCTGTCGCCGCGGTGCATCTGGACATTGATGTGCAGGTCGCCACAGCCGAACTCGGATGAGAGTGCGGCAGCGAGCTTTTTGGCTTCGGTGATTGATTTCATAGTCAGTTTCCTTCAGAACCAGGTGTTCGTTTTGATATCGCCTAGCTGATCCACTATTGAACGCTGTGACGGGGTTCGTTGAATGGATGATCCCGAGTTATCGGTGTCATCGCTCAGATGGTCCATCGTCTCGGTGACCGTTGCTGTGCTGCCGTCGAAACAGGACAGCTCAAAAGTGACTTTCGCACCTTTGAAGTGATCCAGTGTCCAGGCAATGATGAGAGCCTCTTTCAGCACTCCACTAATTTGGCTAAGTTCGTACGTCATAGGAATAGCTCCGAGTTGGGATTAGATTGTCGACCGGTCTGATTCCACGATACATGAAAGCACCGTTTGACCAAGCAATTGGCCAAGAGAGCCAACTTGTTGGGAAGTAGTCGATCACTGCAGGAGTATTGATATGAGTGAGGAGCGGGCTTTGGCCGAGCTGAGGGAGCAGGTCTATTGTGAGGTCCTGGAGTTGTTCGAAGGCGATAGAGTGACAGCTGAACTATGGCTGTCATCTCCGATCCGGGCTATAGGCAATCAAGCGCCGGCCACGCTGATGGACACTGAGGCGGGGCTCTTAAAACTGCGGAACGTGATTAAAAAATGGCAAGAGGGAGCTGTTTCATAGAACATGATTATTCGAGTTTTGAGATTGCTCAAAGAGAGCTTTTAAACAAAAGCGGACATTTGCAGCTCTCAGCTTCGAATCGGCTTTCG
>CEVF01030933.1_pt1 | contig 15375 bp, 12 predicted proteins | sample 356441 | NCBI WGS metagenome assembly CEVF01 (sample SAMEA2622765, study PRJEB7988) | marine metagenome | biome: marine biome (ENVO:00000447); feature: surface water layer (ENVO:00002042); material: "saline water (ENVO:00002010), including plankton (ENVO:xxxxxxxx)" | depth 5 m
TACTCTGCGATCTCATCTAGGGGCACGAGGTTCATGCCCAGCTGCTCATCTCCCTTTTCCCCAATCAGTTCGGAGATCACAATTGGCTGATAGTTGAGGAGCGTTTGGGCGAGGTGATCCATACCGCGACGACCGTCCGGGTCAATCAGCGCAGCCGCTAGCATCGTATCAAAAAAGGGGCCCGACACGATGGTGCCGTGCCAACGCAGCACGCCGAGATCATACTTTAGATTATGTCCCACTTTTTCGGCCGAACCCTCAAATACGGGTCGAAACTCTTCTAGTAAGGCCAATGCCTTGGCGCGCTCTGCCGGCATGGGCACGTAAAACCCCCCGTGCGCTTCCCATGAAAAGGCGATACCGACCAGACCGCAGCGCTTGACGTCGAGGCCCGTCGTTTCAACGTCAAAGCAAAAGGCTGCCAGCCCGCTAAGCTGCTGAATCAAATCCTTGCGCTTTTCGGCCGTATCCACCAGCTCGTATCGATGCGCCACGTCGGCAATGGTCTTGAGTTCAACGGGAGGCCCCGCCTCGCCCCCGCTGGCCAGCTCGGCGAAGTCTTCCCCCAGCACGCGCTTGCCGAGCGTGTTAAACTCCAGCTCAACAAAGAGCGCGGCTAGCTTTTGTCGATCCCACGTATCGTACTCCATGGCGTCCCAGTCCTGCTCGATTGGCACGTCGCGCTCAATCGTCACCAGATCCTTGGACAGTAAAGCCTGATCCCGATACTTTTCTACGTTCTCCTTCTGCTTGCCCTTCAGTTCGTCGACCCCTGCCAACACGGCTTCAACGCTGCCAAAACGTGCCACGAGCTTCTGTGCCGTTTTCTCTCCTATCCCGGGGACACCGGGAATATTGTCGGAAGCATCTCCCATCAGGCCGAGGATATCAATTACTTGGTCAATGTGTGCAATCGCCCAGCGATCCAGAATTTCGCGCACGCCCTGAATTTCGGCTTCATCCCCCGCTCTGCCCGGCTTGTATATAAACGTCTGCTCCGACACCAACTGCCCGTAGTCTTTGTCTGGAGTCACCATGTAGGTGCTAAACCCTTCTCCCTCGGCTCGCAGAGCCAGCGTTCCAATGATATCGTCTGCTTCCCAGCCAGGCATTTTTAACACGGGCATATTGAACGCCTCACAAAGCTGAAAAACGTAGGGCAAGGCCTGACTTAGATCTTCCGGCATAGCCTCGCGCTGTGCCTTGTATTCAGCATAGGCCTTGTGCCGGTGCGTGGGTTCCGGCGTATCAAAGACGGCGGCAATATGCGTGGGCTGTTCACGGTCAATAATACTTAAGAGCGTGTTGGTAAAAGCAAAAACAGCCGAAGTATTCATGCCCTGCGAAGTCAGGCGCGGATTACGCATCAGAGCAAAGTGACCGCGATATACCAGCGCCATACCGTCGAGTAAGAAAAGTTTTTTCTCGTCGCTCATTGCAGTTCCATAGAGTGAATTATTGGGTAGCCATATACTATTCTAAGGGCCTATATAGCACAAGCGCAGCTCCTGATAATCGCTTATCTTTTCATCAGGTGCCCAGTCCTGCGATCGGCACTCTCAGTGCATCTCTACCCACTGAACCATACGAACTTATCTCCCATTTGATCAGACGTGTGAGCACCATGTTAGATTCCATAGAAGAACTTCGCGATCACCTCCAAGGACGGTGGGGCTTAGAGTTTAGTCGAATTTGCCACGCGATCAACGCAATCAACGGGGAGCATTTTACCACTGCAGACGCGCTGGTATCCGAAACGGGGCTATCCCACCGCGCCGTGGGACAGCTGTTATCTCTGCTGACGCCCTTCACGCAAGAGGATCGCGGCCAAATTCGACTATCCTCGCAGCATCGCAGTGCATTTACTCGCCTTTTCCCACTCAACAACCTCCCGCCCGATCCGTGGGAGGATCGAGCACGATGCCATCCAACCCTGCCACATCTGTGCACGATCCTAAGCGAACGTCCCGCTCCCGATCGACATTTAGATCATGTAGGAGCAACGCCGATAACGGCCCTAAAACGCGCGCTCTTCCTCACAGAGCAGTATGATCTGAGCGGTGCATCCGTTCTTTTGTTGGGAGATCACGACATGACGAGCCTAGCGCTGGCGCTGCTCAAACCGAGCCTAGTGGTTAGCGTCGCCGACGTAGACGAACGCCTGCTGTCTTATATAGACCGTTTCAATGCAGCCCATGGGACACAGATTCGCACTTTCTTTGCGGATTTTCGCGTCGAGCTTCCCCCAAGCCTACAGAACCAATTTGACCTAGTCTTCACGGATCCTCCTTACAGCGAAGACGGCGTTGGACTCTTTTTACAGCGCGCAATTTGCGCGTTAAACCAGCGCGACTTCACGCGCATCGTACTCGCCTATGGCTATGGAGAACAGCAAACGAGTTTGGGGTATAAAGTCCAGAGCGTGCTCCACCAATTACGCCTACTCAACGAAGCTATATGGCCGCGTTTTAACCACTATACCGGCGCCCCTTCACTAGGACAACGCAGCGATCTTTACATACTGCGCCCGACCCGGCGCAGTATGGCAGCGGCCCAGCGTCAGTCTTTTGGGGACGCTATATATACGCAGGGTCAGAGCGCGCGTGAGTCGGCTCATCTCTCCGTCCCAGAACCTCTGCTTGAGCAAATACGTACCCACATCTCCGCATGGCCCACAGACCAACCGCTGTATGTCGGTCCCCCCCCCACGCCAGACGCTGCTCAGTGGTCTCCTTCTATACCACTGTCCGTCTATTTTCAGGGACTCCGCAAAGGAGACAGGTCCGTGCTTCGGTACGTATCCGCGGTGATCAACCTCTATCCTGACTATGCCCATTACGCGCTGCATACCTGCCTGATTTCTAACGCAACACACCTACTCATCTATGCCCCTCAGCGCGCCCTAGCGGACCTCTTCGCCCACCCAAATCCAGCGCGGACACTCATCGAGTGCGTATTTTCTGTCCAAGGGCGCATACAGGAGGGCAAAGCAGCTTCGGTGGCATTGATCCGTCGGGATATCCCCCCGCCCAATGGGCCCATTGGGCTGGTGCGGCACATCCTACAGAAACGGCGCGCACGATTAGACAATGCATGGCGAGAAGCCCTTATTTCTACTCTTAATAAAGAGGGTATAACTCTTAGTAAAAACCAAGCCCGTCGCTGCATTGCACAAACGCTGCTGGGGGCACAGCACGCCCAGCAGCATATCGTAGAGTTGTCTAGCGCCACGCTGGCCCTGCTCCCCGACGCTGCCGAGAAAAGTCTCGATACGGCTAGGGAACAGAGCGCGTAAATAAAAGAAATCATATGGACGAGCAGATATGCGCTTTAGGAATAGAGCCCCAGGCACTCAATGGGGAACAGAAACGTCAATTAGACAAGGATGGATACCTCCTACTGGAAAGCGCAATAGATTCACAATGGCTCGATCAACTACGCGAAGCATTTGATCGAATTCACGCCAGTGAGGGGACCGAAGCCGGCAAAGAAGTCGCGCAAATCGAAGGCGTACGCAGACTCGCAGACCTGGTAAATAAGAACGCCTACTTTGATGCGGTGTAACTGTATGCTCCTCTGCTGGCTGCGGTTCACCACGTGTTGAAGCGCCCATTCAAGCTGCACTCGCTCAACGGGAACGATCCGCTCAAGGGTTCAGGACTACAGCCACTGCACTCAGATACGGGTCAAGAATGCATCCCGAGCGGTCCGTATCACGTCGTAAATTCTATGTGGATGCTGGATGACTTTACAGCGGAAAACGGCGCGACACGCAATCACTTAAAGGCCGGTCGGTTGGGCAACTATGTAGAAGACGGACTGGCCGACCATCCCGAACATATTCACCTGTTGGGCAAAGCGGGCACCATTGCCATATTCAATGGCAACGTCTGGAACAGCTCCTATATCAACCGCAGCGGGGCGAAGCGCCGAACGCTCCACTGTGCATTTATTGCGCGCGAGTACAAGCAGCAAACCGACCAGCGACAGTATTTGCGCACAGAGACGGCCGCCCGGCCCGACTATCGTCCCTAGGCCGCTACGTGCTGGATGTAGCATAGGGCCGTGGAGACAGCTGGGCGCTTCGCACTCTGATTAGACAGCCCTGTTCTCTCCATCGTAATAGCGATTTATGTCTGGCTCCTCGCCCATGCCGTGCCACGCACCGCGAAAGAGCGTTTGCCGCTGGCTCGGCATGGACTCAATCACTTCGGCCGGCGGACATCCCTTACCCCACTTTGAGTTAACAGTATCGTAGCAGGTAAACAGGCTCAGGCGATCGCGTTCCCCATTTGACCACTCTTGCCCCGTGTGACACAGACCCTCAGTAAAAACTACCGCTGATCCAGCGGGACAGGAATACGTCTCCCACAGTGGACTGTCCCGGCCGCTCCACTCTTCGGGTCGCGGGAAAGCTGCCTTGTGACTACCGGATAAAAAAAGTGTCCCACCATCGCCCTCCTGCACCTCGTTGAGTTCCCACACTACCCGAGTAAGTCCGGAGTGAATCCGACCGGGCTGCATCTGGTATATGTGCGAATTTCCCCGAAAGTTAAAATAGCCACCACCGCCATGCGGGGCGAAGTTATCGTGACCGACCTGCCGATGACTCGTATAGGTGTGATCGTAGCGAAAACCATAACACGTCTCTGTGGCCAAGGCCTGGTGAGACAGCACCTCATTGAGAACGCCCACTATGACTGGATGGTCCAAAAGCAACTGCGAAGGGCCACCGTGGTTATCGCGTTCTGCGGGAGTCAGCCCATCGCGTTCATACAGGAAACGCATCTGATGCGAACGCACAGATTCCACCTGTTCCTCTGTGAGCAGACCGGGCAAAGCAATCCAGCCCTTCAGATCAAACAGGTATTTCTGGGCAGCACTCATAGGCACGACGGCCAGCCCATCCGCATTGGTTGTCGGCAACAACTGTGCACTCATACACCTACCTCCTAATAAAATCTGCGCGCTGTGACCAGAGCTCAAACGGGCGGCTTCAGCGGCAACCTATCCGCGTCTGTCCCTTATCACAATGCGATTAGAATCGTTTTACACCTGCCAATCAAATACGACATTAAGCATATTTTTTGCCCTTTTATAAGCCATCTCATAGGCCTTCACCATGTCGGTATACGCCATGCGGTGACTCACCAATTGGCTGGGCTTAAGGCGTCCATCAGCCATAAGGTCCAACATCTGCGAACAGAGCGCCTCTCCGCTAAAACGATCGGCCTCAGCCGGATAGAGGTCTCCAGACTGTCCGCTCACCGCAATGAGCGATATCCCCTTTGCGTAAAACCAGCGCATATCAAGTGGGTTATAATCGAGGGGCGCTTCTCCGCGTCCCGGAAGCGCGACTATCGAAACGCGCCCCCCGTCCCGTACGACTTCGACGGCCGTGCGATAAGCAGGCCACGGGTTGGCCGTTAGAATAACCAAATCAATGCCTTCGCCCCCTGTCCATTGATCGATCTTTACTTGCAAATCGGGATCATCCGACAGCAGGGTCTCATGGGCGCCCATACGTCGCGCCATGTCTAAGCGCACGGCGCTGTTTCCCAAACCCACAACGCGTCCCCCCATCAGAGGCCCTAAGGCGACAGCGCCCATACCCAGCACCCCCAACCCAACTACCGCAACGCGTTCGCCTGAGACAAAATGAGCTTTGTGATAGCACAGCGCACTGAGCGCATAGAGATGGGCAAAAACGGCATCTTCGGCATCGACCCCTTCAGGCACTCGCACGATGCACTCCGATTCGCGGGCAACATATTCCGACTGATGTGGGTAGCGTGAGACAACGCGGTCGCCCACGGAAAAGTGCGTCACAGCGGCGCCTATTCGCTTCACGACGCCTAGATTGCTATCGCCCACCCAGCGCGGATAGTCCGGTGCTCCGGGGACGTGTTCGGCCCCTTCATAATTTCCGCGATCCGTGCCAACCTTAAATCCCGTAACCAGCGTCTCTACCCAGATTTGGTCGTCCTCCAGAGCAGCGCTAGGCACTCTGTGTTCTTCAATGCGCAAATCTCTTGGACCGTGCAGCATAGCAATCTTCACGATGCGATTCTCCCGTTACGCGTCGTAGGTCGTAAAGTCATATCGGGCACCTCTACCCGGGTTGGCCAACTCACTCCAGACCACCCCTACTGGCAACAGTGGCATTCATTTAGTCAAATACCTCCGGACGCAGCTAGCCACGGAGCCTCCGAGCAGACGGCTTCCCACTTCGGTGAAGTGCACTCCATCTTCGCGCAGAATCTCTCTCCGACCAATCCCCTCAACGACGGCAAAGAGATCGTGCACTTCGACACCGAGTCTGCGACACAGCGATTGAGCACAGCAGTTGAAGGCATCTACGTCGGCTTCAAAACGATCAAAGCCCTTGTTGGCGTGATGCAGTTTTTCATCTACAGGCGTCGTGGATGCCCATACAACCTGCGTACGCTCCAAACTGGAGAGGACTGTTAGGATGCGATGCACATTTTCCTCGTACTCGGCCAGAGGCACCTGTGCCACACCCGTCTCGAAGCTTTTTTTCACATCGTGTAAACCGCAGTTCACATGGACAGTATGGGGCGCTCGAGCAATAACCCACGCCTCCAAATGCGCTAGGACATTCCGGCTATCCCCTCCGTTTTCCTCCGGCGCCCAGACCTCAGCTTCCCCGGCTAAGGCCTCGGTCACGAAAGGTTGATACCCCATGCGAATGGAATCTCCAATGAGCACGACCGTTGGTTTTTCCCTTAGTGACATGGCCTCTACCCTCCGATGAAAGGATCGACGACTGTCCTAGTGCGGGCGAGCCCTTCCCACTCGTCGCCGGGACTGGAAAAAATGAGTGAATAGGGCCCTGTAAACCGGGCCTCCTGTGCAAGTTCCAGACAGCGTATAAAGTCGGCTCGGTCGATTTGGCCTTCAGGAGAAAAATCAGCTTTGGCGTGTACCGACGTGGCCCGCGGTAGAATGGCAGCAAGGTCGGCGTATTTGCGGCGTCCTTTAAAATTGCCGAAATCGGCACACAAATCCACCTCTCCCTCACATCGATCGAGCAGGGCCGACAGTGCACCGACGTGACATCCGAGCGAACGAAAGTTCTCAGTCGACACACGGACTCCGAGTGGACGCGCATACTGGGCCAGTTCACGCAGACTTTCCGCGCTTGCACATACCGCCGGATCGTCTTCTATCGGTCCGCGCTCAACCGGCTGCACAGCACCGGCAATGACGCGCGCATGACTAGCTCCCAGCTGGGCAGCTAGGCCTAACCACGCTCGCACCCAGGCCACCTCTCTCTCGCGCTGCTGTGGGTCGGGATGGGCCACATCTCCGGCGTCAATCAGCACGCTATACAGGTCAATTTTCTGCGCCTCCAATTCGGAGCGCAGTTCGCGAAGATAAGTCTCTTCTGTCAGCGGAAGGTGAAAATGGCAAATCTCCAGCATACCGATATCGCGCTTGGCCAACTCTTCGGGCACCTCGAGTAGGGAGAGCGTACCTGAGCCGCCGCACGACCGCTTCGGCACACCGCGAATCTCAGACCAGTCGTACATCGCTTCACCCAGCATGCGATGCAGGCTCCAGCTCGACGTCATAATGCGCTTCATTTGGCTCACCTCACAAGCTAATTTGCACTACCCAACCAGAGGTTGCATCGCAGTATAGGAGGTCATCTCCACATGCCGATAGCCCGTGGGGCTCGGGATCGCTCGGTGGAATCTCAATCCGATCGAGCTCGGTGCCTTCCGCACAGTCCAACTTGACGATCACGCGATCAGCCGTATGCACAACCCATACGCCCTCTTCAACGCGTACGACACCGTGCGCTCGACCATAGGGCAGAGGAATGACGTGCTGCACAGTCCAATCTTGGACGCGCACCTTGCTGAGCGTTTGCGATTTGAGCGTCGTGATCCACACCATGCCCTCTTCATATGGGTCATACTCCATTCCGTGCACGCCGCCTCCCCCGGGCACAGGCCAGCGGCGGAGCATATGGCCAGAAGCCGGATCAACCTCTAAAATTGCCCCCTCATCCCGTTGAGCATCACTCGGACGAGCTGGCCTCCATAAGGTTGCCTGGCAGTTGGCAGCCACCCACAGCGACCCTCCTCCCCACGCCATCCCGCTCGTGTTAGAAGATTCGCTTGAGATATCGCGCACCAGACGCGTTACGCCATACTCCGACGGCTCTGCTATTTCTATCAGGGCCAACCGGTCCGTAATTTGATCGGCTACCCACAGCTGTCCATTGACCACCTGTAGCGCATTGGGCACGCCATAGGGAGTCCTGAATAACCTGCGGATCTCTCTGCTCATATAAAAACTCCTTTGCTATACCTCGTCCCATACCAAAACGACAGCCATAGTCTTACCCAACTCATTGTAGAGTAAATCAAAGGCCTGCTTTGCCTCTGTGAAGGAGAAGCGGTGCGTTATCATAGGTTCTACTTGGATAGACCCTGTGGACAAGAGCGCCAACGCCTTTTCAGAACCCGCGGGACGGGCCCCGCGGTCTAGATAGCCACCGACCAGACGCACGCCCTGTATCTTTCCCGAATCAAGGGGGAGCGGCTCGTTCTCGTAGAGTCCCAGCACCTGAATGAGCCCACCGCGTCGAACCAGATCTTGCGCCTGAGCAAAAGCGGCAGATCCCGCCCGTCCACCGACGGCTTCCACTACGACGTCAGCCCCTCTTCCATGCGTCAGTTCGCGCACCTTTTCGACGAGCGTTTCATCGAAGCCATCTAAGATCCAATCAGCACCTAGTCGGTCGGCTAGTGATCTGCGCAGGGGCAGCGTATCAACGACCGCGACGCATCCCACGCCCCGTGCCTTGGCCACCTGCATGCAACCGCATCCGACCAGTCCATGTCCCTGGATTACCATGCAGTCATCTACCCCCGCCTTAGTCTGCTCCATCCACATAACCGCACTTGTAGCCAGAGGCCAGAAGGTCGCCGCTTCACTCGAAACTTCGGAACCTACGGCAACGAGAGACGGTCGGTGAGGTGAATCAACCGCTTCGATCACCACATATTCAGCATGGGGAGCTAGCGCGGCCACGCGGTCACCTACGCTAAAATCCACAACCTCCGCACCCACTTCGACGACGTGGCCCGCCAAAGAATAGCCCATAATACGCGGATCGATGGCTTCTTCTCGATCGTAGCGCCGTCCAATCTCCGACCCGCGACTAATGAGAGAACGTTCCGCTCGGACCAATACTTCGGTCGAGCCCACTTTGGGCATATCAACTTCTTCCAGCCATATATTGCCTCGCCCTTGAGCTTTGGCCACGCGTTTCATAAAAAACCTCCAAAAGATGCGCGACAATATTGCAAAAAAAATCCTCATCTGCAACCGCCCAGCAGGCACAAAAAAACCGGGCGTATCCAAACGGATACGCCCGGCAGTACTCCCAGAGACTGCTATCCCAGAGGACAGGGTGTCTCCGGCCAGGTGGTCAAACACCCGGAGTTGATCAGGTGATCAACCTCCCTGCGGTACTAGTACTACTCAATGGACCACCTCCTTTCCTTTTGCGCGCACTACGCGTCATTTTGCACCAACCCTGCGCGACGTTTATGCCAATTCACAAAGCCGGGTATGACCCATTCGCTTGGCCTTGGGCCTCAGCATAGCGGTAACAGAAGTTTTATCTTCTGAACCCGACTTATCTTGAATATACAAGAGAGAAACCCTCCGGTCAATCTCAATTTAAAATAATTTTATATACAATAAAAACAATTACTTACAGTAATTGTTAGCCTTACTTTCCAAACGCTATACATCGTTTTCACCTCAGCCACCTCGCAAAGCGATTGCCCCTGCATATACTAGACACCTAGCGCAGCGCCTAGCGAATTTGCACCGATACGGGCGCTCTAACCTTAGCCGATTCCCAAGCCGCTTCCGTCAGTTCAATCACGCGCAGACCGCATTCGGGCGGCACCTGCACGACATCGCGGCCCAGAATGGCATCGACAAAATTTCGATCGGGCGTTGTGCCCCCGGGCAGATTCGACACCTCGTATACTTCATTGCTATTCTGCGTCTTGTAGGCGATCTCGCCCTGGCGCATGTAAATAACGGCTTTGCTGCCCCATATAGTGATATCTTCCCACATCCCACCCGTGGGTGAATTGCCCACCACAGAGACGTTGCCCAACGCTCCGTTGCGAAACCGCAGGCTCAGCGCCGAGTTAATATCCACCTCTGATTCGAAATTTTCCATATAGGCGTGCACCTGTTCGACTTCTAGACCGGTCATCCACAGCACAATATCAAGCAGGTGGCTGCCAGAATCGTTGAGCTGGCCACCGCCCGAAAGAGCTAGCTGCTGGCGCCATAAGCCCATTGTCCCGCGATACCAACCCTGATCCTGCAGCGCCGAGATAAATTGAATTTCACCTAGCTCCCCTGCCATAATCTGATTGCGCACATACCGGTATTGGGCCCCGAGATGCCGCTGGTAGGAAACCATGAGCACCTTTCCGCTTTCCTCGGCCTTGGCAATTACCTGATGAGCGTGATCCACCGTGCACACCATGGGCTTCTCACTCAACACGTGCAGTCCCTTATCCAGCGAAGCCATAATCTGCTCAAAGTGCAGCGTATGCGGCGTCGAGATCTGAACCGCATCCATCTCGACACTGTCCAACATTTCCTTGTATTCCACAAAACGCGGCAGATGCTCTACGTGTTCCCCATAGTGTTCACAGGCCGCCTGTAGACTGCCTTCACTGCTGTCACATAGGGAAACCACTTCGCATTCACCCATTTCCAGAACCCGACCTATATGGCCGCGGGCGTTGCCTCCACAGCCGATAAAACCCATTCGTATTGGTGCCATTACCATCTCCCTCATTTGCTTGTCCACCGCTCGTAATTAAACGGTGAGATTTTTATAACATAAGGGCCCGGCGCAGACGGGATGCGCTGCCCAACCGGAATTCCAACATTTGTAAAAAAGTCAGCGGACCTCTGCCCCGACCGCAATATCTCCGCTGGGTTCAACGAGAACCAAATTACCCTCTCCGTCGTCGGCGGCCAAAATCATGCCCTGAGAAACAATCCCGCGCAGTTTGGCCGGTTTGAGGTTGGCCACTAATACTACGCGACGTCCCACGAGATCCGCCGGCTGATACCACTGAGCAATACCGCTCACGACCGTGCGCTCTTCGTTCCCTACATCGAGGTGAAGCTTCAATAATTTATCGGCTTTTTCCACTTTTTCCGCCTCGATAACGCGCGCAACCCGAAGCGCAATTCGCGCAAAATCATCTATGCTGACTTCGTCGACCCGTGCTTCTTCTTTAACGGGAGGCGCCGGTTTTCCAGCAGCGTATCCTTGGCTTTTTTCCACTTCTTCTCGCTCTCTTTTAGGAAATAGTATGTCTGCTTTTTTCGGTATTTGGGCCCCTGCAGGGGCCTGTCCCCACGTGCCCAGATCGGCAAAGGTATAATCATCAAGACCCAGATCCCGACGCACCTGTTGGGCCTTTCCCGGCATGGCCGGCTCTAGCAGTACCGACGCGACGCGCAGCCCTTCGACAATATTGTACAGAACGGTGCCGAGCCGGATGTGCTGATCTGGATCCTTGGCCAACTTCCACGGCTCTTCGTCGTTAAAATAGCGATTGAGGTGACGCACAAAGCGCATAACCTGCTCAAGAGCCTCAAAAAAACGCAGTTGATCGACGAGCGGACGGACCCGACTCAAAAGTCCCTCGCCTTCTGCGATGACCGCGCGGTCGCGATCGCCCTGTTCCGGCGTCGGCAGCACGCCGTCCAAATGCCGGCCGAGCAGGGCGCGCACGCGCGACAAGAGGTTGCCCAAATCATTGGCCAAATCCGCATTATAGCGCTCAACGAGCATCGCCTCTCCAACCGCGCTATCCTGGCCATAGACCGTATCCTTCAGCAAGTAGTAACGCAGGGCGTCTGCACCGTAGGCTTCGGCCAGTTGAAAGGGGTCTACGACATTGCCCAAAGTCTTACTCATCTTCTGCCCATCGGGCCCCATTAGGAACCCACCAACGTTGAGATGCTGATAGACTGTAAGCTCTGCAGCTCGAAGCATTGTGGGCCAAAACACTGCATGGGCCTTGAGGATATCTTTCCCGATTAAATGCTGAGCGACGGGCCAATAGCGGGCAAACTTGTCGCCGTCGGGCATCTCAAGCGCCGATACGTAATTAATGAGCGCGTCAAACCAAACATACGTTACATGCTTACCATCCCACGGCAGTTCAATACCCCACGGCACGCGCTCTTTGGGACGAGAAATAGACAGGTCTCCAATAGACTCAGACAGCATGCTTAGCACTTCGTTGCGGTAGCCCTCGGGGCGAATAAAATCAGGATGGGTTTCGATGTGCTCAAGCAGCCATGCCCGATAGTTTTCCATGCGAAAAAAGTAGTTCCCCTCGCGCCGCTTCTCTGGCTCACTCCGATGGTCCGAGCACATTCCATTAACCAGCTCTTTATCCGTCATAAACCGCTCACAGCCGACGCAGTAGAGCCCTTCGTATTCGTCGTAGTATATGTCGCCCTTGTCGTATACTTTCTGCAAGACCGAGCGCACGACTTCTTTGTGGCGCTCCTCCGTCGTGCGTATAAAATCGTCGTTGGCCACCGCTAGGGCGTCCCACGCATCGCGAAAGCGTTGACTTATACGATCGCAGAAAGCCTGAGAATCGACCCCTGCTGCTCGTGCGGCTTGAAAAATCTTCTCGCCGTGTTCGTCTGTGCCGGTTAAATAATAGGCGTCGGCCCCGTCGAGCTGGTAAAACCGCTTGAGAAAATCGCCAACGACAGTAGTGTACGCGTGACCTATATGCGGCTCGGCGTTGACGTAGTAAATCGGAGTTGAAACGTAGAAAGGCCGGGTCATAGCATCTCCAAAATGACGGATTGATACATTAGATGATAAAAGCTAACGCGACGGCGAGCAACGCCATCAAATCAGCAAGATAGGCGCGCGCTGCACCGGCGTCGTAACGCGGGGCCCAGCCTTGGGGTCCACGTAAACGTCAATCTCTAAGCGCACGCCAAACTCGGGCAAGTAAACCCCGGGCTCAACTGAGAAGCCTGTGCCCGGCAAAATCTCACGTGCATCGCGCGTCTCGTAGTCATCCAAATTCGCACCCAGTGCGTGAATAGTCGGACCAGGGCCCAGGCTGTGACCGGTTCGATGGACAAAATAAGCGCCATATCCAGCCGCTTCAATGTAATCGCGCGCGATGCGATCTAGCTCCCAACCGCGCACAGTCTCAGACGCGCTCCAAGCCGTTTGCACGCGTTCGACAACTAGGTCTCGCGCCTCTTTGACCGCGCTAAAGACGCGGGCATGTACTTCTGGCACCTCAGATCCGGCGTAGGCTACCCAAGTCATATCTGCGAAGGGATAGGCCTCTCCAGGACGGCGCCCCCACAAATCAATGAGTATCCAATCGCCTCGTTTAATGGTTGCGCATAGTCCCTCTTGTGGCGCATAATGGGGATCGCCGCTGTGTTCGTTCACTGCGACAATAGGGTGATGGCCTATTTCCAAGCCGCGCCCGGTGAGAGCCGCCGCGACCCATTGCTGCACCTCATATTCGGTCGGATTGACGTGCTTCTCTAAGCTCTCGCGTATATATTCAAACGCCTCATCTTTAACCATTGCCACCTGCGCGCAGGCCTCCTCGTGCGCCGTCACGGCTTCCTCTTCCCATGTAGCCAAAGCAACCTGACACAGGTCTGCCGAAGGGACGACTTCGACGCCTAAAGAGCGCACGAGATCCAACGTGCCACCATCAACCCAAGAAAGGCCGGGCAGTTCCCCCCCCGGATAGTATTCCATCGCCACGCGACGCACGTCCTCAACAGAGGCTGCCAGCCCTGCAACGAGTTCCTGCCGGCTCGCATAGTGCCCTACGGAAAATCCCAAGCCTTCCAGTGCAGCTGGCTCAACCCTCGACCCCAGCGCTCTTGGCGTGCCCTCCTGCAGGACACACAGAAAAACGCGCCGCGTCGTCTTGCGCTTCTCTCCTACCAGCTGCCAGAAAACGGGATTCGAACCGCGAAAATCATAGAGCAGCCAAGCGTCAATTTCTCGCTCGCGCATTGCCTGCTGTACCGCCTTCCATTCCATACCTAGTACGCTCCCTGCTCTATTTATTGAATCTCATATACGTGCACTGCCATGGGCCATAGACCATCTGCAGCACCGCATAATTAACCCGAGCGGTCTAGCTCCTCGAAATAGGATCGCAGATAGGTCCCGGTATGCGACGCCTCTATGTAGGCTACCGTGCGGGGGATCCCCGCTGCCACAACCCGCCCACCTGTGGCACCCCCTTCCGGACCCAAATCGATCAGCCAGTCAACCGCAGCCAAAAACTCAATGTGGTGCTCAACCACGATGACGGTGTTGCCCTCGTCTACGAGGCGCTGCAAGAGATGCTGTAGCAGGCGGACATCTTCAAGGTGCAGGCCCGTTGTCGGCTCATCTAGCACATACAGCGTCTCTCCCTGCCGCGGACGACCTAGCTCTGCTGCCAGCTTAATGCGCTGCGCCTCACCACCCGAGAAGCTCGTCGCCTCTTGGCCGAGTCGTAGATAGCCCAAGCCCACATCGGCCAGCATCTCCAGCCGACGCGACACGTCGGGCACGACGTCAAAAAACGCACGCGCCTCGTCAACGCTCATTGCCAACACGTCTGCTATATGCCGGTCGCGAAAACACACGTCTAAGACCTCACTCCGATAGCGCAGGCCGCCGCAGCTCCTGCATTCGCCCCCTGCGTACGCTCCCTGCTGGCTCGCGCGCATCCCGCTTCCGGCGCAAACCTCACAGGCGCCTTGAGGTGCGTTGAAGCTGAAATGAGAGGGCGTATAAGCGCGCATACGGGCCACGGGCAGTTCGGCATAAAGCCGTCGAATTGGGGACAGCAAGCCGGTGTAGGTCGCCGCATTGGAGCGGCGAGAGCGGCCCATTGGTCGCTGGTCTACACCAACGACACGCCCTAAGCGCTCGTTCCCCTCGATTGATTGATAGGCCAACGGCCTGCGTTCTCCACCCTGCAGCTGAGCCGCCAGCAGAGGATAGAGCGTTTCGTGCACGAGAGAGCTCTTGCCTGACCCGGATACGCCGCTGACCCCCACCAAATTGCCCAGCGGAAATTGCACCTCGTCAACCTGCAGGTTATGCCCCCGCGCCCCGCACAGCCGCAGCCAGCCCCGCTCTCCAACAGCGCGCGTGCAGCCTTCTTCAATGCGCTGTAAACCCCGCATGTAGCGTAGCGTAAGCGAATCGCCAAGCGCCACCGACTCGGGCGGACCGTTGGCAACGACTCGGCCACCCAATTCACCCGCACCGGGTCCCAT
>CEVF01086270.1_pt1 | contig 15333 bp, 19 predicted proteins | sample 356441 | NCBI WGS metagenome assembly CEVF01 (sample SAMEA2622765, study PRJEB7988) | marine metagenome | biome: marine biome (ENVO:00000447); feature: surface water layer (ENVO:00002042); material: "saline water (ENVO:00002010), including plankton (ENVO:xxxxxxxx)" | depth 5 m
TATGGGTGGTATGGGTGGTATGCCTAGTAATGTAGATGATGTAGATTGAAAATAGATAAAATCAAATAATAAATTTATAAAAATTATAAAATTATTATTGAGATAATAATTTGAATTATTATATTTAAGTTTTTTTTGGTTCACAATTTCCAGTTTTCTTGTTTCTTCTAGTTCCATTTGGACATCTAGGATATTTTTTCGGGGCATCAGCTGGTTTATTATTAAATGCTTCTTTAGGTTGTTTTTTATAAAATGCTTCTTTATCAAATTCTTCTGGTGATAAATATACAGTAGTATCTGATATATTTGATCCTAATGATTCTTTTGATTTATTTGATTTGTTTGATTTGTTTGATTTGTTTGATTTGTTTGATTTGTTTGATTTGTCTCTTACAGGTTTTAATAAATCATTTATAAATTTTTTATCTTCTTTTGATTTTTTAAATGGTTTTAGTGTTCCAGATAAATAATTTTTACATTCTGATTTAATATAAAATTGGTCATCTCTTACTAATGAAACATTCAAAATTACTACTTTATATTGTTCATATTTATTGGTTTTTGGATCATAATACTTTTGTGTTGGTGAATCTTCTATATCCTTTACAGTATATTTCAAATTTCTAGGTAATAGTGTTTCGCGTTCATGTTTGAATTTAGTTGTATTAACCATGTCTATTATTGGTACACCTTTATCTATATATACTTTATAAAGACAACAATTTGATAAACCAGTTTGTCCAACCATAAGCTTACCAATACCACTAAAACCCCGTGCTATTTGCATGCTTGATGATATTGAAAAAAAGTTTGGAACTATTATCTCTTCGCCAATTGTATGTGAACCAATTGGTTCTTTCATACCGCGATAATATACTTGTTTTGTATCTTCATTTCTAGTTGCTGCTTCTAAAAATACGCGATCAAGATCTACAATTTTCTTTTTAACAGCATCAATGGCTTCTTGTTTTGTATTTCCAAATCGTGTCCATACTTGTGCACTATTGAAAACTGATTTTCGGTCTGTAAAATAACTATCTCCTATTCTCAAATAAAGATTAATTGCTTGATCCCATTGATATGAATAATTTTTTAATGCTAAATCCAATATTTGTTCAAAATAAACATCAACATTTAAATATGGCATATTCGATTTATTAATTTTTATTTGTTTTACTTGAGTTTCAACTGATTCATTTTTTAGAGCCTCAACTTGTTTATATAGTCCAATATAACTTAATGCTAAATATTCTTTTTTTATATATGTACTATTAATATTAAAATCAACATAAAAAAATCTACTTTGGTCAAGAGTTGATTTATTTTTATTATAAATTAATACTCTTTTGTTTATATAATAACCCAAATTAAAATAAGTAGTTTTGTCATTATATGTTTCTTTTGGTAAAAAGGTTGAGCCTTTGTATTTACATTCGACATATACATCATTTAAAGCAGTAGCAAATATATACGATTTTTTTAAAGCAAAACATAAAAAATTCTTTTTTGATATTATATCTAAATTATCTTGAAAAAATACTAATATAATATTATCGGGTTCTGCGTTTAACCATTCTTCAATTTCAACTTCTTCATATATTATTGGATCAAATGCTTTCATATTATAATAACATTATAAAAAATATATTTAAAAAATATTGATTTCATATTTTTTAAATATATTTAATTAGCCCGATACTGGATTCGAACCAGTGATCTTTGCATTACAAGTGCAACGCATTAACCGCTATGCTAATCGGGCAATCTATACATATATCTATACATATATCTATATATTATTATATTAATGTTTTTTTAAATTTTTTTATAAGTATATTTTATTTTTCAGTATTACAATTATTATCAACTATATCAATATTATTAGTATTTATATGAGAACGTTCACTAAATTCATTTTCAAATATATTTTGTTTAGTTGTTCTATATAATGCATCATCATCTAGCATTTCAAAATCATTATTTTCAATACTAGTTGTATAACTAATTTTAATATTATTTTCTTTTTTTAATTCATCTATTTTTTTATCTTTATCAAACATCATCTTTATTTTTTTTAAATAATCGTTTATTATTTCTTGTAAAAATTTAATATATGTCTTTTCATCATACAAATATTTATTTAAGCTCAATGAACATTCCAAATAATCTTTGTAAACATTATGTTTATATAATGTTACAATAGTATCAAACTGTTTTTTACTATCACAAAAATGCAGATCTTCATTTATACTTTTAAATTTAGATATTACTGAACGACATCTTTCTGATGTTTTTGAAATTTTATCTATTCTCTCTTCATATCTATTAAATTTAACAATTGATGCAACTAATGTTAATATACTACTTATTATCAAAGGTATTACATTCAATTGTTTCATTGTATTTTTATCTTTTACTAGTTCTTCAATATCAACTGTATTTTTTATAGCTTCTGATAGTGTTAATAATGAAGCTATTGTTATTATAGAAATACTCCACATTTTGTAATGTATTCGCAATATTTTGAATTTATAATTTATATATTTTGTTCTTTTATCTAACATATTAACTTTATGTGCTATGTGATAACTTAATTTTGTTGGAGAATTAATAAAATTACATTTATTATATTTATTTTGTGATTTATATATGTTCTCTTGATTTATATCTCTATTTTCTAATTCATATATAATATTTTTTTTTTTATCATAAAAATCATCGTGATTTATTATGTTATTAGATACCTCTATTATATCATTATCTTTAATTTTAACATCTTTTATTTCAATTATATGTTCTTCTTTATTTTTCATGCATATAATAACAATATATTAAAATTTGATATTTATAATAATCATAATTAACGATTGTGTCTTTACAATTGCTAACTAATATTTTTTAATATATTTTAATTTTAAATTGATTTAATAAATTAAATTTAATAATAAATAATTAAATGTCGATTATTGAAGTTCTGCCAAATTATGAACCAAAAATAAACGAGACTAATACAGAAAAAATAGATTTGAATATTAGAGATTTACAAAATAAATATCCTATTGGTTGTATTTGTTGCGGAAATACATTTTATCCAAAAAGATATTCATCTATGATTGCTAGTCATTTTAATACAACTAAACACAAAAAAAAATGTATTTATCCTGCAAATAAATTGTATAAAGAAGATTTTGGTTCTTCAAATAATTTAAATGATGCATTTGATAATAAATGTAAAGAATTAAGAGAAATTAAAAAGTTAAATTATGAATACAAAGATGAATTAGACAAAATTAAAAAAAAATATGAAATTTTAGAAAAACTAAATATTTATTTACAAAATAATATGATGAAACAATCGCCTGATGTAAATTGTGGTGATTTGATAAATTTTGATTGAAATTATTATATCAAATTAAATATATTCTAAATTAATATATTATATCAATTTAAACACAATTCAATTTATAGTATTATATTTTATGATTTCTATATTTTTTACCATGATTTCTAATGCATATGCATTAAATATCAATAATTTAGTGCCAAAAAGTGTAAATATTAATAATGTTGCTGTCAATTATGAAACTTATGATTCACACAAATTTACAGTATACAAACCCTGTACTTGTAATGTAGATAAACAATTACCTAATATTATTTTTTATACTGGTGGTAATTCTTATATACCACCATATATATACACTAATTTTTTGAAAACACTAGCATCATATGACTATAATGTTTACGCTGCTGATTCTAATTCAGAAAATAATGAGTTATTATATGACAATTTAAGTGATAACACATATATATTAGGTCACAGTAGTGGTTGTATAAATGCTTTAAATGATTCAAATAATAATAAATATATTGAAACCGCTATACTTTTAGATCCAGTAAAAAGTAATGAATTAAATATCTTCAGTAAAAAAACATTGAAAATTAAATATTTGAAAAATATTCTTTTGTTAAATGCTGAAAAATCTTATAATTGGAAATTATTACCACAATTTAGGATTCCATTTATTCCAGTGCTTTCTTTGACTGAAAAAGATTTGAAAAAAATAAATGATAAGCTATGTATTAAAAAACTTACAGCTAATGATTTTGGTCATTGCGATATATTAGATAATTTATATAGTGATTTTATGCATAATTCATTAAGTGAGGGAAATAATAATAGAGATAAATTATTTTTATTAAAATATATTAATTGGTTAGCTATGTCTATAGATTGTTATATTAAAGATCATTATATTTATAATGAAACAACATCTACAATAAATATTTTAGAAGAATAAATTTATTTGTGCTCATAACAACCCATTGCCCATAACAACCCATTGCTCATAACAACCCATTGCCCATAACAACCCATTTATATTTATAAAAATACATATATTATAAATTTTATATATTTATAAATTTATAATATTATATACTTATAGATGTATTAAAAAATAATCTAATATTTCTATTTTTATTTGCATAAGATGAACTATGTATTAAATATGGGTGCATTATTAATATATCACCCTTTTCTCCTGTTATTTCTATATGATTTTTATAATTTTTTTCTACTATATTATTGATTTTTTCATTTATATTTAATCTTTTTTTTGAATGTACATAATCATCTATGTATTTATGAGATTCTCTTATTACAATTGTACCACCACCTCCACTTTTTGTATTTGTTATTAATGGTATTATAATTGGTCCTTGACAATAATTTATTTTATCAATACAATTATCAATATGCCAATTTTGTACATATTTTATATTTTTTGAATTATAGTATGGAAACCTTACATGTACCCAACCTAATATTTTATCATTATAATTCCATTTTTTATAAATTTTATTAAAAAACATATTCAAATCTTTATTATTAAATACATAATTCCATTTAAAATATTTAGAATTTTTAGAAAAAACAGACCCATATTTGTTTTTATTATTAAATATTATTTTCTCTTTTTGATTTTTGTATATTTTTTTGTTATATTTTAATTTTTTGTACATTATATTTTTATATAGTAAATCACAATCTGATTTTGGAATTGTATTTTTTATTAAAACATAACCATTTTTTTCATAATCTTTAATATATTTATTCATATTTTCTAGTAAATATATTAAATTTTTTTTAAATTTGTTTATCTTATATTGTTACCTTGTTGTACAACTCTTCTTGTAACATTTCCATTTAAATTTTGTTCAATTGTTGTTGTTGTTACACCATTCACTGTTCTTACTGTTGTTGTTGTGAAATGTTGACGAGGCATTTGATTGTTTCTTAATATATCATTAATGTTAACAAAATGAACATTGCCCCTAGGGGGATTGTGATTAGCACTACGATTATTTGGAATGCCACCACTGCCAAAATTAAAATTATTAAACATTTGACGAAAAAGCTCATCAGGATCAAAGTTGCCCATATTGTTAAAATTATTAATGTCTCCCTTTATTATTTTTTGATATGCTTCCGATATTTCTTTGAATTTTTTTGTTGCTTCTTCTTCATTATCTTTGTTTTTATCTGGATGCCACTTTACTGCTAATTTTTTATATGCTTTTTTTACTTCTTCATCTGATACTCTTCCATCAAAACCTAATACATGATATGGATCTTTCATTATTAATTTAGTATATATATATATACAATATATATGTACTATTTAAATAAATATTTCTAAAATAAAATTGATTTAAACTTATATATTATTGTAATATAAAATAAATATTATTTTATATGTACAAAAAAGGTCATGTAAAAAGAATATTAAATGAAGTAGAAAGATATTCAACACCCATTACTTATTTGTACAAAAATTCAATGGTATCAACTAGTATTGAATTTATTGATGATACTAAAAATTTATATGTTAACATTTATATTAAAAACAAAACTAATGATTATATTAAAATTTATATTCCTGAACAATATCCATTTAAACCTTATCAAATTCATTCTTTGAAATTATTAAATAAAGAACAATTAAATTTAATTGTTGGATACAAATATAATAAATTTTTAATTAATTTACAAAAATCTATCAAAAATAAAGATTTATTACTTATGTACATGATTATGTATTTTGGTAATAATTTAAATAATTGTTTTAGTATCAATGAACTAAATGTTTATCATACATTACGTAAAAATAATTGTTTATGTTATAATAGTATTGTTTCTAAAGAAGAATGGACAGTTTCTAAAACCATATTTGATTTCGTTTTAGAATATAGACAAATAGATATTATTGTTAAATTTAATAATAAAAATTTACAAGAAATATTTGATAATACTAGATTATCTTTACTTAATGATGATATTATACAACACATATTAACATTCATTATGTAATTTTTAAATTTCAATATAACACATATACAAATTTTTTAATATAAATGATATTCTATCATTTTTTTTTGATTTGTTTAATTTTTTTAATTCGTTTTCAAATTTGTTAAATAATTTTATTAATTTTTTGTTATTTCTTATTTTTATCAAATATTTTTCTATATTTTCTTTGGTTGTTTCATTTGCTATAATATTTTTTTCACACATATTCATTACATTTTTATACTTAAATAATAATAATGATTTAAAATAATAATACGATAAAGCGTGTGAACCTTCGCTGTAATTATGTACAGTATTGTTTATTGTATCTAAATATTTTATGTTATAAATATTTAAAATTTTTACACTTTGTAGTACTGAAAAATATACTTGTTTTTCCATTAATTCGTCAAATATATTTATATAATTATTTATTGTACTATTTTTACTTAAATTATATGAAAATATTGAAATATAAATTATATTACACCAAAATTCTGTATAAGTTTCATTTAACGTTATTTTTGTTTTTTTATAATCAAAGTTAAATTTTTCATAAATATTTGTATTTGTATTTGTATTTTGATGTAAATATTTATCTATATGACAACTATGTAAAAATTCATGAATAAAAACTTTAATATATTCTTCCTCGCGGTAAATTAATACTTTTCTATTTATATCATTGAAATAACATACACCTGAATTAATATTTTGTACATCAATTATATTATTAGACCCTAATTCTTTTTTAAAGTTTGTTAAATATATATAAAATATATTGTTAGTATGTTTGTATTTTGTAATGTTGTACATCAAATATACAAATTGTGCTAAAAAATTTATGTCATTATGTAATTCTTCTTCACTTTTATTATTATCTACCAAATAGTAATTTATAAATACATTTTTGTTATAAAAATTTAATTTATATTTTATATGTGTTACATTTCTTTTATTATTTATATATGATTTTATATAACTTGGTAAATAATCATTATCTTCTATATTTAAACTTTTCTCTATTGTTTTTTCTTTTACTATTGTTATTTTGTCACCTATATCATTCAATATTTTATAAATATTTTTCAAAAAATTATTATTACTATTATTTTGAGTTATATAGTTTTCCTCTTTGTTTAAATTTCTCTGACATATATTCAAATAATTATTCAATACATTACATTTATATGTACAATCATATTTCATTTTTTATTTGAACTTTATATATTTAAATATTATTTAAATATATATTAATATTTTATATATTTCAATATGAAAACAAAATTATTTTTTGTATGTTTTAATTTGTATATTGTATTGATTAATTCTTCGTACATCAATATGTATTCTAATTACAATGCTAACAAACATAATAATATATGTATTAAAAATATATGCAACCCTATAGATATTGCTGATAATATATTAAATGCACAACAAAAAGAATATGTTATTAGAACTATTACTGATTTTTTACCTTCTGCAGATGCTATTGGTTCATTTGTTTTAAATTCTAATGAATATCTTATTAACAATATATTTGATAGTAATATATTAAATGAACAATCTAAAAAAAATTTAATTTTAAAATTAATAAGTATCGCTATTAACGGTGATAATTATGGCGGACAATTTTTACATTTTTATTATGATTTAGTTGACACCTTTTTATGATAGTTCTTAAAAAAATTGAAATTTTAATTATTGTAATATATTTATAATAATTAAAAATGACAGAGTCATTGAACAATCGCATTCAACAATTGCAGAAAAAATATGATGACCTTAAAAATTTTATATTTGATTTCTTTCTAGATAAACATATTTCAGAATTGGAAAATAATGGATATACTATTATTCATAATGTTATTGATAATCAAGAAATTACTACTGCAAAAAACATGTTTTATAGTTGGAAAAACACTATACCTGATCATGATCGTATTCATCCTGCTGTTAATCCACACGGTATTTATAAATTTCACGAAGCTGGACACACTGAACATGCCTGGTATTTGAGAACGCGAGAAAATATATTGAAAATTTTTAAAAAAATTTGGAAAACTGATGAGTTAGTTTCTTCCTTTGATGGTTGTTGTTATATTCCTAAAAACTTTTACAAAAAAGATAATTGTTGGACACACACTGATCAAGCTCCTAACACTAAAGGCGCCACCTGTTATCAATCATTCATTAGTTTAACTGATAATAAAGAAAGAACATTTGTTGTTTATGAAAAATCTCATCTACTTCATGAACAATATTTCAAAGAGCAAAATATTGTTAGTTCTAAAAATTGGTTTCTAATTGAACAATTTTATTTAGATAAAATTAAAGATTCTAAAAAAATTCTACACGTTAAACCCGGCGATTTAGTTATTTGGGATTCTCGCACATTTCACCAAAATCAGTATGGCGCTTCTAATTCTGAAGAAAGAATTGTTCAATATTTGTGTTATCTTCCAAAAAATAATATTAAAAATACTAAAACTATTCAAGAAAAAAGAAGAAAATATTTTGAAACTAGACGAACTACTAGTCATTGGCCATATCCTATTAATGTTAACTCTTTACAACCACAGACTTATGGCGATAAGTCAAAATTGATTGATTATGAAAAATTGCAAAAATCTAATCTTGAAAAATATATGCAAGATATTATTAATTTAATTTAATTTAATAATATCCTGTCTTTTAATTATTATTTATATTGATTGATACCCTAAATAACTAGCAAATGATAACCATAATACTAATGGAATTAAAAGTGCTGCTGATTTATCTATTGATTTTATTATATTTAATTTATTTTTTTTTGATTTTGTTTTAATAGAAATCAAATACAATGTGAATATTATTGTTACTATTATATCTATAAATGCTATTTTTTTTGAATATGTATATAGAATCATCCATATTGAAAGAAGAAATGTTAATATACCATAATATAATGATAATTCCGGACGCATATACCACGATATACCTATTAAAGTTAATAATATTGGCCATACTATTCCAAATACATAAGCAGGTGGTTGAAATTTGATTTTTTTTTCTTCATAATCTCTTACTGGAAAATAATATCCTGTTGTATATACTGCTATTATTGGTATCAGTATTAAATAATATTTCGGATCCATTATATATATTGTTAAATATTTTAAAATTGATTTTGATTTCTATATTATTATACAATTATATAAATACCAATTTATGGAAAAATTAATTACTTGTTCTACTGTTTTATATGATAAAGATATTAGTGATAAAATGAAACAAATTCAATCTTTAAAAAGTGAAATCACAATTTTAAAAAAAAAATTAAGATATTATGAAGAACCTAAAGTTGAGTTTGATGATATTCATACTTGGACACAAAAAAAAAAGGAAGGTTTTCAAATTATCAAAAATGGTTTGAAAAAATGTATGAATGATTATTCCTTTGAATATGAAAATATATCTCATAATGGTTTAACATTAGGTCTTACATTAGCATTACAATGTTATATTGAAGAAGCTCTTAATATTATTACTAAAAAAAAATTTGAAGATTGGTCTTGGCGTATATCATATGAAATTGTTTTTGGTATTGAAGGATTTGTTAATGGCTTGGTTTATACTGGTGTATGGGATTTAATATATCAAAATTTATATCCTCTTAAATTATCTAAATTGATTTATAGTAACATTATATGGCAACTTGATGATTATGTACATTCTGATGCTATATTATATAATATTCCTGTATTTAAATCTTGTACTAATTGCAGATTTTAAGTTTTTAGTTGTATATTTTTGATTCTATCTAGTAGTTCATCGCATTCATCCTTTTCTTCAATATAAACAATTCTTTTTCTATTAAGCAAACTTTTTTTCTGAATTTCTTGTTTTTTGATTGCAATACAATTAATATTTCTACAATTATAACTGAATTTGTTGTTATGATTTGTATGTTTCATATGTGATGTAAAATCAATCCTATTATTTGAACGATATGAACACACGTGGCAAAAATATATTGGTGTTGATTGTTCTTTCATTTTATATATATTATTATTATTATATACTTTATAATATAATAAATATATATATCTATATGAATCAATTTTTTATAGATATACATATTTTTTCACACTGAATTAAGAACTAACATTTCTTGTGTTGTATTTGTGGATTCCTCTTCCTTACAATCTCCTGTTTCATATGTTTGTATGATACATTCCCTAACTTGTTGGCGGAAATGAGCCTCAATAGCTAGTTCAGTTAACTTATCCAATGATAGGATACTATTGCGAGGATAACATACTGTAGAAGATTGATCGTTCATCTTATATATTTTTATATTGTATGTGATCTATATATAAAAATATAATTGAATCAATTTTTTATAGATATACATATTTTACAAATTTTTTGTATTTAAATATGTATCTTTTGATACTTCTTTTATTATTTTACTATCTATATTATCTAATGGTTTACCAATTGTAGTAATTGCTTTTGTATAAAATTCTTGTTTGTTTTCGTTTTCCATAAAATCTGGATTATCTTTTGCCCAATCACATACTGCATTATAATTTTTCCCCGAAACTTTGTTTATTGCTTCTTTTATTTTTGATTTATCATTATCTTTTTCCCATACATTATTATCTTTTATATACATTGTATCCCGTCTTGTATCTGTACAATGCACTGGTCTTTCATTTAAACTCAATTTATTTATATTTTCTAATATTACATTAGTTAAACCTTTTTGTAATCCATTTTTTGTAGTATATTCTAATTGTTCTGCTGATACTTTTATTGAATTTAAAAAATCACTCATATTTATTGCATCTTTACAATCTTCATTTAAGAAAATGTTAATATTAAATTGTTGATTATTATTATTATTACCTATTTTTGGTATCATATCTTTAATAGTTTTATCTTTTTCTTTTATTTCATCTTTATGTTCTTTTATTTCTTTATCTTTTTCATCTATTGTTTTATCTTTTTCATCTATTGTTTTATCTTTTTCATCTATTTTTTTTAATAATTCTGTGATTATAAAAGAATTTTGAGAGTTATCAGTATAACTAATAATACTATTTTCTGTATCTTTTTTTTGTACAAACTTACAAGTAAGTTGATGTCTGCATAAACTTGGATTATGTTTGTACATTTTACCACATTTACAAATATATTTACCATCTGGTTTTTCTTGTTCTATTTCTTTTTTTTGATGTTTTTTTGATAATAAATGTTTTTCAAAATTTGTTTTATTGCTACATTTATAATTACAATATTTACAATAGTATTCTTTGTAAATTTTCGGGACTTTTTCCATTTCTATAATTTTAAAGATTTGTTTTTAAGTTATTTTATTATTTTGCATTTTTTGCAAATTTTGTAACTTTTTTTAGCATTTTTATATATGGTGTTAATACTGTTTTATTATATTACTACAATGTTATGTAATATGTGTATATATACTTTTTATTATATAAAAAAGCAATTTTTATTAGTGTTTTATTAGCATTTTGTTAGCATTTATTAGCATTTCAAAAAATTGAAAAATCAAAATTTTGAAAAATATTTTTTTTTAGATTTTTTTTAAATATTTTTTTGTTATGAATTATGGTAATAAAAAAACTAATTCAAAAAAAATTAAAAAAAAATTTAATTTTCAAAAGTATTTTATAGAATCATAAATATGCCAAGAAATTAATTGTCACTTTTATAAAATTTGAGAATTATTTTTTTAATATTTTTTTTCACTTTTTTTTGTACAAATTATTTTGTTATGTATTATGGTAAGAAAAATAAAAATACAAAAAAATAGGGATTTTTATTTTTCTTTAAGTTCAAAAATGAATTTTTATATTTTCTAATAATTTTGTGAATTCTTTAATAGTTTTATCTTTTTCTTCTATTGTTTTATCTTTTTCTTCTATTGTTTTATCTTTTTCTTCTATTATTTTATCTTTTTCTTCTATTTCTTTATATTTTTCTTCTATTTCTTTATCTTTTTCTTCTGTTATTTTTAATAATTCTGCGATTCCTTTAATAATTGCTTCTTTTTCTTCTATTGCTTTAACTTGTTCTTCTATTTCTTTATCTTGTTCTTCTGTTATTTTTAATAATTCTGTGATTGTATTTTTTTCACAATTTTTATTATGTTTCCAAAGACCAGAATTAGTTTTAAAATATTTTTTACAATTTGGACAAATAAAATTTGTAATAATTTTTTCATTTCCTGATATTTCCAAAAGTTTTTTTTTTTCCAAAAATTGTTTGTTGTGTTTTTGTGTTGTTAAATGTTTTTCAAAATTTGTTTTATTACTGCATTTATAATTACAATATTCACAAAAATATTCTTTGTATTTTTTTGCAACCTTTTCCATTTCTATAATTTTTAAAAAATTGTTTTTAAGTTGTTTTACAATGGGTCATAAATAGTTTTATTAACATTATCAACAATATCAGTTAAGCGAAGAACATTAGCTCTTAAATTTCTAATAGCGAGTTCAGTATCTAGTCTTTCAAGTTCAAGTTGTTTATTTTTTCGTTCAAGTTCTCTATTTTTTCGTTCAAGTTCATTATTTTTTTTTTCAATAATATAAGATTCATTACTTATATGACTATAAGCATCAAATAAAGAATAGTTCATATCTTTTAAATTATTATTTTCTTCAATAAGTTCTTTATTTTTAGTTTCAAGTTCATATTTATCTAGACTAATAATAGTTTTCATATACAATACATAATAAGATAATATAAATAATATCAATTTTAATAATAAACTTAAATAAATTTAAATATATATTTGAAGTAATATGAATATGATATTAATAAGTAGATTGAAAAACACAGTAAAAGAATGTATAATAACAGATAATGGTATATTATGTTTAGAACGAAATTTATTAAATGATTATATGTTAGGTTATGTAGCATTTAGATTAGTAGAACTAATAACATGTGATATTTGTACAAATATAAATATTTTGAAAAATTCAAATAATATTTCAAATTTACTAGAATTTTTATGATACATTACACAATATTTACTTAATAAATAACAACTATTTGAAAAAATAAAATATATATTAAAAACATATAAAAATATGTTATCATATAGAAGATAATAATGATAAATTATTTTTACAGTTTATTTGATAACACATTATATTACAATAAATATAAAGAAATTCTAGAATTTCTTCCAAGTAATGAAAAAAAAATAAAAGAATTACAATTAGTGAATAATGAATTAGTAGACATGGTATCAGATTTTTGTAGAAATGAAGGTTCAAAAAAATTTATTGTTTCATTATCAGGAGGGGTAGATTCAATGGTTTTAATTACAATAATACATTATCTAGGTTATGATGTAACAGGTGTACATATAAATTATAATAATAGAACCGAGACAAAATTAGAAGAAGAATTTTTAGAAAAATGGTGTGAATTAAATGGTATAAGATTGTATGTAAAAAATATAGAAAATATGAAAAGATATAATATGAAAAGGTCAGATTATGAAATGCTTACAAAAAATATAAGATTTGATTTTTATAAAGAAGTAATGAAAAAAGAAAATATTAATTTAATACTATTAGGACATCATAAAGATGATGTAATTGAAAACATATTTACAAATACATGTAGAGGCAGAAGTATATTAGATTTAGCCGTTATGAAACAAAAATTTACAACAAATAATGTTGAAATAGGTAGACCAATGATAAATGCTTTTAAAGATGAAATATACAATTTTGCAAAAGAATATGAAATATGTTATTTCTTAGATACAACACCAAATTGGTCTGTTCGCTATAAATATAGAAAACATATTTATCCATTATTAGAAAAAACATTTACAGAAAATATAAAAAATAATTTATTAGAACAAAGTAGACAGTCATCAGAGTGGAATGAATTGATAAAAAAAGAGATTATAAATCCATTCATGTCTAAAATAAAATACACAAATAAAAATGATGAATTACATATAGAATTTAATGTTGAAAAATATAATAATCATCCTCTTTCATTTTGGAATGAAATATTTATAACACTATTCAAAGAATTAAATTTAAAAGCACCATCACGAAAAGGTGTTCAAACATTTATGAATAGTATAAAAATTAAGGGTGTATGTAATATTTCATTATCAAACAAATGTAGATGTCGAGTTGTAAACTATAATGTAAAATTAATTTTTTAATTTATTTAATATAATTTTACTTTACTATAAAAATCTTGGTATTTTTTTTCACAATATTCTTGATAACTATCAATATTATTATTTGTAATATTATAGTAAAATGGTTCTTTTTTATCATTTTCGTTCAATATTTGGTTAAGTAAGTCAGTTAGTTTTGTTTTATCACCATCATTCAAATTCTTTTTATATGTATATATATTGTTGAGAGAACCACGTATTTGTGGGTCAGGATTATCTGACACAGTTACAAAAATATCATTTATTTTTTTGTATAATATCATAATATTATTTTTATATAAATCAAAAATATCTTCATGTTTAATATCAAAACATTTAATAAATAATAATATATCAATAAATGTATGATGTACTGAGTTATAATAATTATTTATTATTGATAAAAAATAATCATGACTAACATATTTTTTTACTATTAATTTTTCAAGTGTGTGTGTATTATTGAAATATTCTATTATTCTGTAAATTATAGCAGTCATTTTAGTAGTATCATCTTTATCATGTAAATCATTATAACTATTCTTAATAAGTTCTGTAATAGTATCAAATTTAGTTTTATTATTTTTTTTATCTTGAGAATCAATATGTATACTCTCATTAATTTTTTCTTCTAAAGTGTAATTAATGTTTATTAAAAATAATATATAATAAACTGCTTGTACGTCAAATTCACCAAAATTAGGTTTATTTTCAATTATTTTAATATTATTTAAAATAAAGCTATTTATATTTTTAGTATCATAATCAT
>CEVF01009504.1_pt1 | contig 15331 bp, 16 predicted proteins | sample 356441 | NCBI WGS metagenome assembly CEVF01 (sample SAMEA2622765, study PRJEB7988) | marine metagenome | biome: marine biome (ENVO:00000447); feature: surface water layer (ENVO:00002042); material: "saline water (ENVO:00002010), including plankton (ENVO:xxxxxxxx)" | depth 5 m
GTTCCATCGAAACCAAAGACCTGAACCCTATTGTTATACGCATCGGCCACGTATATCCTTTTATCCTTCATCTTGACATCTATCGGATAGTACAGTTCCCCATCTTTATGCCCCTGTCTGCCGATTGTAAAACTTTTATTCGGGGTCTCTACGATGATTCGGTGGTTATAAAAATCGGCTATCAGAACAGTATCGCCGTATATCGAAACCCCTGCGGGGGCCTGTGGTCTTTTGGATATTTTCAACGGCCATCGTTTGTCATCTCTATATTGCCAGATGGTATCGGTCAAAAATTCAGGGATGAACAGTGTGCCATTATCAAAATGGATGTTCATCGGCCGCTGGATACCCGTAATGGAATCCAAGACCTTTCCATCCCCGTCAATTTTGTAAAGCCTAAAATAATCGGGGTCAGAAAACCACAGTGTTTCCCCATCTTTTGCCAAAGCCAAAGGTCGGGATTCCTCAGGAAGCATTATCTTCCGTTCGAACCTCCATTGTTTCTCAGGCTTTTCGCAGCTTGATGTAAGGAACAGCAAAAAAGCGACCGGAATAATATGTGACAATCTAAAATTCATATACATAGTTTACTATCGTAATTAGTAAGACCAGAAATGTAACAGTCCATAGCGCCCAAGAATTAATGTGGTGTTTTTTCCTATCGTTCTGACAGGAATCTCCATCACACTTTTTTGAGTGCTTACTATTTTTATAATGGGCGAACCCAAGGGCCCCGACCGAAAAGGTGGTCAGATAGGGCTGCACGGGATGCACCCATTCAAAATTTCCGCCCAAGAAGCCAAGTCCTGCCACAAACGATAACAATGCCGGGGCCAAACAGCACATTAGCGGAAGAATCGCAGCAACCAAACTGGTGCCCAATACCATTTTGAGAAAAGAATTCATAAGGCCTATTCGATTTTGGACAGTAGGATAACCCATTGTTCCGATAAGTTATCGTCTTCCTCATCTTGTACCGTACCACTTACCGATGTTTTACCGGCGGTCAATTTTTGTATCAATTCGACGGGGGTATCCTGCGAGACCGCAAACCGTTCGTTATCGGTCTCGATGAACCATTGGTCATCTTCTTTTGTTGCGTTACCCATTATGGTCACTTCGGCTTTTTTTGCCGAAAAACCATTCTTTTTGACCTCTTCCTGAATGCTGCGTAAGGTAAGTTTGTTCTCGTCGGCCAAGCCCAAATACGCTTTTCCATCGTTCAGGCTGACACGAACCTCTTGAAGCCCGTCCATCTTTTTCAGTCCACGTTCCAGTCCATAGGCACAGGGGGCACAGTCCATTCCATAGACTTCTTGGTCAACCTTGGTAATTTGGCCGCTTACCGTGCCTATTCCAAGAATACCGATTATGACCATTATTTTGATTTTTTTCATTTTATGTACGTTTTAAATTATACTGTGCTTACAACCAATAACTTAAATTTATCGCTATACGATACTTTTCTTTCACCGTACCCGGTGTCAAATCCTGTACTACCGGAAACATCGCACCAAATGATATTCCCCAGGCACCATACAGGCCGAGGAAAGAAGGCCCCACCAAAACCTTTGTACTGCGCGAATCGCTAAAATCCGGTTGTCCATCAAATTTGTTGTCACCGGGAAATTCCGCCAAGGATTCGATAAAGATGCGCCAATCGGGTTTTGGGTAGTCGCCCATAAAAATATTGGGGCGGTACCCCACAACGGCACTTGCATAGGGCAGGTCGCCCAACTGTTCGCCATCTTTCTCGAAATAATATTGGTAACCGCCGCCAATCCATCCGTACCAAGTGCGTGAGGCATAACCTGTTGAAATTGCCGCGTGTATCGAGTTGCCCACATTGACCTGCCCCCTGACATCATCGGTAGGTGCGGAAACGCCCAGGATGGCAGTTGACTCAAAGCGCTTTCCCACCCCAAAGGCATTCGAGAAAAAACGGTACCACAGGGAAGCCTCAATATCACCATTGGCTGGCATATTGCTATTGCCCCGCGTCCTTGGCGCATTCTCCAAGCGCTCTATCATCGTGGGCGTGGTCAGGTTTACCTGTAAGTCTTCAGTAATGCCATAGGAAAACAGGTAGCGGAGCATATAGGACGTTTCGGTCTCGGTACCCAAGCTCATCCCAGCTACGTTCAAATCGACCCCGCCTTTGGCAAGGGTCGGTGTTTGTAGCCCATAGAGCGGGCCGTGGCCTTGGGCCATCGCGGTTCCTGATATGGCCAACAACAATATTAATTTGACATAGTGAACCTTCAGCGATACTTTCGGGAATACTCTGTTGATCATACTCAAATACTTTACAATTAGGATTGTCCGATTCCAGCTTCCACCAATTTCTCCTCGGTGATGGCCGAATCCCTACAGCAATCCAAGAGTTCACCATTCACTACGACGGCAGGAACTTTCTTTATACCGTATTCATCCAACTTGTCAAGACAGGTCTTATCGTCACATTGCCTGACCAAATCATAGGTGGTTACCGCACATTTATCGCAGGCCAGTTCCTGTATCATTCTGACCACTGGGTCACAGACCGGACAATTGGCAGTAAAAACTTCTACTTGACGTTTCATATTTCTGTTTTTTAACTATTTAATATAATTTACGCGTCATTGAATTCAAACAACGGATCAAAGGTAGGCCGGTGGGTAGGGTGGTCTCCAAATAAAATTTCAAAAAAAATGGCCCGCATCGCGCGGGCCATCAAATCGGTTGTGATTGTGGGGGTCAATCATTTTTGTAGTTTTCGAGCTTGGCCTTTAACGCATCTATCTCCTTCATCTTTTCGGTCAGGCTGTCCAATTCCAAATCTGGAAATTGCTTTCGTATAAATTCGATACGTTCTTCGTTGCCGCAATTACCGGGGCAGGCCTCGACAGTCTCGGATATCTTGATAGCAAGGGTCTTTCGATATACTTCGTCCAACAGTAGGTAATGTGCTTTTTGGATTCCCTTGTCAATGGATTTGAATTGAATGTTTATTTGTTCAGGGTCTTCACCTTCATCGAGCATTTTTACGATTCCATTTATCTGGCCACTTAATGTTTTTAGTCTGGTCTTAATGTCCAAGATTAAGTCAGTGGGTAATTTTTGGAAATTTTTCATCTATTTAAAAATTCTTATTTTACTGAAAATGAAATAAATAAAATTTTTCTGCACAGATCAACCGCTCCGCTTTCGCATAAAAAATTTAATTGTTTTCGGTTGGTAAGCAAAAAATTAATTTTGTTCATGCCCATTTCATACTATGTATTTAACTCGCACAACAGCTCAATTTGGATACATCTTTTCCAAAAGTAATTGCGGCTAATTTTATGCCTTCGCCTAATGTTAAGTATGGATAAAAACTTTCAGCTAAAACTTTTACTGTTATGCCAAATTCAATCGCCATACTCAATTGTTGAATCAACTCGCCGCCCTCTGGTGCTATTACCCTTGCACCTATCAATTTATCAGTTTCAGGATTGCGGATCAGTTTTATAAAACCTCTGGTGTCTTGAGCGGCCAAAGCCCTTGGAACATGTATTAAATCTAATTTTGAAACTTCAAAGGGGATACCTGCCCTTTCAGCTTCCACTTCATCCATACCGGTACCCGCAATCTGTGGGTCGGTAAAGACAACCCAAGGTAAAGATGAATAATCTATACCGGTTTTTGAAAGAGAGAAGGCATTAGCTACAGCTGTACTCCCTTCAGTGGCAGCAGTATAAACAAAAGGTGGGGTTTGGGTTACATCCCCAGCAGCAAAAATGTTGGGAATATTGGTTTCCATCTTTTCGTTCACTAACACATGACCCATCCCTGAAAGCTCCACATTGACCTTATTCAGCCCTAATTTAGAAGTGTTGGGTCTTGTTCCTGTGGCAACTACTATTTTTCCTTTTTCAACAATCTTTGTTGTAGAATCATCGGGACAGTTGCAGTAAATAATGATGTCTGTTCCCCGTTTTTCGAATTTAAAAGCCCTGAAATTGGGCAATATTTCAATCCCCTCATGTTTCATTTGTGCTTCTAACAAATCAGTAATATCTTTAGTTTGAGTACGTAATGGTCTATCAGTAAATTCAATAATACGAACCTTTACACCTAAACGATTGTATGCCATGGCAATTTCCAACCCGATATAGCCCGCTCCCATAATGGTTAGGCTTTCCGGTTTTTCTTCTAAATCAAATAGGGAGACATTGGTTAAATATCCAACCTCGTTTAATCCTTGAATATTAGGAATATTCGTAGTTGCTCCTGTTGCAATAAGAATATTGGTAGCTGTGTAAGTGTCTTTGCCATCCACAAGAATGGTGTTTTTATCCACAAATTCCGCCCATCCCTTTAGCATCGTGAGGTTTTCAAAATCACGTACAACATCCATATACTTTTGTTGTTGCAGTGCAGTAACCAAGGCTTTTTTGTCTTTGATCACCTTTGGAAAATCTATTTCAACTCCTTTAGGTTTGACACCATTGAAATTTGAATACGACCCGTGATAAACAGTTTCTGCCGCCCTGATCAAATTTTTAGAAGGTACACAGCCAACATTTACGCAAGTGCCTCCAAAATCCAAGCCAGCATTTACCATTAATGTAGTAAGTCCTAACTCTTCAGCTTTTATGGCTGCGGAAAATGCTGCAGAACCACCACCAATGATAATTAAATCGTAATCATTTTTATCACTTGAACTATCTTTTATTGTAGTACTTTCAGAATTTGAAACAGCAGTGGTTTCCTTTTCAGCCTCATTAATGACCGAATAATCGCCAATGTTATTTACGGCATTGATTAATTCTTTTTTACCTATTTTAATGGTATCAATAATAAATTCTCCTATTCCTGTTTCGTGATTTACAGCACTGCTTATAACGCCATCTTTTGCGTTCATATCTTTTTCGACATGTGATGAGCATCCACTACAGGTCATCCCATCTATTTCCAATTGTATGGTTTCTATATTTTCTGGTTTATTGTTTTTCATAATTGAAGATGGCTATCAGAATTCATATTCTATCTTTTTGTAATTCTACTTTATATCCTTTTTTCTCAATAACAGCTTTTAAGGCTTCGATACTCGTCTTTGTCTTGTTAAATTGTATTACCGCAATGTCGCCTGGGTATTCTACCGAATGTTCTGTTACGCCATCAACTTCTTTAAGAACTTCATGAATAGTATTGGAACATCCAGCACAAGTAATACCAGTGATTTGAAATTTAACTGTTTTTACTATTTGTTGATTATTGCTTATTGTGACCTTTTTATCGCTTTTTGAAGTTGGGTAACATTGAGCATCTAGCTGAAATGAAATTAATGACAATACAAGAATTGGTAGAACTAATAATTTATTCACAACTATTTATTTTCTTCATGAATTACTATATAACCTGTTGAGTTTATTGCTTTCTCGATTTCCGTTTCATTGGTTTTGGTTTTGTCAAATTCAATGATTGCGTTTCCGTTTCCGTAGGACGTTTTTGAATTTATAATTCCGTCGAGTTTATTTACTTCGTGGTTGACGTGTTCTTCACAACCCGCACAGGTCATTCCGCTGATTTTAAATTCAGTGGTTTTGATGTCTGATTTGTCAACTACGATTATTTGCTTTTCTGTATTCGGATAAAAAATTCCTGAATAGTACGGGAAAGTCAACATTACCGCAGCAAAAATGGTAACTATGCCCAGAAATTTCTTTGATTGCAGAAAGGAAGGTTTCTCATCATCTTCACAGGCGCAATCAATTTCTTGTCGGGATTTTGGCTTCAGCTTTTGGTACCAGGCAAATGCAAGTACCAATAGGGTCAGGCCTATGAGATAAGGTCTAAGGGGCTCTACCCAAGAAAATGTCGAGGCAATTCCGCTTGTTCCTGCAATCAATGCCAAAACTGGGGTTATGCAGCATATTGATGCCGCTATTGCTGAAATTATTGCAGTGTACGCTGCTGTATTTGATGATTTTTCCATATTCATTCTATGCTACTTTTTTGTTTTCTTTAAGCCTACCGAAAATTCCTTCCAATACTTCGCTTGAATCTTTGACCAAAGAGTAATACAACGTTTGACCATCTCGTCTTGAAGTAATCAATCCGGCATCCTTCATCTTTCGAATGTGTTGTGAAATTGCTGGTACACTCATTCCAAGTATATCTGAAAAATCACACGGACAAAGCTCACCTTCTTCATTCAAAAGGAAAAGAATCTTCAGTCTGGTCTCATTACCGGCCAGGGCCAGTACCTTGCCAACACTATTGATTAATTCTGAACTTGTATACAACGTCTCACGACAGCGTATTAATTGCTTCTGGTCTGCCTCGGCACGAGTACAACTTAATTCAAGGGCCATAACTAAAATTTTTAGCAAAGTTACAATTATATAATTATTTAAGAAAATGCTTAAATATATTTTTATTCTTATTCTCAAGCTTTGTTTTTGCCGGAGTCGAATCTCATAGACAAATAACTAAAATCGATAGTAAGTCTATATCACTAAAAATATGTACTAAAACCGAAATACCAGGTGGCGGTTTTTGATGCCGGATTGTTCAGTATATCCTGCTGCCACTGGTATCTATAATTGATTCTTAGTACCGTTTGGGGCGATGGCCTGAAACTCAGGGCAGGTGTCAGGGCGATTAGGTCATCCCCAATTTTTGTGTCGGTTTGGGTAAACCTGCCGATATTGTAATCCACATAGTCTGTTCTGAGCGACAGGTTCAATATGGCATTTTCCCAATCGAATATTTCCGTTTTTAGTATGGGTTGGATGATATCGACAAAAAAGCCCATCTGCCGATTTCCGAATTGTTGAGTAAATGTATCCGGGACACCTACCCAAATGTAGGCCATCTCACCGATAAACTTTGTCCCTGTCTTAGCGATGGCAGTATTAATATCCAAAGCCAGAACATCCACCCTCCTAGTTTCAGTATCCACCTGAAGTCCGTCTATTTCCTCCCTGTTATAGTCTCCCCCCATATATGAAATGCCCATTTCACCTAATTTTGGATGTTTAATGGCCAACTTTCCATTTAAGAGGGGACGGCCGCTGAAATTCTCCTCAAATCGTGAGGGATTCTCTTTTACGGCAGGCAGAAATTTTCTTTGTTCTTCGTTATCGATAATGCTAGTATCAAATCCATTGGTCAGATAGGCTTCATACCCCAAGGTCCAATCTCCCCTGTTCGTCTTTCCATATAAACCGAAACCGGCATTTGAGAAAGTCGCAGGCAACAAATTCGTGCTCACGTCCGGTCGTTCAACGAATTCCCATTTTGGGCCGTCATGGTTTTGATTGAATGAGCCAATGGGATTCAGTACGATGCCCCCTCTAAGGTTTAGCAAAGGATGGAATGCAATGTCCATTGAAGCAAATTCTATTGCTATCTCCTTTGTGCCATCCTCAAATTCCAGTTCCGTCAAAAACTTAATGCGTTTCGATATGGATGCGGAAACAAAAAGGGTCAATCTTCTGGCTTGAAAAGAAAGCCCTTCGGTCAGACCATCCTCAATGCTATAAATCGAGTTAGCCTCCAGATAGCCGCCCAGATTTACAGGAAATTTATCGAAAGTTAGAAATGGGCGGTCATAAACCGCATCCATATTCATTGATTCTTGGATACTGTCTCTTTTAGTGACTTGCGAACTAAGGGTTAGGACGCAAATATTTGTCAAAATAAGGGCAGCATATATTTTACGAGACATGCACATAGATATTTTCGCTATCAGCGGTTATTTCAAATGACCTTAGATTTTCTTCAGCGGGTCCCTCTAAAACCTTGCCCGAGCGGTCGAACTCACTGCCGTGACATGGACAACTATAGGTGCTGCCCGCAATACTTAGCTCGCAGCCTCTATGTGTACATCGCATTAAACTGGCTTTATAGCCTCCGTCCGGCGTCCTGAATACACCAATGGGATATCCCATGGAGCGATTCTGAACCACCACCATTTCACGTTCGATTTGTTTTCCTCCTTTCTCCTGTAAAAACTCGCTCTTTGGAATGCGAAGCGCCCCATCTTCTTCAACAAATGATGCATAGTACAGACCTGCACAACTGTTGAACAAATAAGTAGAAGCTGGTAAGGCCACAGCCAGATATCCAAACTTCCTTATAAAATCTTTTCTATGCATTTAAAGTGAGTTGATGAATTTCAATAATTGCGACTTTTCTTTGGGCGTTAATGATGAGTACCGGTCCTTGGAATTATTTGCCTCACCACCATGCATTTCTATGGCTTCCTCAATACTTGAGGCCCTCCCATCATGCAACAGGAAGATCTGCCCGCCTTGCGAGTTGGCTGATAGGCCGATTCCCCATAGCGGTGGGGTTCTCCATTCAGAAGTCTCAACATTGCCTTCGGTGAATCCATCATCCAATTCGGGGCCCATATTATGTAACAATAAATCCGTGTAGGGATGAAATTCCTTAAAGGATAAGGATTCAATGTGGGAAAACCCTGTGGTCAAAGTGGGAGTGTGACAGGCAGCACATTGCGCGGATTCAAAGAGTTCTTTTCCGGCCATGACATCAGGGTCTGTCTGATTTCTAGGAATAGGTGCTTTCAAGGTTTTAAGGTAGAAAACGACATCATTCAAGGTTTGGGTACTAATTTCAGGATCCTCTTCAAGTCCGCTGAACGGGTCAATGGGGTCATAAAGGGATGTAATCCCTATGTCCTGGTTATATGCACCAATGGTTTGTTGCAACAAGTCATAACTACCCGCCTTTTTGCCAAATCTGAAGATGTAATTGTTGCCCTGGGGAATACTATTTTCACGAATCTCTGAGAATTCAGGAGGCAGATTGTAGTGCGGTCTTCCGCTAATGCCGTCCTGGTCTTCATCAAATGGGTCCGCAAGAGCCAAAATATCCGCATCAGGTACAGCATCCAACAAGCCCAATCCGGTAACCGCCGGGGCAACCAAAATGGTAAAAGGGAAACCATCCGGCACGCTCTCAGGTTCAAAACCCGGTATTGCTTTATTTTGAATTTGGTTCCTGCCATCACCAAAGGACAACATCGAGGGTATGGTCAAATCATTGTCACCGAACCTTATAAGTTGATTAAAGGGGTGCCCCTTGCCGTCCCCTGAATGGCAACTTGCACAGCTGGTTCCAACAAATATGGGGCCAAGGCCTTTTTCAATGGTGAAAACGTCATCATTAAAGGCTATGTCGCCGGCTAAAAACCGTTTTTGCTCGCTAATGGACAATCCATCCAAAGGGCCATCCAGCAACTCAAACTCCATCGGTTCTTCGGGCCCAAAATTTTCACAGCCAATCAGTGTGATCAAAGACAGGCCAAAAAACAAATAAAGACTTTTAGACATTGCTCTATAATTATTTATGTTAATTTAATTAAATTTTTAGATAGGACTAAAATTATCTATGTTAATCTTCCGACAAAGACGTAGCTGAATCTTAAAAGGCTTGTTGATTGGATCATGCAAATCCCGTAACGTGGGATTTTGCCGCTTGGCCTAAATGAATATATCTATTTCGATTTTTACTCGATAATCGAGATTTGAATGCTCCGAGGTCGTTTAATATGCGTTTATGTCCATTTCATCCGCTGTAACCGTACTGCATTAAAAATCGCTAATAACGCCACGCCGACATCCGCAAAAACGGCCTCCCACATAGTGGCAAGCCCACCAGCGCCAAGAATGAGCACAATAGCCTTAACACCAAAGGCCAAACCGATATTCTGCCAAACAATCCTGCGGGTGGAACGACTGATTTTGACTGCTCTTGCAATCTTGCTCGGTTGGTCGGTCTGAATGATAACATCTGCGGTTTCAATGGCCACATCGCTGCCCAAACCGCCCATTGCGATACCTACATCGCTTGCTGCGAGTACAGGTGCATCATTGATACCGTCGCCCATAAAGGCTACGGTGGTACCAGGTTGTGTTTTGAGTTTCTCGACTTCGTTCAGTTTATCTTCCGGTAGCAGACCACCTTTCGCCCACTCTATATTCAGCTCTTCGGATACCTGTTGGGTAATGGAATCTTTATCGCCTGATAGCATTATAATTTTAGAGATACCAGCATTACGTATTTGCTTAATAGCTTGGTGTGCATCTTCCTTCAACTCATCGGCAATGGTTACATATCCAGCAAACTTTTCGTCAATAGCTACCATTACAATGGATTCGACTATGGTATCGGTCTCAGAGGGAACATCGATGCCGTTGGAAACCATCAACGCTTTATTGCCCACCAACACTTGCTTTCCGTTGACTTTACCTTCCAATCCTTTTCCTGCAACTTCAGAAACTTCGGTCGCTTCCAAATCCGCACCATCTGCTTTGTATTCCAATATGGCTTTTGCGATGGGATGGGTGGATTGTTCTTCCATCGCCATTAAGTATTGCATAAATTCAGATTCCGAGAAAGCGGACTTATTTACCACTTTCTTAATCTTAAAAACGCCTTTGGTAACGGTACCTGTTTTGTCCATTACCACAGTATTCACCTTGGTCATGGCATCCAAAAAGGATGCACCTTTGAACAGAATCCCATTACGGGATGCCGCACCAAGGCCACCGAAATAGCCCAACGGAATAGAAATGACCAAGGCACAGGGACAGGAAATCACCAGAAATATTAATGCTCGATACAGCCAATCCCTGAATACGTAATCATCTACAAGGAAATAGGGAAGAAATGTGAGTCCGATAGCCAAGAAAACCACAATGGGCGTATAAATCCTGGCGAACTTTCTAATGAACAGTTCCGTCTTTGATTTTCGAGCGGTAGCATTCTGTACCATATCCAGAATCCGCGCAATGGAACTGTCCTTAAATTCTTTTGTCGTTTCTACCTCGATAACACCATCGAGGTTGATGCTTCCCGCATAGACTTTTTCGCTCTTGGCAATGGTATCGGGTTTGCTTTCACCGGTAATGGCAGCCGTGTTCAGCGATGCTTTTTCTGAAAGTAAAATGCCGTCCAAAGGAATTTTTTCGCCCACGCGTACCTGAATTTTTTCACCAATCTCAACAGTTTCTGGATTGACCGAAACAAAATCCCCGTCTCGGAAAACCAAAGCCTCATCCGGTCGTGCGTCCAAAAGTGCTTTAATGTTTCCCTTAGCGCGATTTACCGCAGCGTTCTGGAAGAGTTCGCCCACGGCATAAAATAGCATTACGGCCACACCCTCGGGATATTCGCCTATGGCAAATGCCCCCAAGGTGGCAATGGACATCAAGAAAAATTCCGTAAAGAAATCACCGTTCCTGATACTGTTCCAGCCCTCTCTAATGACTGGAAACCCAACGGGAATGTAAGCTACAGTGTACCAAATAATCCGCACCCAGCCCCTGAAGAATGGGAACGTATCGAAATAATCTATGGCAATGCCCGTAATCAGCATTAAAAAGCTGAAAATGGCGGGCAAGTAGGTCTTAAAATTGGATACCTCTGCGGCACTGCTATGGTTATGTCCGTCATCGTGACTGTGCTCACCTTGATGTTCTTTCGGGTCTAAATCCCGTAAGTTTACTTTTTTCTTTTTCATTGCGTTTTTCGGTATTTATTTAAAATTTTGGCTATGTCTTCGGGCATTTCCATTCTTTTCAATGGTGGCACATCGCTTCCACCGGTATTTCCAATGGGTACGTGGTCGATAAATGATTTCCAACCACCAACCAAAAGTCGCAACACCTGACCCAGAACTTCTTTTGTGTTTCGCTGGCGTAACCCGAATTTTAACATTGACCAATGGGTATAGGTATGTTCCAACGGGTAGGATTGACCGAGAATATGGGAACGTTCAAGGTGATGCCAAGCTTGGGATGAATTTCCACTATGTAATGAAGAACGATATAGGTTCAGTTCATCTAAATAAAATGCTCTAAGGCCTATTGGTATGGTGGTATTAAATTTCATTATTTATTATTCATTTTTAAAGTGCAAGGTATGTATCTGACCTATGCAACGGAAGTGCATTATTGTCCGCTGCATTTGTCACAAATACCCTTCAGTACCAAATTGGCATCCTCTGCCACAAAGCCTTCTGGCAGATTGATATGTGGAATCTTATGTTCGGTCAGGCAAACGGTCTCATCGCAATTGTTACAATGGAAATGCAGATGCAAATCTTGTTCAAGGTTACAATCGCAACCAGGCTCACAAAGTGCATATTTTTGTATGCCTGTACCATCATCTATTTGGTGCACAATTTTCTTTTCTTCAAAGGTGCGCAACGTTCTATATAAAGTCGTACGCTCTGCTTTCGCGAAAGCGGCTTCAATATCTGTCAATGATATGGCTACTTCCTTTTCTGCCAAATATTTATAAATCAATAACCGCATCGCCGTCGGGCGAACGCCATTTTCAGTGAGTCTTTGTTCTATTTTTTTCATTTTATAATTGTCTGTATTAATGTCCGTGTTCTTCCGCTTCGCCCTTTTTTAGTTCCGCCATTAGGTAGTAGGCGTTGTTATAGGCGTATTGTGTGTTCGGTTCTTGTTCGCTCAAAAAATCAATGGCAATCCAATCGCCATCGTGGGTGCCTTTGGTGATTTCAATGGGTTTGAATGACCAATCGTCACCTTCCTTTTCTGCCGAGAATACAAAGAATCTCTCGCCATCGGCTGCTATGGCACTCTCGGGCATTGCCAAGGTTTTGGTATTGTCCGTTTGGATCCGCCCCTGAATGTACATTCCGGGAATCAGGTTGCCTTTCTTGTTTTCGATTTCGGCGTGTACGTGAATTGCTTTGGGGTTCTGTTCAAAGGTCTTCCCCACGGAATAGATTTCAGCAGTCAGTTCCTTTGCGGGAATGGACTGTACATTAAAAATTACCTTTTGTCCTTCTTTCACCTTATGGACATCCTTTTCAAAAACCATCAAATCTGCGTGTACGTGGTGGGTATCCACAATTTCCATTAAGTCGGTCTGCGGATCCACGTATTGGCCAGTTTTTATGGCAACTTTTTCCACAAACCCTTCGATGGGACTTCTAAGTGCCACCCGCTGATATATAGTTCCGTTACGCACGCCAGATGCGCTAATGCTCAATTGTTGCAGTTGTGCTTCGAGACCGTTGACCCTGCTTCGGGATGCCTGGTATTCGGCTTCGGCCTTTTGAAAGTTGGCACCGCTGCCCACGCCTGCATCATACAATGTTTTTTGCCGTTCGTATTCTTTCTTGAGAAACTGGCTATTGCTGAACGCATCAAGATAATCCGTCTGTTTTTGGATAATATTAGGGTGGGACAGATAGGCGACCGTTTGCCCCTTGTTGACCTTATCGCCTTCGATAACCTCGATGGACACCACGTTGGCACCCACCACTGTTGTGACAGTAGCCTCGTTCTGTGGCGGGACTTCCAACTGCCCGTTGGCTTCTACGTACCCGCTCATATTCCGCATTTGCAGGGTGTCGATTTCCATTTGTAAGGCATCGAATTGTTTAGCCGTGAGCATTACTTCCTCGGCTTCGCCCTCGGAATGTTCTTTTTCCGTTTCCGGATTGTCTTTGTTATTCTCTGCGGATTCTTTTTTGGAATCGCCACAAGCGGTCAACGCCAAAAGCATCGCCAACAAACCAATAGCTGTGTATTTTGATAGATTCTTCATTTTATTGTTTGAAATATTGTAGTGCAAAAACTGATTTTAGATAATTGTCGAGCGCGTCCAGCGCATCCATTTCCGTCTGTATGGCATCCCTAATGATTTGGGTGAATGCGGCATAATCCACAGCACCTTCCTTATAGGCCAACAATGCGCCTTGTCGCTGTTCCTCGGCGAGTGGTAAGGCTTTGTCCTTATAGAATTGCCAGGATGCTTCCCATTTTTGATACGCTTGTACAGCTTGTCGATATTCTGATTGCAGTTGGCGTTTGGTAAAGTCCGCATTGGCTTTTGCAATTTCACTTTGGATTTTGGCTGCCTTGGCCTGACTGCGTTCTGTACCAGAAAACAGTGGAAGGGATATTCCTGCCTGATAAGTGTAGAATCCGTTACTGCCGTTCACACGTTGCAATCCGCCCTGAAGGTTGAGATTGGGCAACAAATCAGAACGGGCAGCTCTGTAGCTGGCTTCGGCCTCATCAATTCGCTTTTGTGAAAGTTCCAGTTCGGGATGGTTTTCTATACTTGAGGGTATGCCCAATACTGCTACTTCACTTTCGTTAAGTGTGTCGGGAACGGTGTAATACGTATCCGAGACCAACCAAAGATTGAGCTTTTGCAGCGCAATGGCATAGTCGCTCTCGGCCTGCTGCAGTTTATTGTTTATTTGCAACGCCTGGTTGGTAGCGGATGAATATTCCAAACGTGAAATGGCCTCTACCTCGAAATTGAGTTCGATCGCTTTTTCAAACTGTGAATAGATGGAATCCAGTTCACGGTAGAGTTCAAATTTCTGTCGCTGTTGGTATGCCTGGGACCACGCCTTTTTCACTTCCTGTTCCAATTGCAGTCCGGAAAGGTCGAAGGCGGTCTCTGCCAAGGCAATCCGTTGTTTCTGCAAACGCTTCTTTGCGCTGATGCCGAACAGATTGATGTTCTGCTGGCCCACGCCGACCAAAGTGTAGATGCCCTGGCCGTCGCTCACTTCTTCACCTCCTGTGAAAACTTGTGTGTTCCCCAGGTCATAGGCCATGCCTTTAAGTGCGTTCTGCTTTTGGATTTCCAACTGTTTTGCTTTTAACAGTGGATAATTTTCTTTGGAAATTTCCACCGCCCTCCCCAATGGGATGGCAGGCAAGGTTTCGCCCTGTTGAACTTGTTGTGCTTTCACGGTAACGGAAGTGAAGAGCAAGCAAACCACTGCAGTTGTTGTTACGAATTTCGGATTGAGTTTAATCTTAAGTTCCGAACGCTTTTCAACCCATTGATAAAAAATGGGAAGGATAAAGAGCGTCAATAGCGTCGAAGTAATAAGGCCACCGATAACCACGGTTGCGAGCGGTCGCTGTACTTCAGCTCCTGCGGATGCAGAAATGGCCATAGGCAGAAAACCGAGGATATCGGTAAAGGCCGTTAGCATAATGGGGCGCACCCTCCGTTTGGTGCCCTCGACGATACGCTCCTTGAGGTCGGTAACACCTTCCTCTTTCAGCTCGTTGAGCCCACTGATCATTACCAGGCCGTTCAATACGGCGACACCGAATAAAACGATAAAGCCCACCCCTGCGGAAATACTAAAGGGCATATCCCTGAGCCAAAGGGCGAACACGCCACCTATGGTCGCCATTGGGATAGCCAGATAAATCATCAACGTCTGCGGAAAGGATTTTAATGCAAAATATATCAGGATGAATATGAGTAATAGCGCAATAGGAACCACGGTCTGCAATCGGTCGCTGGCCCTTTCCAGATT
>CEVF01154717.1_pt1 | contig 15313 bp, 15 predicted proteins | sample 356441 | NCBI WGS metagenome assembly CEVF01 (sample SAMEA2622765, study PRJEB7988) | marine metagenome | biome: marine biome (ENVO:00000447); feature: surface water layer (ENVO:00002042); material: "saline water (ENVO:00002010), including plankton (ENVO:xxxxxxxx)" | depth 5 m
ATTTAAAAAGGATGGCAAATATAGCCAGATTGGCCATAATTTTTGTCCATCTTTGACTTAGATTATGGATAATTTTCAAAGCTGTTTGGCCTCTTCCCAAAACACATCCATTTCGGCCAAGGTCATATCGCTCATGGTCTTCCCCAACTCTTTGGCTTTTTGTTCCAAATATTGAAAGCGTTTGACGAATTTTTTATTGGTGCGCTCCAATGCATTTTCTGGATTGATTTTCAAAAAACGGGCATAGTTCACCATGGAAAACAGCACATCACCAAATTCGGACTCCATTTTATCCGCATTATTGGCCTCCACCTCTTCTTGAAGCTCTCCCAATTCTTCTTTCAACTTTTCAAAAACCTGTTCGGGGTGTTCCCAATCAAAACCAACACCTGCTACCTTATCTTGGATTCGATTGGCCTTCACCAAGGCGGGCAAACCGTTGGGGACCCCTTCAAGAACACTCTTCTTACCTTCTTTGAGTTTGATGTTTTCCCAATTCTGTTTGACCTCTTCCTCGTTTTTTACTTTTACGTCACCATAAATGTGTGGGTGCCTGTTAATCAATTTTTCACAGATACCATTGGCAACATCGGCGATATCAAAAGCCTCTGTTTCAGAACCTATTTTGGCATAAAAAACAATGTGCAACAAAATATCGCCCAGTTCTTTTTTGACTTCTTCAAGATCATTGTCCAAAATGGCATCGCCCAACTCATAGGTTTCTTCGATGGTTAAATGGCGAAGCGTTTCCATGGTCTGTTTTTTGTCCCACGGGCATTGTTCCCGCAATTCATCCATTATGGTCAAAAGGCGATCAAAGGCAGCCAATTGTTCTGATCTTGAATTCATTTTTTCCAATTTTGACCAAAAATACGAAGACGGTTGATTAGGGCATGAGGTAATTTTATCTTATTTTTAATAGTCGATTCAACGGCATATAAAACACCCACCTGTCCTATGAAAACCAAACACTGTTTTATTTCGATTTTTCTACTTCTTTTTTTATTGTTCAATCCTGATATCATGGCACAAGACCCAACTATTGACCAAAAAGTGGATTCTCTTTTAAAATTAATGACCCTTGAGGAAAAAGTAGGGCAAATGAACCAATACAATGGATTTTGGGACGTAACCGGTCCTGTGCCGGAAGAAGGAAATGCTTCCGTTAAGTATGAACACCTCAAAAAGGGTTGGGTAGGTTCCATGTTGAATGTGACGGGAGTCGAAAATGTTAGGAAACTACAACAATTGGTTGTGGAGGAATCCCGATTGGGCATTCCCTTAATTTTTGGGTTTGATGTGATTCACGGTTATAAAACCTTGGCACCGATTCCTTTGGCCGAAGCTGCCAGCTGGGACATGGAAGCTATAGAAAATTCTGCGAAAATTGCTGCCGACGAAGCCTCGGCAGTGGGCATCAACTGGACATTCGCCCCTATGGTGGACATTTCACGTGATGCCCGTTGGGGAAGGGTTATGGAAGGTGGTGGTGAGGACACATATTTGGGTTCGCATATCGCCAAGGCCCGCGTAAAAGGCTTTCAGGGATCCAATCTATCCAAAGAGAGTACAATAATTGCCTGTGCCAAACACTTCGCAGGGTATGGATTCGCCGAGGCGGGCAGGGATTATAATACCGCAGACATCGGAACTTCGACCCTGTACAACTCGGTTTTGCCCCCGTTTAAAGCCGCGGTGGATGCCAATGTACGTACCGTTATGAACGGGTTTAACGTATTGAACGGAGTTCCCGTAACCGGAAGTGCTTTTCTGCAGCGGGATATTTTAAAGGAAAAATGGGGTTTTGACGGTTTTGTGATTTCCGATTGGGCCTCCATTGGCGAACTTGTGCCCCATGGTTATGCCAAAGACTTGAAACATGCCGCTGAACTTGGTGCCAATGCAGGTTCTGATATGGATATGGAAGCCTCTGCTTACATCACCCATTTGGTAAGCCTCGTAAAGGAAGGCAAAGTTTCCGAAGATAAAATAAATGATGCCGTTCGGCGTATCCTGACCGTCAAATTTGAGCTTGGTCTTTTTGATGACCCCTATCGCTATTGCAATGAAGAACGGGAAAAGGAAAGACTCTACCACCAAGACCACCTATCGGGTGTACTGGAAATGGCCAAAAAATCCATTGTACTCTTGAAAAATGAAGGTAATCTGTTGCCCATCAGTAAAAATCAGCCAAAAATAGCAGTGATCGGGGAGTTAGCCGATGACAATAACAGCCCACTGGGCAGTTGGCGATTGGGCTCGGATGACAATACTGCTGTTTCGGTTTTGGAGGGGCTAAAAAAGTATTCCAACAACATCACCTATGCAAAAGGCCCAAAAGTTTTTAATCCGGATGCCGATTTTTTAAACGAGGTCCAAGTAAATGAAACCGATACTACTGGAATGGATGAAGCCGTGGAACTTGCAAAACAGTCAGATGTTGTGCTCATGGTATTGGGCGAGCACGGTTTTCAAAGTGGCGAAGGCAGAAGCAGAACAAAATTGGACCTGCCAGGACTTCAACTGGAACTCTTAAAAGAAGTTTACAAAGTAAACAAGAACATCGTATTGATCCTGATGAACGGTAGGCCGCTTGCCATAACTTGGGAAGCCGAAAACATTCCTGCCATATTGGAAACATGGCAATTGGGCTCCCAAACGGGAAATGCAATAGCTGAAGTGGTTTTTGGGGAATACAATCCAAGCGGAAAACTTCCCATGACATTTCCGCGTAGTGTCGGCCAGGTCCCAATTTACTACAACCATTTTAGTACAGGGCGACCTGCCCCCCAGCCCAACGTATTTTGGTCCCATTACAGTGATGAAAAAAATGAGCCGTTGTTTCCATTTGGATATGGCTTGAGCTATACTACATTTGATTATTCAGATTTAGAAATAGACACCTCCGACCAAGAAAACATTAAAGTATCCGTTACGGTCACCAATACTGGAAAAACCCAAGGCGAAGAAGTGGTACAACTATATATCCACGATAAGGTTGCCAGCGTGGCCAGACCTGTCAAGGAATTGAAAGGATTTCAAAAAATCAGTTTAGCTCCAAATAGCTCTAAAAAAGTTATTTTTACCCTCACCGACCAAGAATTGGGATTTTACAACCATAATTATGAGTTTGTAGTGGAACCCGGTGAGTTTGATGTTATGGTCGGCACCAACTCGCAAGAAGGGCTCCAAGGCAGCTTTGTTAAAAAATAAACCGGCATGACCCGATATCTCATCGTATTACTTTTTACACTATCAACCTCCTTACAGGCTCAGTTGCCTTTTGACAAAGAGGTAAAGCAGATACAGGAAATAAATGATTCCATTTGGGACAGTTCCAAGAAAACCATTGTTTTTACGGGAAGTTCCAGTATTCGATTATGGAAAGATGTCCAAGAACGTTTTCCAGATCACCAGGTCTTAAACACTGGTTTTGGTGGCTCACAATTTTCGGATTTACAGCATTATCTTGATGAATTGATATTGAACTACAATCCTGTAAAAGTTTTTATCTATGAGGGGGACAATGATGTTTTCGCCAAGAAAAGACCTAGGAAAATCATACAAATAGCCCAAAACATCATCGATACATTGCAACAAAAAAAACCGGACATGGAGATTGTATTGATTTCGGCCAAACCCAGTATTTCAAGGTGGAAATTTAGAGGGAGGTATCGACGTTTGAATCGTAAACTGCACAAACTGGCATCCGAAACCAAAGGAATTGATTATGTTGATGTTTGGTATCCCATGTTGGACAAAAGAAAGGTAAGACAGGACATTTTTATTGAAGACGGGCTTCACATGAACTCCAAGGGCTACGACATCTGGTACGATGTCATCAAAAATTATATGGACTAAAACCAAACAAAAGTGATTTACAGATCAATCCTACTTTTCGTTGCAGTTATCTGTTTGGCGTCTTGCCAAGACAAAAAAGAGGAAATCAATTTTCCCAAAACCGACCTTGCCAAAGCTCCGTTGATCCCAAAACCCATTAAAACCATTTCCACGGGAAGTGCTTTTGGTCTAGATGCAAATACAGTAATCTATACTTCTGGAACAGACTCCGAATTTGAAAAAGTGGGGGTGTTTTTATCCGAGCATATCAAGAAAAAAACAGGGCTTGATATTGGTGTAAACTCTTCAACCGAAAATCAATCAGATCGTTTGATTTATATCAACCAATCGGATAGCGTAGCATTGGACAACCCGGAATCATATCAGCTCTACATCAAAAAAGACTCCATTTTTTTGAACGCCAAAACGGCTGCCGGAGCATTTAGAGGTATCCAAACACTGAGACAGCTTATTCCCGAAACGAGTAACGACACCTTGACAGACCATCCGCTATGGGTGATTCCCACGGGCAAGATATTGGATGGTCCAAAATTTGGATACCGTGGTTCAATGTTGGACGTAGCGCGACATTTCTTTACTGTTGAAGAAGTAAAAAAATATATTGATGCCTTGGCATATTATAAATTCAACGTCCTGCATTTGCACTTATCTGACGACCAAGGATGGCGTATTGAAATCAAATCTTGGCCCAAGCTTACCGAAGTTGGTGGTGCTACCGAGGTTGGTGGTGGCAAGGGCGGTTTTTATACTCAGGAACAATATAAGGATTTGGTGGCCTATGCCGCTGACAGACATATCACCATTGTTCCAGAAATTGATATGCCCGGCCATACCAATGCTGCTTCTGTGAGCTATCCCTTTTTAAACGGCAATGGAAAAGAAATAAAACCGTACACGGGCACCCGCGTTGGTTTCAGCACTTTTGATGCTCGAAAAGACACAGTTTACAGCTTTTTGGACGATGTGATCGGGGAAATTGCGGCTATGACCCCTGGCCCTTATTTTCATATTGGGGGTGATGAAAGCCACGTGACCAAAAAGAGTGATTATATCCATTTTGTGGAAAAGGTGGAAAAAATCGTGCAAAAACACGGTAAAAGAATGATTGGTTGGAACGAGATTGCCCAAGCGAATATAAGCTCAAATTCGATTGCACAACTTTGGAACGAGCCGAAAAATGCACTTAAAGCAGCGGAAAATGGCTCAAAAATTATCATTTCCCCCGCAAAGAAAGCATACTTGGACATGCAGTACGATTCCATTTCGGAGTATGGGTTGCACTGGGCAGGGTATATTCCCGTTGATGTGGGTTATAAATGGAACCCCGAAACATATGTGGAGGGACTTCCCAAAGAAAGTATATTAGGTATTGAGGCCCCTCTTTGGTCGGAGACCATTAGCAACAGTTCCGAATTGGAATATTTGGCATTCCCCCGTCTTATCGGCTATGCCGAATTGGGATGGTCCCCCAGCGAACACCTTGATTGGGAAGGGTACAGGGAACGCCTTGCGGCACAGGTTCCGTACCTAAAGGCCATGCAAATCAATTATTACCCAACAAAATTGGTTGATTGGAAAAAAGACTAGTACTTATTCTTCCTCTTCGGAAGCCACAGTAGATTCTTCGACTTCCTTTTCTTCTTCAACCTCAACAAAATCGGTGATGTTATTGTCGATAAGGATGTTGTACCACTGAATGATTTTTTTGATGTCGCTAGCGTACACCCTGTCTTCATCATAGTTGGGAAGTACTTCAAAGAAATATTCTTCCAACTCGATTTTTTCAGCCTTGTGACTTATCGACGTTTTTTTACCGCCTTCCTTTTCCTTGATTTTTTGAAAAACCTCTTTTAACGGTACTTCCTCTTCCAAGGTGTAAATGGCTATTTCGGACAACACGCTAACATTGCTTCTTAAACCAACGGTAACACGTTTGCCGTCCAAAAGGGATTCTCCAACAAAGCCGCCCCTGGTTTGGGTCAATAATCTGTAAAGTCCTGGTTTACCTCCTATAGATAAAATCTTGTCTAATGCCATTCAAATTATAATTTTATGGGCGCAAAAATATGTTTTTATCGCAAATAGCGATTTTTTTAACGTCCTTTTTTGATATTGGGAAATCTCATTTTGTAGTCCACATTTATCCTTCCTTTGGAAATCTTTTCCAAACGACTTTTTAGCAGACGTTTTTTTAGGGATGAAAGCTTATCGGTAAATAAAATCCCCTGAATGTGGTCATATTCGTGCTGGATCACTCTCGCCAAAAGGCCATCATATTTTTCGGTATGTGGTTTAAAATCCTCATCCAGATAACTAATGGTGATTTCTGGTTTGCGTTTGACATCTTCTCGAATGTCGGGAATGCTCAAGCAACCCTCGTTAAAGTCCCATTCTTTTCCACTTTCTTCCTCAATCTTGGCATTGATAAAGACTTTCTTAAAACCATTGAGTTTTTCTTGTTCCTCTTTGCTCAAATCCTCATCATCGGAAAATGGGGTTGTATCCACCATAAACATCCGTATGGAAAGGCCCACTTGCGGGGCGGCCAAACCAACGCCATGGGCATTGTACATCGTCTCCCACATGTTTGTTATCAACTCATCGAGTTTTGGATATTCCGGTGTAATATCCTTTGCCATTTTACGCAACACAGGATCTCCGTACGCTACTATGGGTAATATCATAAAATCAAAATCTATTTAGGTATGCCTGTAAAATCAAGGTGGCACTTATTTCATCAACTAGGGCCTTGTCCCTTCTTTTCTTTTTCTTCATTCCACTATCCAACATGGATTGTACCGCCATTTTTGAAGTGAACCGCTCATCCTGACGCTCTACTGGAATGGATGGGAATTTGGCTTTCAACTTATTCAAAAATCCTTTTATCAGCACTTCGGATTCAGATTCGGTATTGTCCATTTGTTTGGGCAATCCCACCACAAAGAGTTCTACAGATTCCTTTTTGGTATATTCTTCCAAAAAAGGCAATAATTTTTTGGTCTCAATCGTGGACAATCCCGATGCTATCAACTGAAGCTCATCCGTGACAGCTATCCCAGTCCGCACCTTTCCATAATCCAAAGCCAAAATTCTCGCCAAAATATTTTTTTGGCAAAAATAACCTTAAAAATGTTATGCCCTTAAAAATGGGAACTATAATTGTGACTTGGGGCTTATCTTTGTCAAAACTTTAAGAAAAATGACAGGATTAAGATCGCTAATTGAAAAAGCGTGGGACAATAGAGAATTATTGGAAGATGAAAAAACACAAGTCGCCATACGCGAAGTTATAGACCTTATAGACCTTGGTGAGCTGCGATGTGCAGAACCTTCGGAAGATGGTTGGCAGATCAACGAATGGGTAAAAAAGGCAGTGGTTCTATATTTCCCCATCCAAAAAATGGAAGTTCTTGAGGCGGGTATTTTTGAATATCACGACAAAATCCCCTTGAAAAGAGGATACAAAGAGAAAGGTGTTCGTGTGGTTCCCCATGCCGTGGCAAGGCACGGAGCCTATATCTCCAAAGGGACCATTTTGATGCCCAGTTATGTGAACATTGGCGCTTATGTGGATGAGGGCTCCATGGTGGATACCTGGGCCACGGTAGGAAGCTGTGCACAAATTGGAAAAAATGTACACTTAAGCGGTGGTGTAGGTATCGGTGGTGTTTTGGAACCCTTGCAAGCAGCTCCTGTTATAATTGAAGATAACGCGTTTATAGGCTCCAGATGTATTGTTGTTGAAGGTGTACGAGTGGAAAAAGAGGCCGTTTTAGGTGCCAATGTGGTTTTGACGGCATCCACCAAAATTATTGATGTAACAGGAAATGAACCCATTGAACTAAAGGGTCGTGTACCTGCAAGGTCCGTTGTTATCCCTGGAAGTTATACCAAAAAATTCCCTGCCGGTGATTACCAAGTTCCGTGTGCTTTGATTATTGGGAAAAGAAAGGAAAGTACTGACAAGAAAACTTCATTGAACAACGCTTTGCGCGAACATAATGTAGCGGTATAGCTACTCACCCAACTCTTCTAAAGCATTACCAACGGCCATTTTTAGAAAGTGTCCGTTGGTAATTTTATCCCTTATTGCCTTTACGTTACAAACCATTTTCGAATAACTTTCCGGGGTAATACCGTTTATTTTTTTTGACAATTCATCCAAGGACGAAATAGTGAAGCCGATGTGCTCTTGTTCTACTAGTTTGGCCACGGCTGCTTTGTCCCAAACTATCACAGGAAGCCCTGCCATTAAATATAAGGAAGTTTTATGTGGATTGTTGTATTGAATGTACTTGCCAAAAGCACCATCACATTCATGAATGGCATTTCCGTTCCACACCAAACCAAAATTTCCTTTTAATTTATCCAACACCTCATCTGGTGCAAAAACCCCTTGATAATCCAAAACAGTGCTGGTTCCGACTTTTTCCTTTTGATAACCGTTCCCATAAAGCCGTAACATAAAATCCGTTTCTTCCAACTCATCGACCTTGTAAAGAAAAGCACTTTTTTCCATACCCAAGCCTCCTGCAAAAACCACATTCTTGCCTGTATTTTGAGGTGATTCAGGTAAATTTTGACCAGAACCCAATAAATAATCGAACAAATACAACGGAACCATTTTCCCTTTATATCCGTTTTCCACAAACCACTGCATCATGACCTGGTTGTGTAGAATGAGCACATCTGCTTTATTAAATCGTCTCATCTCTTTTTTTACATCCTTGTTTTTGCCCATCAAAGTTTTCACATCATGAACAATCAAAACAACTTTGCACCCTTTTAGTTTGGCTATTCCAATTTTATAATTAAAAAATTTACTTAGCGGGTATTGCATACAAAGGATGGAGGAAAAAGGCAACCTGATCAACCCTTTAGTGATTCCCAAAAAACTGATGATCGCACCAAGTGCGGAACTAGCGTGATTGCTCTGTTGAAAACCAAGATTTTTAAACCCTATTTCCGACAATACATTTTCACAGTCCATCTTGGGTTTGGAAGCTGCGTTTTTGGAAAATTTATAATTTCTAGAAATATAGAATAGTTTAGTGTTTTGCATTGAACAATGTTTTTTTCAATCTTTTTAGGTAGCTAATCCATAAATTGCGATTCTACATTTTGAACGCATAAAATAACGACTTAATGAAGAACAATGCCAAATATGATTATTTAATTGTTGGAGCCGGTCTTTACGGTGCTGTTTTTGCCCATGAAGCAAGTAAGCACAACAATAAATGTTTGGTGGTTGATAAACGACCGCATCTTGGAGGCAACACATATTGTGAGGATATCAACGGTATTAATGTTCATAAATATGGGGCCCATATTTTTCATACCAACGACAAAACCATTTGGGAGTATGTAAACAGCTTTGTTCCCTTTAACCGATATACTAATTCCCCGTTGGCGAATTTTGAGGGCAAACTATACAATCTACCGTTCAACATGAACACTTTCTACCAGTTGTGGGGCACGAAAACGCCCGAAGAAGCAAAGGCTGTTCTTAATAAACAAACCCTCAAATACAAGGACATCAATCCTTCAAATCTTGAAGAGCAGGCACTGAAACTGGTTGGAGATGATATATACACAAAATTGATTAAGGGATACACGGAGAAACAATGGGGACGGAAGGCAAGTGAACTTCCAGCATTCATCATTAAAAGATTACCTCTAAGGTTTACATATGACAACAACTATTTTAACGACAAGTATCAAGGAATTCCCATCGGGGGATACAACAAATTGATCCATGGTCTACTCAAAAATGTAGAATGCAGGACCAATGTAGATTATTTCAAAGAAAAGTCCGCTTTGACGAACTTGGCAGAACAAACAGTGTTTACGGGAAAAATTGATGAATATTTTGACTATTGTCATGGTAAACTGGAATATAGGAGTCTTGATTTTGAGCATGAGATCCTGGATACACCCAATTACCAAGGAAATGCCGTAATTAATTATACTGAGTCCAAAATCCCGTACACTAGAATTATAGAGCATAAGCATTTTGAATTTGGGAAGCAAGAAACCACAGTGATAACAAAAGAGTATCCTTTGGAAGCTTCATCAGAGAAAGAACCCTACTATCCCGTAAATGATGCTAAAAACACAGCGTTGTTAAAAGCATATCAAGAAATGGCCAAAAAAGAAACTACAATTTTTGGCGGTAGATTGGCCGAGTATAAATATTATGATATGCACCAAGTAATTGGTGCAGCTTTGTCCAAAACAAAGAAGTTGTTTTCTTAAGGTTATTCAATTCTTTTTTTTAAGAAAAAACCTATTATCACACGCAACTCTCCCCCGCTAATCCCATCTAAAAGTAGAATAGTATTTAAATAAAATGATATTTTAACAAAAAATAGGTAGGGAATTTTAATTATTGATTGTTGTAAGAAAAATAAACGCTCAAACAATTTTTACACTATTTTTTTGTTATAGTTTTGTAACATACCAAACACTTCACCAATAAATTATGGCTGGATTTCGTACCCCAAAACAAAAATTATCAGCTCTTATCATCACCTACAACGAAATAGGATACATTGAAAAATGTATAGATTCCGTTTCCTTTGCTGATGAAATTATCGTAGTTGACTCTTATAGTACCGATGGTACTTATGAGTATCTTTTGAACCACCCAAAAGTAAAGGTGATTCAAAACCCTTTTGAGAATTTTACGGCACAAAAATCGTTTACACTCAAACAATCCTCCAATGATTGGGTCCTGTTCTTGGATGCAGATGAAGTAGTCACCAAAAGTCTTCAAAAAGAGATTATCGAAACCATAAACAACCCAAATGCCCATGAGGCATATTGGTTCTACAGAAAATTTATGTTCCAAGACAAACCACTAAATTACAGTGGTTGGCAAACCGACAAAAACCATAGACTTTTTAGAAAAAGTAAAGCGCATTTTACAGATAAAAAAATTGTACATGAAACCTTGGTCGTTGACGGTACATCAGGAATCCTTCACGAGAAACTCATTCATTATTGCTATAAAGATTACGAGGATTATAAAGGAAAAATGCTCAAATATGGTCGATTAAAGGCCAAAGAGGATTTTTATAGAGAAAAGTCCTTTAATTATTTTTTAATGACTGTAAAACCGATTTGGAAATTCTTAAACCACTATATCATCCGTCTTGGCTTTTTGGACGGCAAAAAAGGTTGGACCATATGTTACCTTAACGCTCTTGGCGTATTGGAGAGGTTCAGAGAATTAAAAAGATTGGAGAAAAAGAATGAGCTCGCCTACTATTTGGTAATGCCGTAGTGTGTCCATACTGACTTACTGGATCTTGTCTCTTTCCGAATTGCTTGGTTCTTTGCGATGGACTCTGGTGTTTTATACCCTCGTTTATGGTCCAAATGCACACAGACCGCACTGTATCGCAACTGCTTCGACTTTATTCCAAAGTTGAACAAACGTTCCCCCAATTCACGATCCTGGCCACCATACTGCATACGCTCATCAAATCCGTTTACATTTATGATATCCTTTTTCCATCCAGAAGAATTGTGACCATTCCAGCTAGCGTTGGTAGGGGTAAAAGTATTTAACAGTTTCGATATCATCCCACTTGCCGTGAGCTTATTGTTCTTAAAAGTTTTTGGAATTCCTTTTTCCTTGAGCCAATGGATATTAAAACAGTGCTGTTTTTCAATATCTTCCAAAGTGATCAATTTTGATATGTTCATCGGAAGCATATAATAACCACCGGAAATAAAATATCCCGGCTCCTTATTTATATAGTGAACCTCAACAAAATCCTCCCTGGGAATACAATCACCATCTGTCATAATAATATATTCCGCATTACAGGCCTCCACCGCTTTATTGAGAATACGGGATTTTTGAAACCCATCGTCCTCTTGCCAAACATGGATAATATTGTAAAAGACCTTTTTGGACATCTCTTCCAACAACTCCTTGGTTTTTGGACCAGAACCATCATCGGCAATTACCACTTCAAAATCCTTGAAGATTTGGCAATTAAAGCCCCATAACACTTTTTTTAGCCATTCCTCGGCATTATAGGTGCTAATGATTACTGAGATTTTGGGTGACTCCTTTTCTATTTGGCTCATCTTGGCAAAAATAGAAATATTAAATGTTATCTCATATCCTTAATTTTGTGAATCTAAACTTCCATAATGAAGATCAAAGAAATACCAGTTTCACTTTTATATCAAAGTTACCTATCGCTCAAGTCTATAGAGAAACTAACATCCGATAAGAAACAGATTCCCGTCATTATATCACTTACCTCAATACCCACCCGTTTTAATATACTCCACCTTACCATTCGTAGTATTTTGAATCAAAATGTTCTGCCTGAAAAAATTATTTTATGGTTAAATGAAAACCATAAAGACAATATCCCCAATTCACTAAAGCAATTAGAATGTAATTTTTTTAAAATTAGATTTTCTAATTTGGATTGTCCTCATTTAAAACTAGTTGAAAGTTTAAGACATTACCCACGCAAAATCATTATCACCTTAGATGATGACCTCATGTATCGGCAAAATTGGCTCAATTATTTATATATGGAACATTTGGAGCATCCAAAATCAATCATAGCCAATCAAACACGTATTATTTCTTTTGACCAGGAAGGAACAATTAAGCCTTATGAACAATGGCCCACAAATTACAACGCAAAGATTAAAACCAAATTATTGCTCCCTATTGGTTCTGCTGGAGCTTTATACCCTCCAAACAGCCTAAATTCAAAGGTATTGGACGACAATCTATTTTTAAAACTTGCGCCTAGAGCCGATGACCTTTGGTTCAAAGCTATGTCCTTGTTGAACAATACTGATAGCATACAATCCTCTAGGTTAACTGGAGCACCAATTCCTATATGGGGATCTCAAGAGATTGCACTTAAAAAATCAAATATTGGACAAGACAAAAATAGACTTCAATGGCAAGCGTTAACCAACTATTTCAACCTAAAACTTTAATCCATTGATTAACGAAATCAACAACTGTAACAAAGTACTGCAAGAGGGCGGACTCATCCTCTACCCTACCGATACAGTTTGGGGCATCGGTTGCGACGCTACCAATCCAGAAGCGGTAAAAAAGGTCTATGCCCTAAAAAAACGAGAGGACACAAAGACCATGATTTGTTTGGTAGCCAACCAAGCCATGTTGGAACGCCATGTAAAAGAGGTTCCGGATGTCGCTTACGACATTATGGACCTTGCCACAAAACCAACCACCATTGTGTTTGATGAGCCTATCGGAATTGCCGACAATCTTATTGCCGAGGACAATACATTGGCCATCCGGGTAGCTTCGGACAAATTTTGCCAGTACCTCATCAATAAATTCAAAAAACCAATTGTATCCACTTCCGCCAATATTTCCGGAAATCCGACACCAAAACAATTCAAGGATATTGATGAAGAAATTTTAAAAGGAGTGGACTATGTGGTAAATTTGCAAAACGAAAATAAAAACACTTCCCCTTCTTCCATTATTAAATTAAGTAACGATGGAAAAGTGAAGGTTATCCGGGAATAACAATGACGAAGGAATTCCATACAGCCGCAATACATCACCCCATTTTCAAACTTATTGGAGAAGCTTCAGATGAGCTCGGTGTCGATGCCTATGTCATCGGCGGATTTGTTCGAGATTACTTTCTTAAAAGAAACACACCAAAGGACATTGATATTGTCGCCATAGGCAGCGGAATAGAATTGGCCAAAAAAGTGGCATCCAAGTTAAAGGGCAAACCAGAAATCTCCATATTCAAAAACTTTGGCACCGCTATGATCAAGCACAAAGATCTAGAACTCGAGTTCGTGGGGGCCCGAAAGGAAAGCTACAATCGAGATAGCCGAAAGCCCATTGTGGAGGATGGAACCCTAGAGGATGACCAAAACCGTCGCGACTTTACCATAAACGCCATGGCATTGGCGTTGAACAAATCCAATTTTGGGGAACTTTTGGACCCCTTTGACGGGTTGACAGATTTGGATAGAGAGATCATAAGGACTCCATTGGAGCCCGGAATCACCTATTCGGATGATCCATTAAGGATGATGCGCGCCATCCGCTTTGCCACACAATTGCATTTCACCATTGAGTTGAAATCACTTCAAGCCATTACCGAGAACAAAGACCGCATTAAAATTGTGTCCAAGGAACGTATTGTGGACGAACTTCATAAAATTTTGATGAGCCCCAAACCTTCCATTGGTTTTAAATTGATGCACCAAACTGGACTACTTTCATTGATCCTACCTGAGCTAACCGCGCTACAGGGCATTGAAGAAATAGAGGGGCAACGCCATAAGGACAACTTTTGGCACACCTTGGAGGTCGTCGACAATATTGCAGAAACCACGGACAACCTGTGGTTGCGCTGGGCTGCATTGTTACACGATATTGGAAAGGCACCTACAAAAAGATTCCATGAAAAAATCGGTTGGACGTTCCACGCCCATGAATTTGTGGGGGCAAAAATGGTGTACAAGCTTTTTAAAAGATTGAGAATGCCATTGAACGAAAAAATGAAATTCGTCCAAAAAATGGTATTGATGAGCTCCAGGCCCATTATCTTGTCCGAAGACCACGTAACCGATTCGGCGGTAAGGCGATTGGTTTTTGATGCAGGGGATTATGTGGAAGATCTCATGACCCTTTGCGAAGCCGACATTACCACCAAAAACCCTCGAAAACAAAAAAAGTACAAAAACAATTTTAAGATAGTTCGACAAAAAATAGTCGAGGTCGAAGAAAGGGACCACATCCGAAACTTTCAACCCCCGGTTTCTGGAGAGGAAATCATGAGCACCTTCAACCTAAAACCTTCCAAGGAAATAGGAATCATCAAAGATGCCATCAAAGAAGCCATTTTAGAAGGTGAAATTCCTAACGAATATGAAGCTGCCTACAATTTTATGTTGGAAAAAGGCAGGAAAATGAACCTAAAAGTCCATTCCGAATGAAAAAGAACAAATATGTTGTGTATTGGTTGCTGACAGGGTGTCTTCTTATTTTTATCATGGTTTTGGTAGGAGGAATTACCCGCCTCACACATTCTGGACTGTCCATATCCGACTATAAATTAATTCACGGTACCATCCCCCCGATGAACGAGCAGGAATGGCAAGAAGCTTTTGAACTTTACAAACAATATCCCGAATACCAAAAACTCAACTATCATTTTGGAATCGAAGAGTTCAAGGACATTTATTTTTGGGAATGGCTACATAGGGTAATTGGCAGGTTTATCGGTATCGTGTTCATTATACCGTTCCTATATTTTTTGATTACCAAAAAACTGGACAAGCCCACAATAAAAAAATCGTTGATTTTGCTCATTATGGGCGGGTTTCAAGCTTTTTTGGGATGGTATATGGTAAAAAGTGGCCTAGTGGACCGACCCGATGTATCCCACTATAGGCTTGCGGCCCACTT
>CEVF01154652.1_pt1 | contig 15296 bp, 11 predicted proteins | sample 356441 | NCBI WGS metagenome assembly CEVF01 (sample SAMEA2622765, study PRJEB7988) | marine metagenome | biome: marine biome (ENVO:00000447); feature: surface water layer (ENVO:00002042); material: "saline water (ENVO:00002010), including plankton (ENVO:xxxxxxxx)" | depth 5 m
CTCCATTTTCATGGTGAGCTTTTCCGTCCGTTCTTTTTGTGCCTCCGTACTCAACCCTTCCACCTCTGTTTTGACCTGTAGTAATTCGTCCGACAATGTACGGTTGATACTTTCTTTGATCACTTGGTTCTCCTCCAATTGATCAATGTATTTTTTCTGCACAATGGCCTTCTCCCTATAAGCCATTTTTTGCTCCAGACCAATGGCGAGCGCAAACAATAGGTTTTCGATCAAAACCCCTAGATAAAAAATAAAAATAACTTCTTTAATGCTTTTTCTCCCAAATGAAAAATAGGTGATGGTCAGATAAGAAACAAAAAGAAAGGACATGCCGCTTAGAATATACCATTTGATCATTCGCTCCTCTTTGCTCACGATATAAAAGACCAATGTGAACATGGCAAGGTTAAGGGGTAGAAAGATATATACATGGAAGTGATCGATCCAATGTGATTGATGGTTGCCCACTTGCATTGCCCATAGCAAAAGATAAATAGGGGAAATCCCGGTATAGGTCCAATATATCCATTTGACAACATTTGTGTGTTCTTTTTTTAGATGCATAATGTCCAGGATAAAAAAGCAGAACAACATGGATGCCAACAATTGTGAGGGGTAATGCGTCCAATACATAAATTCCCACCCTGCAGGCGAATAGAAGAAACTGGAGAAGAAAACCCCGTCGATATACTGGAGCAGATTGATTCCGTTGATCAATGCGTATAGGCTGTAGAACAGGTAAAATCTTTTTTTGTGCTGGAAGAACTGGATCAAAAAGAAGACAAAAAGATAGAACAGTACGGACACTACGAAAAAGCCAAATCCGTTTTGGTTGCTCTCCTTAAAAAACTCTATAATATCCTTTAACATAGCCTATTGGCTCATTCTTTCCAAAAACGCGTCTTTTTTGTTTCTGGAAATAGGTATTTTGATTCGATTGGACAAGACAAGGTATCCCTCAGAGCGCAGATACTCGTTTACCTTCATCAAATGTACAATGTAGGAATTGTGGACCCTGAAAAAAAGTCCGATGGGCAACAGTTCTTCCAAGTCCTTGAGCTTCTTGGATACCATCAGCTGTTCTCCCGATTCCAAAAACACTTTGGAGTAATTGCCGTCGGATTCACAATATACAATTTCTTCCACACGAAGGAACAATATCTTCCCACTTGCAGGAATCTTCACAACCTGAGGGGTGCTTGCTTTGGACAGTGCCTCAAAAGTCTCTTCAAATTGAAGTCGAAAGTGGTGTGTGCCATCCATTTTTTTCAATTTTTCAATAACGCTGGCTATATCATCCCCGTCCACAGGTTTCAGTAAATAATCAATGGCACTTTCCTTTATGGCTTTTAAGGCATATTGGTTGTAAGCCGTGGTGATGACAACCGCGAAATCCCGATATTCAAGCCTGTCCAGAAGGGAAAAACCGCTCATTTCCGGCATTTCGATATCCAAAAAAACGCAATCTGGCTTGAGGTAGTTGATTCCAGATATTGCTTCTTTGGGAGACGTAAAGGTTTCTATGATATCAATCACGTCCGGGTATTTTCGCAGTTCCCATGACAAACTGTTTATGGCGGCAATTTCATCGTCCACAATAATCGTTCTCATCCTAAGGGGTTATTTTTTCCAAAATTAAATATTGATGGCCTGCCACTCCATTACATCATGATACTTGGTATACATTGTTGTGTGTGCTGCATAGATATCGTATCGTTTGCAATTCCAGTCTAAAGATCACCCTCATACGCCGGTTATACAAAAAAAATGACCGTAGGCGAAACCGATGTAACCTACAATAACCAAGTCGGGTCACTTGTGTGGCACGGGCCATTATTTTCGCTCCTCAAAATTTAAAACAACAACAAAATGAAAACAAGTTTTTTCTCATTTAGAGTACTGTCCCACATGATATTTCAGGGGCGAAGATTTGATGGCCTTAATGTTAAGCTGTTAAAAAGTCAATTGCTCATGATGTCCATGTTGCTATTGGCAATAGGTTTTGTTTCCTGTTCTGGTGAAGACGGGGAAATGGGACCCCAAGGTCCCCAGGGAGTTGCCGGTGCCGATGGTGCAGATGGATTGGATGGTGCCGATGGTATAAACTGTTGGGACCTCAACGGAAATGGCATCGGGGATATTACCGAAGATGATTCCAATGAAGACATCAATCTGGATGGTGTTGTGGATGCGTTGGACTGTCAGGGCATGGATGGCCAAGATGGGGTGGATGGCAATGCCAATGTGAAATTGTACAAATACAACCTTGATGTGTTCTATGATTACACCCAACTCATCCTGGATATGACGGGCTATATCGATGATGACCTTGAAAACTATGCCTATCTTTTCTATATTGACCATAAATCCGGACTGAGATATTCCATCCCTGGAAATTTGTACAACAACAATTTCTATGCAAGGGTCTATACCAATCTTGAACTTGGAAATTTACATGTCAATTTTTATGATTTGAATGATGATGCCGCCCAGGTCCCCGGTGGAGAATATACCCATCTGGTCATGGTGGCCATAGAACTTAGCAATACGGCAAAAAACGGTGGAGATCCATTGGCAGAGTTAAAAGCTGCCGGGGTGGATACTTCAGACTATAATGCCGTGGCCGCCTACTTTGGTCTGGAGGAATAAATAAGTTGCATTTCGCGATAAAAGGCTATCGTCAATACATGGAAAAGAGCCGGGCAACAGCCCGGCTTTTGGATTTAAAATCAATGGATATCCATCGATATGGAAAAGATAGAAAAGGACCCTCGATTTGGGCTCTTTCCCATTTTGGAGACAATCCGATGTTCTCCCATTTTTCTGAAAGGATTGGATATAAACCCTTGCAGTGAATCTAGGATAATGTAACAATTGGTGACCGGAACCAAAAATCACAGTATTTTTACGGTATCCATTTTTTGGCCAAAACCAAAACCATGTTCGATTTCAGACTAAAAGTGTTCCAAACCGTTGCCCATCGGCTCAACTTTACCAAGGCAGCGAGGGAACTCTTTATTACCCAGCCCGCAGTGACCAAGCACATCAAGGAACTGGAGGCCTATTTTGGCCTTAAACTGTTTGATAGGAACGGAAGCCGTATCAGGCTTACAGCTGCAGGAAGGCGGTTGTTGGGCCATGCGGACCAAGTGTCCAAGCTCTACCGAACCATGGAAATGGACATGGCCGAACTCAAAAATGAACATTCCGGGGAACTTTACATTGGGGCAAGCACCACAGCTGCACAATATATATTGCCCCCTATAATGGCTGGGTTCCATCAGCGTTTCCCCAACGTTTCCATTAGCCTGAAAAGTGGGAATACCGAGGAAATTGAGCAATGTTTGCTCTCTGGGGAAATCGATGTTGGATTCATCGAAGGGCAGAGTAGGAAATCTGGGATTTCCTATACTACTTTTCTCAAGGATGAGATTGTTCTGGTCTGTAGCGCAAATTCCCCATTGGCCAGGGATTCAGTGGAGCTTTTGGAAATCAAGGACATTCCTCTGGTTCAGCGGGAACAGGGCTCCGGGACCTTGGAGGTGGTCAACCATGCCCTCAAAGACCACGGTATCGACCCCGGGGAGATCAAGGTGTCCATGGAACTGAACAGTACCGAGAGCATCAAGGGATATGTGCTCAATTCCCATTGTATGGCTTTTCTGTCCATCCATTCCATACTCAAGGAGCTCGCAGGAAATGAACTGTTGGTCGTGGATGTACAGGATCTCGATATTGAACGTTATTTCTATCGGATACAACTTCAGGGCGAGCCAAATACGTTATCAAAACTCTTCATCAATTTTGCCCATACCTATAACCTGAAGTAATCGTGGATTACCAAAGACAATTTCCCTAAGGGAACAGGGTTTCGGAATTTTGCGCAGTAATAATGGCAATGGGTTTGGGTATCCACAATTTGTGGAACCAATTCAAACGGAGAGGGATTCCATTTCTGTACCTATTGGACCTGACCATTCCTTGATGGTCGGTACTCTGCCATATTGATGCGGTCCAAACACCTAAAACCAAAAAATATGAACCTATATGTCAAAAAAGGCTACGAAGCCTTTCAGAGAACCTTGGAAAACCGAGTATCGTTCCGTGAGATCATCTTTGTACTTGCCATGTTGGCTTGCCTTTCCAGAACCCTGTCCCCATCATTGGCCTTGGTGTTGGGCATTATGGTTGCACAGTTCATAGGCCACCCGTATTTGCACCTCAACCATAGGGCCACCCATTTTTTGTTACAGGTATCGGTGGTCGGCCTTGGTTTCGGCATGAATGTTCACCGTGCGGCCGAGGCGGGAAAGGATGGGATACTGTTCACCATAGCCTCTATTTTGGGTACGTTGGTGTTGGGCTATCTCTTGGGTAAGTTGTTCAAATTGGAACGGACCACTTCGTTTTTGATCAGTATAGGTACTGCAATCTGTGGTGGAAGTGCCATAGCTGCCGTATCCCCGGTCATCAAGGCAAAGGAGGGGCACATCTCCGTTGCCTTGGGTACAGTGTTCATACTCAATTCGCTCGCCCTGTTCATTTTTCCCTTCATTGGCCATTTGTTGGATCTGTCACAGAATCAGTTCGGACTTTGGAGCGCTATTGCCATTCACGATACGAGTTCCGTGGTAGGGGCAGCCTCTAGATTTGGGGGCGATGCCCTTGAGATTGCCACTACCGTGAAGCTGACCCGGGCCCTGTGGATTATTCCCGTTGCGCTTGGTTCCGCTGTTATCTTTAAAACTGGAAAGGGTAAGATAAAGGTGCCCTATTTCATTGGTCTTTTTGTATTGGCCATGGTCCTGAACACCTATCTTCCAGGAATGGAGAGTTTCGGCCATCATATTGTGGACCTTTCAAAATCTGGATTGACGTTGACCCTATTTTTGATTGGAAGTGGACTTTCCGGGAGTGTGCTCAAATCGGTAGGGTACAGACCCTTATTGCAAGGGGTGGTCTTGTGGGTTGTCATTTCGACCACCGCCCTGTGGGCCATAGTGATGTTGGGTGGGTAATTGGAACCGTTCAAAACGCCAAATTTAAGTTATTCGGTATTTGCCATAGTGAAAAGTAGTAGTGTCAGGTATTATTTCTAGAATGGATTTTTAATCGCTATGTCAAGTGCCAGGTAATGGACGTCTGTTATGGATGATTTTCCCAGTAAGTTGTTCATATAGCCTAAATTAAGCGTAATTTTTTGTTTTGGGAATGCAACGGAATAATACAAACAAAGTCGAGTTTCTTGATATTCAAATTTACTCCAGTTATCTGTTTTTGTTGTGGAAAACAATAGCTCTGCCGTTGTTATGATCTTCTGGGTTTTTAATGGATTTAAATTAAAGGATGCTTTTCCTCGAAATCGAGAACGAAACTGTGTATTTTTTGTCGCAGTACTAAAATCGGGATTATAGAAAAATCGGATTTCCGGACGATAGCTAAAGGAATAATCAAATTTTCCAAGAGAGTTGAGATAAGAAAATCGACCGTAAATCCTTAATTCCTGTCGGGCATCTGGTGTGTCCAATTCATAGGGAGGTGTGTCCATGTATCTGTTCTGCCAACGATAACTTAATGCCACGGCATATTTCCAATTTTTATGAAACCTGTGTGAAACTTCTTCGTTTACAACATAAATGGATTGTTTTTTTACCAAGTTGTAATCATCGGGGTCGCTTACTCTTCCCAATCCAAAATATGTGGCAGAACTGATCATTTCATTTTTGTCGAGATTTTGCTCAAGACCGATGGCAAACCAAGAAGCTGTATTTGCCTTGCCCAATCCTGGTGGGGAGAACTGGGCGAGGCAATTTGAACTTATAAATATTCCCAAAAGGGTGATCATGGAGGTTCGTAACATAAGAGGAAGGATTTTAGTCCGCTATTTTGCTTAATATTTTACCCTTTGAATCCACAACAACGTCAAAATCTTGTAGTGTTAAAGCATCAAGTTCCATCTTGTAGACCACTTTTCCGTTGTCGCTTATGCGTTCCAAATCGTCTATTGAATAGCCTTTAAAATCTGTTTTTATCCTATCGATCACGGCTTTGGGCAATTCGCTTTTGGAAATGTCCTCTTTGTGTTTGACCACTTTTCCTTCGGCATTGTACCATACTTCGTGGTCAATGTTCCAACCTATTTCAAACTCTACATTGTACAAACTGCCATCCATCTCCCATTCCACATCCGTTGCTTTTGGAAATTGCTTGTTGAATTCGTTTACAATGACCGAAGGGACTTGACTTTGCGGAATGTCTTGTGCCTGTGTGGTAAGGGCGATCGCCAATGTTGTTCCGAACACTAATAATTGCTTCTTCATCTTGTATATTTTTTTAGATTAAAATTTAATTACAAGACAAAGGAAAGACCCGAATTTGGAAAGATTTGGGAAAGGGTTTCAGGTATTGGGGAATTCGATTTGGAAACAATGCACAGCCTTGTCGAATGAATAGGAGATTTTAAGGTTGTACAGATCTGAAATTGCTTTTACAATGGCCAGGCCGAGCCCTGTGCCCTTTGAGTTATTGGGTTTGTAAAAGCGTGTGAAGATAAGGTCACCATCAAGTTCTTGGCTACTGCCCGTATTGCATATTCTAAAAGAATCGGCAATGATTTCTACGGATACTTTTCCGTTGGGAATATTATGAAAAACGGCATTTCTGATTAGGTTGGAAACAAGTACATTGGCAAGTGAGATATCCATTTGGACGGATAGTTCGGCCTTTTCATTTACACTGAATTCCACTTTTTTGAACCTTGCCATTTCTTCCAAATCATGTATGTTTTTTTGAACAACTTCGTTGAGAGAGACCGATCGATTGTCCAAAAAATGCTTGTTTTCTATTTTACTTATGAGCAACAGGGATTTGTTCAAGCGTACCAATCGATTGATAATCTCCATTACCTCTGCAATGTTCTCAGCTTGTTCGTGTTGCAGGTTACCATTTTCAATTAGTAGTTCCAGTTTGTTGATGGCAATGGCCAATGGGGTCTGTAGTTCGTGGGAGGCATTCCCGATGAACTGTTTTTGCCGATTGAAAGCCGTGATGTTTTCTTCCAGTAAAGTGTTCACAGCTACTTTTAGATCATTGAATTCCTTGATATTGGAATTTGCATCGGGAAGGTGTTGACTGTTTCCAAGTCTGAATTTTTTTAGCTGATCCAGAAAATCATAAAACGGTTTCCAAAGCTTTTTGAGGGCAACATTGTTGATCAATACAATACCTAAAATAAGAACAATATATAACCAAATCACATCCCATAGCAGTTCTTTTATCAAGTCGTCTTCCTCTACCATGGAGTTGGCCACTTTAAGCTCGTAATATTCGTCATTGAGCTCAAATGCGGTGACAAGCATGCGCACAGGTTCCGGTTCCGGCTTGTCATCATCGGCATCCTGCATGTACAGTACGGTGTCAAAGTACTTGTCCTTTATTGAAAGGGCTTTTTGTTTGTTGATTCGTTGAATGGCAAAAAAGCTTTCATCAAAATAGTTCTTGGTCAATAGGGTTGAATCTTGTTGTGCATTTTGAATGATCAATCGTTTGTAATTCTCAAGCCCTTCGTCAATGCTGCTTTTTATCTCATTGAGCATATTGAAATAAAATACCATTGCCCAAATGGTAACAATGGCCAATATGGAGATGGACAGATATTTTAAGGATTGGTTGAGCAGTTTCATATTTCAACCAATTTGTACCCAATGCCATAAATGGATTGGATTTCTATTTCTGCATTGGCCGATTGGAGTTTCTTTCGCAGGTTTTTTATTTGATAATATACAAAGTCAAAATTGTCTGCATTATCAGAATTGTCGCCCCACACATGTTCTGCCAAGGCAGATTTGGTGACCAATCGGTCTTTGTTGAGCATAAAATAGTTTAAAATGTCAAATTCCTTTCGGTTAAGGGCGATCAATTTATTGTTTGCCCAAAACTGCCTATTGTCAACGTCCAACTTCGTATTGCCCAATTCAATCGCATTGTTTCCGTTTAAGTCCTTTCTGCGTAACACGGCTTTGATCCTTGCATTGAGTTCCGCTAGGTGAAATGGTTTGGTAAGATAATCGTCGGCCCCAAGTTCCAGTCCATTGAGTTTGTCGTCAAGCGAATCCTTGGCCGAAATGATAATGACGTTTTCACTTTTACCTTCTTTTTTTAGTTGTGCAAGTATATCCAATCCGCTCCCACGGGGCAACATAATGTCCAATAGGACGCAGTCGTAGTCGTAAACAAATACTTTTTCAATGGCACTGTGGTAATCAGTGGCGGTCTCGACCAAAAAATTTTCCTTTTCCAGCGATGCTTTTATGTTACTGAGTAACTGGGTTTCGTCTTCAATCACTAAAATCTTCACGCTATAAATTTACTTTAAGATCTTGGAAAAAAATGGGAATTATAGCCGTTTTTATATTGGAACAGGGCTATGGACTGGCACTGGTGAATCTCTGTAATCGTATTTAACAGAATCATTGGTATTTGATAATTTATTGTGATAAAATAATTGTATTATTGAACTCTACTAAATTTTATAAAAACACTACTGATAAGATAGTTGTTCTTTTATCGAAACAATGATATTGGTTAAAAGCATTGATTCATTTTAAAGAATGGATTCGTTCATTGGTCTGGGATAAGAAATGGAAACCTGAAATAGTTATGTTCACTTACTGCCGAATTACGATTATATTGTTTGTCCTTTCTTTTCAGGTGTATGGACAAGATTTTGAAAGATTTTCCAACGCAGAGGGGTTTAATCAAAACACCATCAATTCCATTGTTCAGGATTGTTATGGTTTTATATGGTTGGGAACTCCCAATGGGCTTATTCGATATGATGGATATGAATTCAGGACCTTTACCACCCAGTCAAATATAGAAGGGGAAATCTTAAGCAACTTTATAACTCGTTTATATAATGATGCCCGAGGGGTGCTATGGATAGGAACGAATCTGGGCTTAAATTTCTATGTTCCATCCTTGGAAAGGTTTTATACCGTGCCATTATCCAAAAGGTTAAGGGTAAATACCATTGATACAGGTTCGGATAATACTATCTGGTTTGCGGCCGATGACGAACTCTATGTTGGTCAATTGGAGGACAAGGAAAAAGGTATATTCAATATTTCGGACAACCTCTTGGAATCCATACCGGATATTTCTACCATCAATGATATAGCCTTTAAAGATTCACTGTCGATGGTCTTGGCTACGGAAAAGGGATTGAAAAAATTGAACTTTACTAAAGCATCGGGGGACCGTTTATTTAAGGTGGAATCCGCAATATCCCTAAAAACTTTCGAAAATGATGAGGTCACCAATATCCTGGTACAGGACAATCTATTTTGGATAAGCACCGATAATGGGCTGTACAAGACAACTTTTGAAGGGGATATTATGCATGTTATTGATGTTTTTGATGATTTGGGTGATTCGGAAACATCCGATGGGGGAATAGCGGTTAGGACCATATATGAAGATCATTCGGGCTCCCTTTGGATAGGAACAAAGGAACACGGCCTTTTTAAATATGAAGAAAAAGGATTCAAGCACTTTGCACATGATCCAAAGAATGATCTGGGGTTGAGCAGTCCCCAGGTCAATGCCATATATCAAGATGATTTTGGTGTATTATGGATTGGTACCGCCCAAGCTGGGTTGAACAAACTGGATTTGTCCCAAAAACAATTTTATGGCTACTCTAATAATCCATATGAACCCAATTCCCTATCCGATAATCTATTGATGGCTGTTTTGGAAGACAACAAGGGGCGGTTATGGTTGTCCGGATATAATGAGGAACTGTATAGGAGTACAACCTCAGTGAACGATTCCACCGTAAGGTCGCTCCGGTTTGAGGTTTTGGAAGGAAAGTTGGAATTGAGTGATTCTGATGTTGTTAGGAGTATTTCTGAGGATAGGAACGGTTTTTTATGGTTTGGTACGGATTATAAAATTATTGTATATAATCCTGAAGACGGACGATACAAGGATATTTCGTTTGAAAAAGATGAAAAGCCATATCACATAGGGGAAATCAGGGAAGTTTATCAAATAGATGATAGCCATGTACTTATTGCAGGCTCTTCCATTGCCATTGTTTCCAATCCTTGGCCAATTATCAGGACAAGCACGAATCCACAATTGTCGGTGTTGTCCTGTGTGGGCTTTGAATCTGAAAGGGTACAGGCCTTGGTGGAAAACCAAAAAGGATCATTTTGGTTTGGAACCAACAAGGGATTATTGCACGGGAATTTTAACGGTAAGGAAATCAAGATAGACCATCGAATTTCAGAGGAGGTCACTGATGGATTAAAGTTGACTTACAGAAATGTATTCTCTTTGTTGAGCAGTGGAAACAATGTTATTTGGATCGGTACTTTTGGAGGTGGGTTAAATAAAATGACGTTGGATGAGCAGGGAGCCCCAAAGAAAATGGAGTATTTTAGAAAAAATGATTTTCTACCAGATGATGCTATTTACGGTCTGCTACAAGTGGAAGATGAACACATTTGGATGAGTACCGATATGGGGCTGGTTAGGATGGATGTAAGAAACCATGCAGTGGATGTGTTCGATGTTCGTGATGGTCTTCCCCAGAATAATTTTAGGCAAGGGGCATATTTTAAAGGAAATTCAGGCTACCTATATTTTGGGGGATTAAACGGATTGACAATTTTTAAGCCTGAAAATATAGTACTGAACGAGCAGCCTCCCAATGTATTGATAACGGACTTGCTTATCAACAATGAACGGGTGGAAATAGGCGAGAAGTTAAGGAAAAAGATTGTACTTGACAGGTCGATTTCGGAAACGGACAGCATAACGGTCAACAAGACACAACAACAAAGTATTGCATTCAATTTGGTGGTGGAACACACCACAAGCCCATCCAAAAACAAATTGGCGTACAAGCTTGAGAATTTTAACGATGAATGGATAGAGGAGGATACCGGTAAGGCCACGATAACCTATACCAATCTGGCTGCCGGTAGTTATACTTTCAAAGTGCGGGCAGCGAATGGGGACGGTTTTTGGGCAACCGAGGCAAAAACATTGCATTTGGAAATACTACCACCATGGTACCAAACATGGTGGAGCTATGTACTGTTCATTATTTTAATTGTTAGTGCGGGCATTGGTGTCGTGGTGTATTTTAGCCAACACGAGAAATTAAAACAACGACTAAAATTTGAAAAACTTGATAAGGAAAGGCAACAAACGATCAATCAAGGGAAGTTCCGTTATTTTACGAACCTTTCCCATGAGTTTAGAACACCGCTGACATTGATATCGGGTCCATTGGAGCATATCATGGCCCAGAACAAGGATCCTGAGAACAGAAAATATTTGGAGATAATCAGAAAAAACACAAAGAGACTCTTGAGTTTGGTGGATCAGCTGATTACCTTTCGACAAGCGGAACAAGGGCATTTGAATTTACAGCTCAGCAAGGATACTTTGGGAGGGTTTATGTATCCTACCACCGAAGCCTTTGAGAATTACGCTAAAGAGAAGGATATCAATTTTTATTATAAGGTCAGTTCCCCGGATGAGGAAATCATCATTGATGTAGAAAAAACAGAGCGTATTATCTTTAACTTACTATCCAATTCCTTTAAGAACACCCCTCCAAAGGGTAGCATCAGCGTAGAGGCAAAAATCACTGTCGATTCCGGAAAAAAAATGATACATATCGATGTAATCGATAATGGAAAAGGAATTCCTCCCGAGGATCTAGACAATATTTTTGAACGCTTTTATCAACTTGGAAACAAATTGGGTAAGGTCAGTGGTGGAGGAATAGGCTTATCTTTTTGTAAATCACTTGTCAACCTATTGGAAGGTGAAATTTCAGCAAAAAGCGATCCTGGTGTGGAGACTCGGTTTTCTGTGGTTATTCCATCAAAATCGATCTCGGAATATGGTGCTGATAATATAGGCCCTTCTGGCCAATCCTTTATCAAAGATTGGGTTCCTCTCGGAACTGAAATTACCAAAGATGTCGTGACAACCGATAAAACGGTAGGGGACAAGGATTTTAGTGTGCTTATTGTAGAGAATGAAGTGGATGTGCAGACATTTTTGACCAGTACACTATCCAAAAAATATAATTTAAGAGTAGCCAACAATGGGGTGGAGGGTTTAGCCAAAATCAAGGAAAAACATCCTGACTTGGTAATAAGTGATGTTATGATGCCCGAAATGGACGGTTTTGAATTATGTGAAAGAATAAAATCAGATGTGGAGTTGAGCCATATTTCTGTTTTATTGTTGACGGCATTGGGAGACCAGGAAGACATAATCAAGGGCTTGGAGTTTGGGGCCGATGAATATTTGAGCAAGCCTTTTTCCATCAGGCATTTGGAACTTCGTATTGAAAGGCTTATTCAAAATAAAACGAAGTTGCTGCAACATTTTTCCAAAAAAAGTGAATTGCCCAAGGAAGATATCCAAATTTCCAAACGGGACAAGGAATTTTTGAATAAGGTGATAGAGGCCATAGAAAACAATCTCTCTGATTCCAATTTCGGGGTAGAAGAACTGGCCTTACAAGTGGGATTGAGCACATCCCATTTTTATAGACGTCTAAAACAGCTGACAGGACAAGTGCCCAATGTGTACCTACGGAATTTTAGACTTCAACGGGCGGCTGAATTATTGGGTAACAATGAGGGCTACAATGTAACTGAGGTTATGTATCAAATAGGAATAGAATCAAATTCCTATTTCTCCACATCATTTAAAAAACTTCACGGAATGTCTCCTTCCGAATTTGTCAAACAAAAAAAGGCCTAAGGTTTCTCTAAAGTTGTAACCGTAAACCTTGATTATCTTCCTTCCGTTACTTTACCGATAAGGATTGATATCGAATCTTCTTTACTATCAAAATTTAAAACGAGCCACTTGTTTTATTCGAATAAATGGGGGTTTTGAGTGATAATAGCAAGGGAATGATCGAATCGAGAACGCTTTGAAAGCTCATCACAACTAGCTTTGTTCACAAATAGAATCAAACCTAAACCCATTCACCAGGGAAAGATGTAAACCTTGTTTCCTTGTCCATGGGGATAGACTAAGCTTAAGGTGGAACCCCTTAATTATGATGAACCCTGACCTAGGGTCATTTGCAAATGTTAAGGAGAGCCGCTTATCTCTTGATTTTTCGGTTTGCCATATCATTGGTTTGATCAGTGGGTTCAAGGCGCGTCGTATCGGCCTTTTGGACATAAATTTTAAATAATTGAAAATGCGAATTAAAGTTCTCTTAGTTGTATTGCTGTTTCATAGTGTGTTTCTGATGGCACAAGAAAAACAGGAAATGGATGAAATGTGGGGTAATCAAACTACAAAACAAAAGGATGTGCCATTGGAGCGTTCGGCCATGTTTGACCAAGGGAATTATTCAATGTTCATTCATTGGGGGCTATATTCCAATATTGGCAATAAATGGAAGGATAGTACCTACTACGGCATTAGTGAATGGATCATGCACCCTAAGAGGGCGGGGATACCTGTAGCCGAATATAAGGCAGAAGCAAAGAAGTTTAATCCTGTAAATTTTGATGCGAGGGCTATTGCAAAATTGGCCAAGGATGCTGGAATGAAATATATTGTCATTACCAGCAAACACCATGATGGTTTTGCGATGTACGATTCCAAGGTCAACGACTTTAATATCGTTAAGGCAAGCCCTTACGGAATAGATCCCATGAAAGAATTGGCAAAAGCCTGTAAAGAATTGGGTCTAGGTTTTGGTTTTTATTATTCACACAATCAAGATTGGACTTTTCCAGGTGGTAATGGCGGGCCAACGGTCAATGATCAGGGTAAAGAAGTTGGTTTTGATCATTATTTTAAAGAAAAATGTTTGCCACAGGTAAAGGAAATCGTGACCAAATATGGCGATATAGACTTGGTTTGGTTCGATACACCCGGAGATATGAAAAAAGAGTACGTGGAAAAATTGGTCAATGTGGTCAGAAAGCATCAGCCCAATGCCATGATTTCAGGAAGAGCTGGGCATGGACTCGGAGATTACGAGTCATTGGGAGATATGAACATTCCCGTAAAAAACTTGCCAGGTCTTTGGGAGACAGTGGATGTAACCAATGATTCTTGGGGCTATGCTTGGTATGATGAAAATTGGAAAAGCCCTGAACAGATATTAAGAAATCTTATTTCAACGGTAGCTAGGGGAGGTACATATATGCTTAATGTGGGTCCTACCCCTGACGGGAGCGTACCTGTACAGGCACAAAAGGCATTGGAGGCCTCTGGTAAATGGATAGCCAAGTATCCACAAGTTATCTATGGAGCAGGTTCATCACCATGGGGGAGAGCACTTCCTTGGGGGGATGTCACGGTTGCTTCTGACGGAAAAATGAACATTGCCGTGTACAAATGGCCCTTGGATGGTACACTGTGGCTTCCGGGATTGAAGAACAAGATTACTTCAGCCGTTCTTTGGGTTGATGGAAAAGGTAAGGCCCTCGAATATGGAAGGAAGGGAGATTGGGTCAATCTGGCTCTTCCGGCAAAACGTCCCGAAAAATTGGTTTCTGTCATTGAACTTCAAGTAGAGGGAACCCCGAAAATCACTACCAAAAACAGTATCGATCCCGTTTATATAACTGAAATTCCTGTAGATTTTGCGACTGCATCAGGATGTACCATCACCGAAAAAAGATGGATGGAAAAATTTGGGGAATGGAAACATATTACCCAAGCTCAAGATTGGAATAAGTCTGGTACTGTGACTTGGGAAATAGAAATTTTGGAAGCAGGTACTTATCAAACAAAACTTAATTATGCGGGAGAAGGTCGTTTGGTCTGGAAAATTCTGTCCGATGAGGGATATACGGTTCAGAACCAACAGAATTCTTCGAGTATATACGAATATCACGAAATGGGGGTGATGAAGTTTGATAAACCGGGTAAACATACCATAACAGTTTCATTGGTCAATGGGGACAGGGACAAGGTAAGTTTGAACGCTATAAGCTTCACTCCTTGGTAAACCCGGTTACATTAGGTTGCGATAATACCTGAAAATAATTAACAAAACCGATTTTGTGTCCTTTGTGCCTATTTGATGAAAAAAAGCAAAAGAATGATGGAACAGAGAAATTGGATTTTGCTTTTAACAACTAGGTTTGTTTATGGTTCTATGAATATATAATCGTATTCCCGTCATATGGTTCTGTACGGATTTTTGGCCGGAATCATGAAAATAAGGGATTCCCGATGGGACTCGGACTAGTCCGAAACCTATGATTACTTGATGGGAACAGGGA
>CEVF01029887.1_pt1 | contig 15267 bp, 10 predicted proteins | sample 356441 | NCBI WGS metagenome assembly CEVF01 (sample SAMEA2622765, study PRJEB7988) | marine metagenome | biome: marine biome (ENVO:00000447); feature: surface water layer (ENVO:00002042); material: "saline water (ENVO:00002010), including plankton (ENVO:xxxxxxxx)" | depth 5 m
GGCTGCCCAGCTGGAGAAAGCAGGCTTAACCCATCGCGTTATGGTGGACTGTAGCCACGGCAATAGCAGCAAGGATCACGCGCGCCAGCCGATCGTGGCCGAAGCGGTTGCCGCGCAGGTTGCGGCCGGATCCGATCGCATCTTTGGTGTTATGCTGGAGAGTCATCTCGTCGAAGGTCGGCAGGATCAAAAACCCGACCAGCAGCTGGCCTACGGACAGAGCATAACGGACGCTTGTATATCCTGGGATAAGACAGTTGAGGTATTGGAAAAGCTGGCCGAAGCGGTGCGCGCGCGCCGTGCTCGCAGCTGATGCCGTAGGCTAGAATAGTCGTGTTCCATTACACCGGCACACAGCCTATCGCGGGATCCTGGTTTGAATTCCAGCATCACAACCGCGCAGAAGGGGTCTATTGGAATCCTGCTTGCGCCCGTTTTGATGCGGCAGCGTGGCACGCCAAAGTGGGTGAAATGGCGGCGATTGGATTGGAGTATCTCGTTCTGATGGCCGTCGCGCTGGATCACAAGACCTTCTATCCGAGCAGGCTACTGCCGGCTTGGGAAATGGCCTGTCCCGATCCGCTTGAGGCGCTCCTACAGGCGACTGACGATCACGGCATAAAGGTCTTTGTTGGCAACGGCTTTTGGGGGCAGTGGGATAGCCCGGGTATCATAGCCGATGCTCGCGCGCGCGCGCGCCGTCTCGACGCAATGGAAGAGTTGGCTTCCCAATACGCCCACCACGCCAGCTTTTACGGCTGGTACTGGGCTAATGAAGCGGGCATTAATGGTCTCTTTAACGAAGCCTTTATCGACTATGCACGCGAGTGTAGCCGCTGTGCACGCGCCTTGATGCCGCATGCCCCGACCATGATTGCACCCTATGGTACGAATAGAGTGCAGGCCGATGAAGCATTTGCGCGCCAGCTAGAGGCGATGGAAGTCGATATTGTGGCCTACCAGGACGAGATTGGCGTGCAGAAGTCGACGGTAGAGCAGACGCCGGGCTACTACGAAGCGCTACGCCGCGTTCACGATCAGGTGCCACAGGTGCGACTTTGGGCCGACGTGGAGATTTTCGAGTTCGAAGGGGCGGTATATAAGAGCGCACTTCTGCCAGCGCCTTTTGCTCGAGTTCAGCGTCAGTTAGAGGCCGTCTCGCCTTACGTAGATAGAATCTTAGTCTACCAGGCGTTGGGTATGACGAATGCGCCCGATTCACCGGTGTTTGCAGGGCACGAAGATTCTACGGCGCTCTATACCGACTACGCTTGCTGGCTGCGCCACTATCACCCAGACAGACTGCGTTGAGATTGGAGACTCCATGAGCTTTGGCATTACAAAAACCATTCCGGCCGATGAGGGGATTGAGCAGGTTGAGCGCCTCTATGACGGCAGCTTGGATGAATACGAATTTCACATGGCTGGGACACCGTCCAAGCTAGGCGTTGGAGACTACGTATACACGATTTTTGAGCACAAGATTCGCGGCAGGCTGCAGATTACACGCCTTGAAGGTGGAGCGGTCAATCCCAAGTCGGGCAAGCCGCGCACGCTGGTTTTCGTCAAGGCACCGGGCGAGCGCCTCGACGAGCCCATTCTGCGCAAAGGGCACCAAGGCACGCGCTACTACGACGGGGCCGACTGGCCTCGTTCGTAGGGTATGCTGGCGTCCATTGGGGTCTGGCGTACTCTGAGGGAAAACGCGTCGTATGCAGCTGAATCCCACGCGCGAATTAGTCTTTAATCATCGCCTGTGCGCGCTGCGATGAGAAATATTGCCTTTCTCTTCCTGTGTGAGGCCTTTTCTCGCACCGGCAGTATTGTAGTCTTGTCGAGTATGGCGCTGGTCGGCCGCGAGCTCGCACCGCATGCGGCTCTGGCTACGCTACCGCTGGCTCTGGCCCCTATTACCACGATGCTGGTGACGGTCCCCGCTGCCCGCCTCATGCAGCGCTGCGGACGCAAGGTGGGGTTCGCCCTAGGCGCCGTTTTGGGTATGGTGGGTGGTTTAGTCGGCTGTGCGGCGCTCTTTAACGAACACTTTGCTCTGCTGTGTGTGGGGGCGGTAGGTATTGGCGCAGTTAATGGATTTTCCACCTACTATCGTTTTGCGGCAGCAGAAGTCGTTGATGAGTCGCGGCGCAGTCGCGCGATTTCGCTCGTCATGGCGGGTGGGATTGTGGCGGCCGTGGCAGGCTCGAACTTGGCCAGCTGGTCGCGTGGCCTTTTTCCCGAACATCTCTTTGCCGGTTCCTATTTGGCTATTGCAGGGATTCAAGTGCTGGTGCTTTGCGCGCTGTCATTTGTGCACTTTCCGGCTCCATCTGTGGCCGAGAGTGCCGGAGGAGGCCGGTCGCTGCGTGAGATTGCACGCGATGCGCGCTTTGTCATCGCGCTAGTCGGAGCCGTAGCCAGCTGGGCGGTGATGTCCCTACTGATGAATGCAACGCCGCTTTCAATGCATCGTCACTTGCACAGCTTTGACGATACGGCGTGGGTTATTCAGTGGCACGTGCTGGGTATGTTCGTGCCGTCTTTCTTTACCGGGCATCTTGTCAGCCGCTTTGGTGAAGGACGGATCATGGCGAGCGGGCTGCTGCTGCTTGCCCTTTCGGCGTTTACTAACCTGGGCGGCGTGGCTCTGCACAACTATGCGGTGGGGCTGGCTCTACTAGGCGTGGGGTGGAACTTGCTTTTTGTCAGCGCGACTTCTCTACTGGCAACCGTCTATAGCCCCGAAGAGAAGGCGCGCGTGCAGTCGGCTAACGATTTTCTCATTTACGGACTGATGGTGCTAACCACGTTTGGCTCAGCGCCCTTGGAAGAGGCCGTTGGATGGGAGATGCTCAACTTAATGGCCCTGCCGCTGCTAGCCTGCGTCGCATCGGTCATGTGGATGATGCATCGCCGCGACCGGTCCAACCGGGCATAGATTATTCTGACATGTCGGCATCAGTTAGGGCGGCCAGCAGAGACGGGACGCCAAAGTAAACGAGGCTGAGCGCCGTTGGATTCATGGCGACGGCACCGCGTCGACTTGGGTGATTGCTCCAGTCTTGCGTCTGGCGCAGGGCCCGCAAAATGGACTGACCTACTTCTAAATAACGCGGCTGGCCAGTGAGGTGATACGCCCGGGCTAGGCTGCCGCAAAGAATGCCGTGATAGTGCTGTCTGAGCGCATGGTCTAAGTCGTATGCGTCCGCTCCGCCGCAGAACCAGTCCACTGCGCGCACGTAGGTCTGTGCCACGTCTTGGCGGCCTGTCATATGCTGCATCAGCTCGAGTCCTATAAGCAGGTAGTGCGTCTGATAGCCCTTCTGTTCAGACTGGGGTAGAATCTTTTTGAGCGCTGTGAACGTGCCACCTAGAGCGGTAAACTCTTCGTCGGTAAACGGTGTGGCTGTGCCCATTTCCACGGCGAGCGTTGCGCCTTCTGTGGCCATGCCGTAGGGCGCTTGGTCGGGTAATTTATCCTCTGTGGAAACCTGAAAGCGCTTATTCCAACTGCCGTCGCCGTTTTGTCCACGCGCGATGATCTCGTAAACGGCTTCGGCGCGCTGAATGAAGCGATCCTCACCCGTCACCTCGTAGACGTAGAGGAGGCCGCGCAGCACGTTGGCGATTGAACGCAGGCTAAAGCTGTAGCGGGCATCTTCTGTCCAGCGATAGGTGAGAAAAAAAGCGCCTGCCTCTCTGATGACTTCGAGTGCTCTGCCGTCCCCTGTCAGGTAGTAAAAATCGATCCAATTGTCGATAAACGTGTGCGAAGCACAGGGTTCGTCGCCAAAGTGATCCATGCTGTGGCGATAGCAGCCGCCCACCCAGTAGGGTCGGAGTGGGTGGTAGTGACAGGTGTCCACATCGAGTGAGTGGCGCGTCATGGCTTCGGCGAGGTTGAAAAAGCGCGCTTGGCCCGAGCGCAGAGCGTGCAGCCAGATAGCGTGCCGCGGGTCCCATTCGCTGTTACACCAGCCCCAGCGTCCCCTAAAGAGCCAGCCATCGGCTTCTTCTTCCCACGTGGCCAGCACGTCCCCCCAGTCGAGGTACCCGTACCAGCGCTCCCGATGAATCTGCCGTTCCATCCATTCGACGAATCCTTCGAGCATGCGCTCACTCTCGCTGTGCTGTACCGAATATGCGCCGTTTCCCAGCAGCGGCATGCGCGTCGCGTCCTCGCGATCAATGGTCACGCAGGGCCAGCTGAGCGTGGCGTTGAGTGTGTTCTCAACGGCGCTGCTTTCCGAGCCGAAGCAGAGAAAAAACTCGCTGCTTTTGCCGCTGCCCAAGCCATCACTATAGACGCCTTCTCCCTCGTGCCAGGCGACCTCTTCGGCATAGCGCGCATAGTTAAGGGGAGTGCCAGCCGGATCGTGCCATAGAAAAATGTCGATGCCGGACGGGCTTGCGCCGAGGGCTTTGGGGTATTCTTCAGCCATGTGGCGCAGGGCCACTCCTGCGACGGAGTTGCCTCCTTCTAACATCACCCAGCTACCGCAGCGTTCGCCTTCGACCCTTTTTTCAACTCGTCTTCCAGTGTAGTGCAGCAGCTGAAAGTAGGAGTCTTCGCTCTGCGCCAGCAGCGCGTACTGGTTGGCTTGCAGTTCGCAGACGTGTTCTCTGCCTGCATCGACCGTGCAGCGCGTTGCCTGCTGTGTGGAAAAGGGTAGGTGCAAACCCAACTCGCGCACGCTCACTTCGCGTGCTGCCCCAGTAAATACGACCGTATGGACGACGCGGAGAAACGACTGGTCAGCGTAGGCGTATATGCGCGTAATCCAGCGCATCGGTCTGTAGCCGGCGTAGTGGTGCATGGGCACGTCAGCCTCGTAGGCTCCACTGCAGCGCAGGACTACGCGTAGAGGTCCCCGCTCTTCCACGCACGCTTCGTATTCGTCTTTGGCTAGTGCTGCGCTACAGGTGCCGCCCATGCCGTATAGGCGTCGCTCTGTTCCTCCAGCGTGGTCCGACTCGGATATAGTGGCCCACGCATCGCCTTTGGCGCTGCCGATAAAAGACTGGTCCACAACGAAATGTCCCTCGGCGTTGCGCTGTCCGCGCTCGGCGTAGTCGAGTAGGGCAAAGCGCCGTGTGCTGATGCCGAAGCGCAGGACACCGGTGCACACCGATATTTGTTTGTCGCTTTCTGTAATGCGGATGGACGTTTTCACTGGGATCGCTGCGCTGCTATCCCAGTGGAGAGTGAAGGCGCGTTCTCCACCTGCGGGTAGGTCTGTTTGGAAGTCGATGAGTATCCACTTGATGCTGCCGTCGCGCCAGTGCGAGAGTGCGCGCAGTTGGATTGCTACGCCCTGTCCGACTTCGTTTTCCAGGCACAGCGTTTTCGCGTCATGGACAACGCCCTCGGGCAGTGCCACGCCGCGCGTTAGCGGCCAAGCGATACGGTCTATACCCGCTTCTTCACACACGCGCAGGGATATGCTTTTGCTGTGTGTCATAAATCGTTTCTCCTGTATAATGTGCGGATGCAGGATGGGGCTATTTGCTTAACGACTTGGGGTCGTATATGTTTTCGCTCGGATCAATTGTAATTGCATTGTATATAGCAAATTAGTGAGAGAGGAGCGATTTGTGAAACTAGACCGTCGACTTACCGCAAAAAAACTGCAGCCTGCCACTGCGCGCTTTCTCGATTTGACTGCGCGTAAAATTTACGACTTGGACAAAAAGTGGGATCCTGCCAAGGGGACGCCGGTCTTTACGTGGAAGGGTCGCTACACGACGCGCGGTTGGACAGAGTGGACGCAGGGCTTCCAATACGGCTGTGCTATTCTGCAGTACGATATGACGGGCGACAGTCGCTTTCTGGACATTGGTCGCGAAAAGACCGTTTCGCATATGGCGCCCCACGTTTCGCATATTGGCGTGCACGACCACGGTTTCAACAACCTATCGACCTACGGCAATCTGCGGCGCTTGATGCTTGAGGGTGTGCTGCCGCACGACCAGCGCGAGCTTGAGTTTTACGAATTGGCAATCAAGCTATCGGGCGCCGTGCAGGCTGCACGCTGGACCGAGACGGCCTATGGTCACGGTTTTATTCACTCGTTTAACGGACCCCACTCGCTCTTTTCCGATACCATGCGTTCGCTGCGTATCCTCGGTTTGGCCCACCAGTTGGGACACGTATTAATGGGAGAAGGAGACAAGGCGATTAGTTTGCTTGGCCGCCTCGTTGAGCACGCGGTTAGCAACGCCAAGTACAACGTGTATTACGGCGAGGGGCGAGACAGCTACGACGTGCCGGGTCGCGTTGTGCATGAGTCGATTTTCAATACGAAAGACGGCCAGTATCGATGTGCAAGTACCCAGCAAGGATATGCTCCTTTCTCGACCTGGACGCGCGGTTTGGCTTGGGTTCTGCTGGGTTACTCCGAACAGTTAGAGTATTTCGATGCGCTGTCATCCGCGGCACTCAAGCCGTTCGGAGGTAAGGAGGCGCTAGTCAAGATGATGGAAGAAGCGGCGCTGGCTACGGCAGAGTTCCACATAGAAAATTCGTTCGCCGATGGCGTGCCGTTTTGGGATACGGGTGCTCCGGGCGTGGCTTCCTTTGGCAAGATTACTCATGCTTCATCCGATCCCTACAACGACGTCGAACCGCTCGATAGTTCGGCTGCTGCCATCAGCGGTCAGGGCTACTTACGGCTGGGAAATTACTACGCGAATAAAGGCGATAAGTCCAAGGCGAGACGCTATCGGGCTGCGGCGTTTAAAATAGCTCAGACGCTTATGGAAGAGCCCTATATGTCGACCAATGCGCGCCACCAAGGCATTACGCTGCACGCTATATATCACCGTCCCAACGGGTGGGACTACGTGCCGTCCAAGCGCAAGATTCCCTGCGGAGAATCGGCCATGTGGGGAGACTATCACACGATGGAATTAGTCCACTTGATCAAACGCGAGGCCGAAGGCAAAGCGTATCCGGTCTTTTTTAAGTAGGAGCGAACTTATGCAGATTACAGCGATTAAGCCCATTGTCGCCCGCTTTGGTAACCGTCCGCGCGTGCTGGTAAAAGTTGAGACGGATGAAGGAATAAGCGGCTGGGGAGAAGCTTACTCGATCGGTCCCGACCTGTCGGTCGGGCCCGTTGTAGACTACTGCTTTGAGCTGATTAAGGGCATCGATCCACGGCGGATTGAGTTTATCATGATGAAGCTCATGCAGCAGTTCCGCTTTCCACCCGGGGGAATTGGTCTCTCGGCCATATCTGCCATTGACCACGCGCTGTGGGATATCTCTGGAAAGGCGGCGGGTTTGCCGGTGTATATGCTGCTGGGGGGAGCGGCCCGCGATAGGATTCGCGTTTATCGCGGCATCGGTGGACGAGATGGCCAAGAGGCTGCAGAACAGGCGCACAAGCTGCATGAGGAATACGGTTTCACGGCCTTTAAGACGAGCCCGTACAAGCTGAATCCGGATGCGAGTCGCTGGGGTCTAGTGTGCAGTGAGGCGGCGCGCTACTTTGAAGATATTCGCAAGAATACGCCGCAGGAATGGGAGTTCGCCTTTGATCCACACGCCAAGATTTTCGAACCTGTCTTGGCGCTACAGCTGGCCAACGCGCTGGCTCCTTACGATCCTTTCTTTTACGAGGAGCCGCTGCGTCCCGAGCACATGCCGGCATGGTCTAAGCTCCGCTCGCAGATGCAGGTGCCGCTGGCGACGGGCGAGTCGCTCTATACGCGCTTTGAGTTTCTAGATCTACTCGCCTGCCAGGGAGCTGATATCATTCAGCCGGATATTTGCGTTTGCGGTGGACTGCTGGAAATGCGCAAAATTGCAGCCCTTGCCGAAGCACACTATGTGAGCGTTGCGCCCCATAATCCGATGGGCCCCTTGGCTACGGCCGTCAACGTGCACTTTGCGGCTTCGCAGCCCAACTTTAAGATTCTCGAGTATCTCTTGCCGACCGATACCGAATGGAACGATTGGGTGGATGAGCCCTACATGCCTAAAGAGGGTTATTTAGAGCTGAGGCCCGATCGTCCGGGGCTAGGGGTTGAGATTAATGAAGAGGCAATTATGGGTAACGAATACGTGCATTGGGAACGCTCGAGTCCAATGCGGCCCGACGGTTCGACGGGCTATATATAGCGTCGCAATCGAAGAGTGCGAATGGGCGCGTCTCCGGCCCGATGTACTTACTGCACGTCGACGTCTAGAATGTAGCGAGCAGCGGGCGCAATGCGTTTAAAGGTTTCGTAGCGCAGGTAGGTGCGCTGGTTGAGCTGCTGGCGGTGCTCACGTGCCGTATAGTAGCAGTGCATGGCGCGGCGCTGTAAATCGCTGCTGGTATTCATGGTTCCACCGTGCCAGGTGTGGCTGTTAAAGACAGCTACGCTACCCGCTGGTGCGACCACGTATTCTTCGTTGGGGTGCGGCGCACTTGGATCTTCTAGCGTATTGCTCGGGTGCGCCTTTTTATGCGAACCGGGCACGAGGCGCGTGCAGCCATTATCGCGGCTAAAATCGTCGAGAAGCCAAACGGAGTTACAGACGTGAAACTGGCCGTCGTAGTCAGTGCCCCAGTCGGCGTGTAGCCCCTGCAGGCCTTCGCCCGGAAGTGCGTCTCGCGCGTTGAGCGAAGAGAGCTTAAAGTCGCGTCCTATCACGTGGTGTATACAGGCCAGCACCTGGGGGTGAGTATAGACGCGGTCGAACATAGCCCCTTTGTTGACCAGGTCGGATAGGCGGCGAGTGCCCTTTTCTTGATGGACCTCTATGCCGGCTCCGGCTCCTTCCCGCTGGCAGAGTTCCTCAAAGCGGGTGCGCAGGTCCTCGAGCCACGCCGCATCGATGATGCCGGGCAGCAACGTGTACCCTCTCTCGTCTAAACCACGGCGATTCTCTTCGCTGATTGCATCGGAGGTAGCGCCGAGCTCGCTCAGAGCTTGCGTAATATTCATGGGAAAAATCCTCTTCATATGAGTCCAGTGGTAGTTTGAGCTGGCAGATATGGTGCGTCAATCAGCGTTAAATAATACGCTTAATTTTCTAAGCGTACCTGCATTTGTTGAGCGAAGTAGGCGTGCATGTCCTGACGGTGGCCCGCGTCGTGGGTGCGTGCATTGGCCGCGCGCACTATGGGTGCATCTTCGTCGAGGTGAACGGTCGAAGGCGCATTAAAGAGTGCCCACTGTGCAAGAGCCGACTTCATATGCACAACGATCTGTCCATGGCCGGAATCGGCGTAGAGATTGTGTAATTCGTATGGATCTTCTTTGAGATCGAAAAGCTGCGACTGTACGTCGTCGCGGCACCAGAGCAGCTTGTAGCGCTGCGAGCGCACCATGTAGCTGTGGCCGCTGCCCGATTCCGCGAACGTAAATTCGCGTTCGGGCAGGTCGAGTAGATCGAAACCGGCCATGTGTCGAGGCACCGCGCAGCCGGCACTTTGCAACAGAGTGGGCGCGCAGTCTGTGCTGTTGACTAGCGCATTGCAGACCGAGCCGGCCTGCTGTTGGCCTGGATACTTCACGATGAGCGGAACGCGGATGAGCGGATCGTACATATAATTGCCCTTGAGCAAGAGATGGTGGTATCCCATATAGTCGCCGTGATCGCTATTGTATAGTATGAGCGTGTTGTCATATAGGTTTTTATCTTTCAGCAGGGCGACGAGGCGACCAACGTGGTGGTCTATCTGCGAAATAGTCGCATAGTAGTAGGCCATCGCACGACGTATTTTTGCCTCAGTCATTTCGTCGTATGGGAAGTACCCTCGGCTAAAGGCCAGGTCTTGGGGTTGCGGAGTGGAGGTATAGCCGGGCAGCATATGCAGCGCGTTGGGGTTGTACATATCGGCCCAAGATGCGGGTGGATCAAAGGGATGGTGTGGCTTTATAAAGCTGGCCATGAGCAGGTTGCCGCCGCCGTTCCAAGTTGCGACTTCTTCCACTGCGCGTTCGGCAATCCACGTAGTTGAGTGATATTCCTCGTCCAAGTCAGAGACGAGGGCGCCTACGTTGTCCCAATAAGTATCTGGCGCCTGCCGTCGATACTCGCTCTCCTGATCAAGCAGGTCGACGAAATGGCCCTGTCCCCTGTCACGCAGCCACCGGTGATAGTCGTCGTCGTAGCGTCCGGCTCCGTTCTGTTCGGCCAGTAGCAGTTGGTCAAACCCCACGTCGGCGTAGGTTGGGGTGAGGTGCATTTTCCCCACGGCTTTAGTGCGGTATCCCGCATCGCGCAGCAAGCGGGGAAAGGTAGCCAGTCCAGATGGTAGCGTGCAGTGGTTGCTGCCGCCTAGGTGCTGGCGCACGTAGAGGCCTGAGAGGAAGGAGTAGCGCGACGGCGTGCAGACGGGATAAGCACAAAAAGAGTTGTCGTAGCGTATGCCATCGCCTGCGAGTGAGTCGATGTGTGGGGTTTGTATATCTGCGTTTCCGTAGGCGCCAATGCAGTCTGCTCGGTGCTGGTCGGACTGTATAATGAGTATGTTGGGTTGGGTCACGTTCTCTGTCCTATTGGTTGATATAATTGGCTTTTATGCCAGCTGCAGTGTTCACTTAATCTGCCTGCATTATCGCTTTGAGCGGGACGTCTTTATTGCGCGGTATATAATAGCTAAGCGCATCGCTCACGTCGCCCAGCAGCTGGCGCTGGACGGGATTGGCGCGTGCGATCAGCCTATTGGGCATTTGCACGTAATCAATGGGTTTTACCCAGCAATGGGCATAGCCTACAAAAAGCGTTTTGCGGGCGAATCTGGACCAGTTGTGGCCGATAGAGTGGAAGGTGCGTTGCTCAAATATAAAGGCCGATCCCGCTCGGATATTTAAGGTTTTGGCTCTGTGCAGCAGCCCGGTGTCCGAGTCTATTGGCGGCTTCCCGATCATGCGATTAGAGCCAGGAACGATCCACGTGGCGCCCGATGAGGGCAGCGTCTGGCCGCTCAGTGCATAGGCGATCTTAAGCAAGATGCGCGGATGGGGTTCGCTGATCTCACTTGAAGAGGTGCCCTCGTCTCGATGCCAGCCGAGCTGGACTTTCTTCTCTTGGCTGGGTTCGGCCTGCGAAGGGAGCAGGATGAGATGCGTGGTTATCATCTGTATGTTCCAGCCGAGGATTTGCCAGGCTAGCGGTGCCGTTGTCGGATGGTCGAGCAGTTGTAAAAAAGCGTCGTGATGGATAATGCAGTTGCGTAGGTTAAGTTTGCTTTGGGGCTCGAGTGCGTTCTGCTGCTCGGCGCGCACATAGAGGGCATCGGCGGTGGCGTTAAGCTCGGCTAGCAGGTTAGGTGCGAGGGCGTTTTCTTTGAGCAGATAGCCGTTCTGCTCAAAGAAAGCTGCATCTTGCTGGCTCAGCACGGCTGGTGTGAGTGCAGATGGAATCATACTCGTGTACTCCGTCGTGTTGACGTCAGTATAGAGGGTGGAAAGGTATTGTGCTTGGGACGACTGAGCAAACACTGCCCAAAGTAGTGAACGGACAAAAAAGACCTATTTAGCGGATAATTTATTGGGGAGGGAGCGTGTTTTATGAGTGCATTAGACGGTATTCGCGTAGTGGATTTTACCCAAGTAATTTTCGGGCCGGCTGCTACGCAAGTGCTGGCCGATCACGGGGCCGAAGTGATTAAGATTGAACGGCCCGGACAGGGCGATTTAGCTCGAGCTTTTGGCCCGTGGCATAACGGGCAGAGCATGCCCTTTGCCAGCCTCAACTTGAGCAAAGAGAGTTTGGTAGTCGATTTGAAGAATAGCGCCGGTTTAGCGGTTGTGCACCGACTGTTGGAAAGGGCCGACGTGCTGGTACATAACTTTCGTTCCGGCAGCGTGATGGAAAAGTTGGGTTTGGACTACGAGACGCTCGAGGAGCGTTACCCGCGTCTGATTTATGCCGTGGGTTCCGGGTATGGTTCCAGCGGTCCATACGTGGACAGAAACAAGGGGGGACACGAATCGATGGCGCAGGCACTGAGCGGCGCCTCTGCGCGTTTTCTGGGCGCGCGTGGTCCCCAGCGCTTGCCATTTACCGTCGCTGATTTTACGGGCGGTATGCTGCTGGCACAGGCCATTCTCCTAGCCCTTTTTGCACGCGAGAGAACGGGGAAAGGCCAATGCGTAGAGACCTCGCTTTTGGATGGGATGATGAGTATGCAGGCGTGGAATACTTCTACATTGCTCAACGTTGGTGACAATGGGGAAGACGACGGCTCGGGCGGAGCGACGCATCCGCGCGGCAATCCGCTGGACGGGGCCGTGTTTCAGACGGCAGACGGTTTTCTCATGGTGACGGCACTCTTTCGTCCATTTGACGTGCTGATGGCCGATTTGGAAAATGTGCTTGGCGTATTGGGACTGGCCACTGACGCGCGTTTTGCGGATTTGGAAACGGCGAAAAATCACCGCGACGAACTGCGCGAGATTCTAGAGCCCGTTTTTGAATCGAAGCGCTGCGAGGAGTGGATACCACTACTGGAGGAAAGAGATATCCTCGTAGCGCCGGTGCGATCAACGGCAGAGGCATTGGCTGACCCACAGCTCGAAGTCAATAAAATGCTGGTAGAAGTTGATCACAAACAGGTGGGTTTGACTCGGCACGTAGGTACTCCCCTGCGTCTGAGTGGGACGCCGGCCGCGCAGGTGCGTCCGGCGCCTATGTTGGGAGACGACAGCGCGCGGGTGCTGTGCGCCAATGGATTCAGCAATGCAGAAGTTGAAGCGCTTTTGGCAGAGGGCATTATCGCTTGATAATTCGCACCGCGGCGTTGGTATAGCAGACCCTTTTCCGTAGGTTGAGCGTTAACAATTCTGCGCATGTTTTTCATCTTTAAGCTACCCGGGAGCCGGGCGTATAGGATAGGTATAGACGGGATGAACGAAAGAGTACACTTACATGGAAACTGGCAGGCGGAAGGGGCGGGAAAGCGATTTGCTTTGGCCATTCCAGGCGACGTGCACAGCGCGTTGCTGGATGCTGGCCACATAGAAGATCCCTACTGGGGTATGAACGAGCTCGATCTACAGCACTTGCACGGTGAGGATTGGCTGTTGACACATTCTGTTTCGGTGGATGCCGATTTCTTGCAGGCTCCTTCTGTTTACCTGCACTTTGACAGCATAGATACGGTGGCGGAAGTGCGCGTCAACGGTCAGGTCGTCGGGCAGAGCGACAACATGTTTACGCGTCGTCGTTTTGAGGTTAAGGATCATCTCCTGGCGGGGTCCAATGCGATTGAAGTGCGTATTCGATCGGCCGAGGGCGAGGCCGCCGATCGTGTTAGCCAGATGCCGTATGAGATACCTGGCAGCGACTATCCGGTGCAGTCACCACATCGAAATCTGGTGCGCAAGGTGCAGTGTCACGCTGGATGGGATTGGGGGTGCTGCCTGATGGCGGCCGGGCTCTACGGAGACGTGTATTTGGCCGCTGCATCTCCCGGCCGCATAGAGCATGTCTACACGGAGCAGCACTTTACTGAGCATGCGTGTCGGCTAGAGGTCCGTGTGGAGGTTTTGGCAGCACAGGCTGGTTCGAGTGAGCTTGTTCTGTCTATAGATGGTCAGACCGTGCGTAGATCGGTTGAGTTGATCAAGGGCGCAAACGCGCTGGTAGGATCCATTGAGATTCCCAATCCCAAGCGCTGGTGGCCTGCTGGCTACGGAGAGCAGCCCCTTTATGAACTCGAGGTGGTGGCTGCGGGTGATCGGGTGAAAAAGCGCATTGGACTGCGCGAATTAGATCTGATCACAGAAGAAGACGACCGCGGCCTGAGCTTTGCATTCCACGTTAACGGTGTGGCCCTTTTTGCCAAAGGAGCCAACTGGATTCCCTGTGATGCGCTGCCTGCTCGGCAGACGCGTGCCGTTCTCGACGACCTCTTGAGCAGCGCCGTGGAAGCGCATATGAACATGATTCGCGTTTGGGGCGGCGGCCAGTATGAGTCGGAAGATTTTTACGATTTATGCGATGAGAAAGGTCTGTTGGTCTGGCAGGACTTTATGTTTTCTTGCTCTACCTATCCGGCAACGGCTGATTTTCTTTCTAGCGTTGAAGAGGAAGCACGCTATCAGGTCAAACGCCTGCGCGACCACGCCTGTATCGCGCTGTGGTGCGGCAACAACGAAGATCTGGGCGCGCTTAACTGGTTTCCCGCGTCGTGCGATAACCGCGACCGCTATCTGGTTGACTATGATCGCCTTACCGAAGGTGTGTTGGGGCGCGTAGTAGATGAATGTGATCCAACGCGGTCTTTCTGGCCATCTTCGCCTTGCGGTGGGCGCGGCGATTACTCTGATAACTGGCACGACGATTCGCGCGGTGATATGCATTACTGGCAGGTGTGGCACTCAGGAAAGTCTTTTGACGCCTACCACGACGTTGCGCCGCGTTTTTGCTCGGAATTCGGCTACCAGTCTTTTCCCTCTATGAAGACGATAAAGACGTATGCTCCGGAGGATCAGTTCAACGTTACGGCACCTATCATGGAGCATCATCAACGCAATCCCGGCGGCAATTCTAAGATAACGGAGATGTTTACACGCTATTTCCGGATGCCCGATGGCTTTGCCAATTTTGTCTACCTGAGTCAGGTACAGCAAGGCCTTGCGATCAAGACGGCCGTAGAGCACTGGCGTCGTCTTCGGCCCATTTGCATGGGGACGCTCTATTGGCAGCTCAACGACCTGTGGCCCGTGTGCTCTTGGTCTTCGTTGGAATATGGCGGCAAGTGGAAACTGTTGCACTACATGGCCAAGCGTTTTTATGCACCGACCGTTGTTTCGGTGTTTCAAACTAAACAGGACGAGCTAGAAATGTGGGCTACCAACGATCGGTTGCAGGAGGTGGACGTCAAAGGAACGGTGCGCGTGTTTACTTTTGAGGGGCAATTGGTGAACACCGTCGATTTATCTGCGTCCGTCGAAGCGGGTAGCACGCTCCAGTTGCGCAAGATGAGCGTAGACGCATTGGCTCCGGCGCGTGCGGAAGTTTTTGCCGTGCTCGACGTGGCCGTGGCAGGAGAAACTTTGCGCAACGAGCATGCTTTTGTTCCCTGGAAGTCGTGTGACTTACTCAAGGCCGATGTGCAGTGCCGCGTTGTCGAGAAAGAAGACGGTCAACTCGCCGTTGCGATCAAAACGGACGCGCCCGTATTTTATCTCACATTGGAAGCGCAGGGCTTGCCCGGCGAGTTCGAAGACAACGGCTTTACGTTGCTGCCTGACGAGGAACGTGTTCTATTTTATCACGACAAGACTCGAAGCGCTTCGAGTCAAGAATTGGCCTCTGCACTT
>CEVF01007464.1_pt1 | contig 15234 bp, 10 predicted proteins | sample 356441 | NCBI WGS metagenome assembly CEVF01 (sample SAMEA2622765, study PRJEB7988) | marine metagenome | biome: marine biome (ENVO:00000447); feature: surface water layer (ENVO:00002042); material: "saline water (ENVO:00002010), including plankton (ENVO:xxxxxxxx)" | depth 5 m
AGAGCGGAGATAGTCGTGCATATCCCCCTGTTCATGGGGGCCAAGTGAGGATGAAAGGAAAGGACTACTTCCTTGGAATGCCGCCTTGAAAGAAGCGAGAGTTGCTCTTCGATCTCCGAAAGGTGCCTGTGCTTGGGCAGACCATAGGCTCCGGCGCTTTCGTTTCTCTCGCAATAGAGCAGTTTTTCAGTGGCATTTCTTCCGGCCCCACTGACGCCGCTCATGGAATTGGCAATAATCCCTTCTTCCTTAACGATTTTTTCCGTTAGAAGAATGGAGAGAGGAATAAGGATGCTGGTCGGGTAACAACCCGGAGAGGCGATCAAGGGTGAAATTTCCCATGAAAGCTCGTACAGTTCGGGTAATCCGTAGGATGCCTTGGCCAACCATTCGGGAGCGGGGTGAGGTTGGCCATAAAACTCCTCGTAGGTTTCAGCTGAATTGAGCCGGAAATCCGCTGAAAGATCGATTACCTTCTTGCCTGCATCAAGGAGAGGGACGGCAAATTCGGCGGCCGTTCCGTGAGGCAGGGCAAGGAAGAAAAGGTCGCAATCCCCCTCCGCAAGTTCATTTATGGAGGGATTCGAGAAAGACAGGGCGCACTTCCTTCCCCTAAGCTTGGGTATGCAGTCCTCGACTCGCTTCCCGTCAAGGGAGCGCGAGGTGACGGCGCAAAGAGTCACCTTAGGATGATCGAGCAGAAGAGAAACGAGTTCCCTGCCCGAGTATCCTGACGCGCCTATTATGCAAATGTTCATGGAAATGGAATGGAGTGATTTGTCTTAAAAGAACAGACCCCTCGGTGGGTGTTCCGAAGGGTCTGCAGGTAAAGTTTTCTTAAATCGCTTAGCGTTTCGAGAATTGGAATCTCTTCCTGGCCCCCGGTTGACCCGTTTTCTTTCTTTCTATCTTACGGGGATCTCGTCGCAAATGGCCTTCCCTCTTAAGTGGTACCCGTAGTTCGGGGTCCATCTTTTCAAGAGCCCTCGAAAGACCATGCCTGATGGCTCCGGATTGTCCGGCGCATCCTCCCCCGGAGACATTTACTGAAACGTCTATGCTTTCGGTCTTTTCAACGGTTGCCAAGGGGGACAGAACGATCCTCCTGTTCTGCTCGGTCTTGCAGTATTCGGCAACGTCCCGGCCATTGATCAGGTATTTCCCGCTTCCTTCCTTGATTCTAACCCGGGCGGTGCTGGTCTTCCTGCGACCCGTTCCGATAAATTCTGTGCTCTTTGATTTCGCGCTCATTTAAAAAGTGATCAGATTAAGGGGGTGGGCTGTTGCGCTTCGTGGGGATGATCTTCCCCGGGGTATACCTTGAGCTTCTTCAACATTGCGCTGGCAAGCTTGTTCTTGGGAAGCATTCCTTTTACCGCATTGGTGATGAGGAATTCCGGGCGCTTCTCTCGGAAATCCGCTACGCTCCTGTATTTCTCACCACCCATGTAGCCGCTGTAAAACATGTATTTCTTCTGCTCTTCCTTGGCTCCAGTAAGCTTTACCTTGGAGGCGTTTGTTACGATGACGTAGTCACCCGTATCAACGTGAGGCGTATAAATAGGCTTGTGCCGACCGCGCAGGGCGTTGGCGATCTGAACCGCCAACCTGCCAAGTATCTGGTCGGTGGCATCCACAATTTTCCAATCGTGGGTGGCGGTTTCCGATTTTGCTAAGGTTGTCTTCATCTGGGAAAGTAGAGAAAAGTTCCAAAATGAACGAAAAGCAATCGTTCGTCAACCGAACAATTACGGTGGGGAAGGCAGGCGAGGGGAAGCCTAGAACTGGCCCGTACCCAAGTCGGTTAGGGTTTGGTCGTAGAATTTGCGACCGTATCCCATGACCCTGTCGGTATTGTCGAACACGACGGGCATGTAGCGTTGCTCGATGTCTTTCTCGGCAAGGGTTCCGACGGTCCCGCCCTTACGGATCTTGTAAAACCAGACGCTCCCCCAATCGTATCCCTCTACGTAGTTTGCAATTCCCGACAACTCAAAGACTTGTCCCTTGGTCATGCCAACGGCCAACCCCATGAGGTTTTCTATGTTTTCCTTGATTTCGCCGTCGTCCTTGGAAAACGGATTGCCTCCTCCTCCACGGGTGCATCCGAGAAGGCTGAAGATCAGTGCCGCGAGGCAGAGAATACGGAGGGAAAATTGGGGATATCTTTCACTCATGACTAATTGTTTTTCATGGTTTCGGAAATTTCGCAATATCAATTTTCCCATAACATCAAAGGACAAAATAAAACGCGAATTTTGTCTCTGTGGAAATTTAGTCCCCGGAAGCGGCGAGTTTCTCCAGAGCCTTGTAGCTCCGGGCAATCATTTCCCTCGGATCGTCCAGAAGATTGGCCGAGGCCATGGCGTTGTCCAGCAATTGCTCGGCAATCAGGGAGGCCGTCTCTCCATCCTTCTCCTTTAGTCCGTTGAGCCCCTTGATGATGGCATGCCTCGGGTTAATCTGGAGCTTGACGGAAGGGGCGGGCATGGCGCCCTCCATACCTTGCATCATCTGCATGACTCTTCTGCCGGAGGGTCCTCCCATGCCGTCCCCCCCGACGATGCAGACAGGGCTTTCGATCAGCCGATCGCCGGTTTCCACATCGGATACCTTTTCCCCGAGAGAATCCTTCAGCCAAGCGCAGAGTTCCTTGGTCTGCTTCTTTCCAAGGCTTCTGCCCTTGAGCTTTTGCTCGATTTCCTCGAGTTCGAAATCCTCCGAGTCGGCCGAGACGATCTTCTTATCCGAGAATTCCCTGATCGCCTGCATGACGTACTCGTCCACCGGTTCGGTCAGGAGAAGTACCTCGAGTCCCCTGGCGGCAGGCGCTTCCAGGTAGGGCCCGGCTTCGATGGATTCACGGCTCTTGCCAAAAAGAAAGAGGATCTCCTTCTGGTCCGAGGCCATGCGGTCGAGATACGAGTCCAAGCCGGTCAACTTTCCTGGTTCGAGGGCGGTGGACTCGAAGCGCAGAAGCTTGGCCAGGTCCTCGCGATAGGTAAAGTCGGTGGCGGCGCCTTCCTTGATCATGAGACCGAACTCACTCCAGAACTCGAGGTAGGTTTTTTCCTCCTTTTTGGACTGTTCCCTCAGAAAGCGCAGAAACCGCTTCGTCAGGACTTGGTTGAGTTTACGCAGAAGTTCGCTGTCCTGCATCGTCTCGCGAGAGACGTTGAGGGGTAGATCCGAGCTGTCGACCACCCCCCTGAGAAACCTCAGCCACTCCGGGAAAAGGCCCTTTGGCTCGGCATCGATCAGCACTTTTCTGCAGTGAAGGGCGACCTTGTTTTCGTTACGGAACATCCCCATCTTCTCCATGTTGCGCTTCGGGACGAAGAGAAGGGCATTGATTTCGAGGGGAGCATCCGCACTGAAGTGCATCTTCATCGAGGGCCCCTCGTAATCGTTGGACTGAAACTTGTAGAACTCCTCGTATTCCTCCTCCTTTATCTCATTCTTGGAACGCATCCAGATTGCGTCGACGGTGTTGACCTTCTCCCCATTGACGGAAACCGGAAACTGGACGAAGGCGGAATATTTTCTGATGATCTCCTTGATCCTGTCCTCCTTCGCGAACTCAGAAAAATCCTCCTTCAGCTTGATCACCATCTTGGTTCCGCGTCCTTGCTCCTCCGCGGCCTCGATGGAGTAGGATCCGTCGCCGTTGCTTTTCCAGCATTGACCGTCCCCATTGGGGTTCCAGGTCCGCGTAAACGCCTGGACTTCGTCGGCGACCATGAACACGCTGTAGAACCCTACGCCGAATTTTCCGATTAGGGCCTCGTTCGCATCCCCTTCCGACTTGAGGGCCTCCATGAACTCCTTCGAACCGGAGTGGGCGATGGTGCCGAGGTTTTCAACCAGTTCGTCCTTGGTCATCCCAATACCGAAATCCTGGATGGTCAGTTGGTTCGATGCGTCGTCCGTTGAGACGTTGATTTCGAGATCGAGCTCTTCATCGAAGACGTTTTTCTCGGTAAGCTGCAGTCGACGCAGCTTTTCCAAAGCATCGGATGCGTTGGAGATCAGTTCGCGGACGAAAATTTCCTTGTCCTTGTAAAGAGAGTTCACGACGATATCGAGTACCTGTTTGGTCTCCGCCTGAAACTCGTGGGTGCTTGCCTTTTTGCTCATGTTATCGAAAAAGCCTGCTATTCTAGGAAGATACTGCTCGTCATCAAGCGTGAACTGTCTGGTCTTGATGGGAGGAATTACTCCTTTTCGCCGAACTTCTTCCTGAAGTATTCGTAGGCCTCGTTGATTTCCTTTGCCTTGATCTCGGCCACTTCCCTGATCTCCGGCCCCATGGCGCTCACCCTGTCCGGGTGATACTGCGCAATCAGCGTCCGGTGGGCCGCCTTCAACTGCACTAGGTCGAAAGGCTGTTCGAGTCCAAGGACTTTCGCGAAGCCCTGTTCCTCGGGATCGCCGACAGGATCGGTCCGTACGGAAGCCGAGGAGGCCTCTTTCTTGCCTTCGGGTTCTGACTGCAGCGTTCCATTCTCGTTATCGGATTCGGGCGGGGCTTTCCCTCTTGGGTCTCGTCTTTCGCCGGATGGTTGAACGGGAGGCTTTTCCTCTTCCACGGTCTTTCCATCCTGTCTTCTCCTCAACCAGAACAGGTCAAGCCTCCAGAGCATCAGCCAGGAGATGAGGAAAAAGAAAGCCCAAGTAATCTTGGAGACGATGGAGGTCACCGCATTCGGGTCGGAACCAAAGGTTGCCCTCCAAAAGGGCCAAGCCTGATATCGGGCAAGGAGACCTTGGCTGAAATATTCCGCTACCACCAGCGAGAGGGCAAAGCCCATCAGTCCTCCGTAGACGAGTCGTCCCCTAAAGCCGGCGATAGCTTCCCTATTCATGATCTCGAATCCCGCAAGTGTGCCCTGCGTCCTTCATATTGGGAACTGTCCCGAACATACTTTGAAATAATAAAGGATGACTCCGCCGATGATTATGATTGTCCAGCGATGGGTCCTTTTCATTGGAGGATTTTGTCAAATTTTTGGTCCGCGAACAACAAGATTCTGAGTTCCTTTCCTCACTTACTTCGCTTTGCTCAGCTCCCGTCCCGGCTGAAACCCTTGTCTTGGGGGAGGCCGACAGAAGGCTGCTCAGGGAAGCTTGTCGGGTTCTTCAGGGGTTTATTCCAATTCCGATCGAAAAATGGTGGTAGGGGTCGGATTCGAACCGACGAACGCACGAAGCGGGCGGATTTACAGTCCGCATCCTTTAGCCACTTGGATACCCTACCGGTTAAGGAAAAGGAGATAGTAAGGGAGATTCTCGGGCTTGCAAGACCATTGTCCCGCCAGAAAAAAATATTTCAAAGCTTGCTTGAATCCGACTCATTGGCAATGATTACCTGCATGTGCCCTTTTCCGGGAAAGTCCGTCGTCGGGCTGACTGGGGGTATTGCTTGCGGAAAGTCAGCCGCCCTTGAAATTTTCCTCAGGAACGGATGGGAAGCGATATCGACCGATCAGTTGGCCGCAGAGATTCTTGCCACCGATCAAACCGTGCGCGAGAAGTTGCTTGGCAGGTGGAAGATCGAAGTCTTCGATGAGCGGGGAATCGTTGACAAGAGGCGCATTGCTGAAATAGTCTTTAACGAGACACGCGAAAGATCTTGGCTGGAAGGCGTGTTGCATCCCCTCATAAGGGAAGCTTGGCGGGAGAAGATCGAAAGTACCGACCAATCGCTTTTCGTGGTGGAGATCCCTCTTCTTTTTGAAAATGACCTGCAATCTCATTTCGTACGGACAATCTCACTCTTCGCTTCTCGCGAGCTGCAGCATCAGAGGCTGTTGGAGCGGGGATTGTCAGACCACCAAGCCAATGCCCGCATCGACTCCCAGATGGCGCCTGAGCGAAAGGCGGAGTTGGCCGACGTCGTCCTTCTTGGCTCAGGATCGCATGAGTTCCTTGAGAGACAAGTGCTTCTATTCCTAAACGCTTTTTCCGAAAAACAACCCCAACCATAACTTTTTATGCCCGCCAAAAGAACGACTAAGAAAAGCGAGAGCAAGGAGGACGCCCCGGAAGCAGAAACCAAAGACGCTCCCGTTGAAGACCAACAGCCCAAGGAAACCGATGCGTCGGGTTCCTCCGGGGAAGTCCAGCTCTTCTTCAGCACCGACGGTTCCGAGCCCGAGCGAGAGAAGCCCAACCCCCACGCTGGGGAGGAGGCCTCCCCGGATGCCTCTGATTCCAAGCAATCATCCGATGCCCCAAAGGATGATTCGGACCAATCCAAGAAGGATTCCTCGTCAAGCAAACAGGCTCCGAGGAACCAGCAAAAGAAGCAGGGGAACCATGGGCAACAAGGGCAGGGCAATAGGTCCTCCAAGAAACAGAATTGGCAGGAGAAGAAGAAGCAAAAGAATCGGCAGAGACAGAAATTCAAGAAGCCCCGCCGGCTCCCCTATGAGGAGACCGAGGTCAAGCCTCTCGAAATCGGAACCCTCCTTGAGGCCGAGGAACTGGCCAGCCTGGAAGCCGTCTCTTCTCTGGCGGAGGCCTTTGCCGATGCCAAGGCCGATCCCCTCTCAATGGACGATCTTCTTCCCCTAAGCCTTCAGGACCTAAAGAGCCGCGTTGCAGAGCTTGATCTGGATCTCGAGCTCCCTGCTGCTCCCTTGCGGGAGGAGATTTTCGACCTTCTTCTTGATGCTTGCTTGGAAAAGATCGTCCCGGTCACCATCTCGGGCATTCTCGAGGTTATGGAGGATGGGCACGGCTTCCTGCTTCAGGAAAAGGATAATTATCGACTCAAGTCCCAGTGTCCTCTTGTTCCCGCGCCTCTGGTGAAGTCCCTGGGTCTCAAGACCGGTCATTCGGTCAAGGGCTTCCTTCGCCCCAAGATGCTTGAATCGAGTTGCCCGATCCTGGTCCAGCTCGAGGAAGTGATGAACGGTCCTCCCGAGGAAGCGTCCCGCGTAGTCCCCTTCACAGAATTGATTCCCTACTACCCGCTTGAGAGGATTTATCTGGAGACGAAACCGGACGTCGAGTGGGACAACGTCTCGATGCGCGTGGTCGACTTGGTTTCACCTATTGGCTTCGGCCAGCGTGGCCTTATCGTCGCTCCTCCAAGGACGGGCAAGACGGTTCTCCAGCAGGGGATCGCCCGGGCCCTGAGGGTAAACAACCCCAAGGCCCACCTGATCGTGCTTCTGGTCGACGAGAGGCCCGAGGAAGTAACGGACTTTCGTCGACAAGTTCCCGATTCCGAGGTGATTGCCTCGACTTTCGACGAAAGCGCCGAGAGCCACGTGCACGCCGCCGAGATCGTTATTGAAAAGGCCCGCCGGATGGTGGAGGCCAATCAGGACGTGGTGATCCTGCTCGATTCCATTACCAGATTGGCCCGAGCCTACAACACTACGATGCCGAACAGCGGCAAAATCCTCAGTGGCGGGGTGGAGGCAACCGCCCTCCAGCGTCCCAAGAGATTTTTCGGTTCCGCCCGCAACATCGAAGGAGGTGGAAGCCTTACCATCCTGGGCACCGCCTTGGTGGAAACGGGTAGCAAGATGGACGAGGTCATCTTCGAGGAATTCAAGGGAACGGGCAACATGGAGCTCCATCTCGACCGGGAGCTTTCCAACAAGCGGATTTTCCCCGCTTTGGATTTCGAGAAAAGCGGGACCCGCAAGGAGGAGCTCCTCTATCACCCCGACGAATTGACGAAAATATATTCCCTTCGGCGCTCCCTCAAGGGAGTTCCCCCGGCGGAAGCGATGGAGATGTTCATCCAGCGTGTTCGCAAGACCAAGAATAACCCGGAATTCCTCATGGGTCTTGGCAGGTAGGCTCTCCCGCCCGATCTCGCCAAATTACTTGCCAATAGAAGCCAGTCCTGTTCAATAGAACGCCTTATGAATCCCACCGATGAATTCGTCCTAGACGCCTTCAGGGCCCAAGGCCTGGCGACCGACGAATTGATCGCGGAAATTCGGACTGCCGTCGACTCAAAACCGGATGCGGAGGAAGAAGACAAGGACCTCGCCGTTATGAACGAGCTCCTTTCCCGAACCGGTCTGCCCGAGGAGGAGGTTGCCAACTTCCTTTCCACTGAGTTGAGTATGGAAACGGTCGATCTTTCGCAAGCCAACCCGACGGAGGAAGTGATTGCCTTGCTTACCCCGGAATTGGCCAGAAGGTACCAGGCTTTTCCACTTGGGGCCAACGGAGCGGAGATCGAGATCGCGTTCGGCAATCCACTCGACGAACAAGTCCAGCAGGACTTGGAGTTTCATCTTAAGAAGACGGTGAATCCCAGGGTCGCCTACCGGGGCGCCGTTCTTCATGCCATCGACGAGGCCTACGGTTCCGCCGAGGAACGGAAGATGCACGACTTCTTCGAGGACATAGGTGAGGAGGACATCGAGATTGGTGACGGGGTTCGGCCCGAGGACGTTAGTGAAGAGGACGCTCCCATCATCAAGTACGTCCATTCCGTCATCAAGGATGCCCTTGAGATGAGGGCTTCCGACATTCACATGGAACCGCTTGAGAAGAAATTCCGCCTTCGTTTCAGGGTCGACGGCAAGTTGCGCGAGCAACCCGATCCGCCCAAGCGTCTCCAGCCTTCGATTATTTCCCGGACCAAGCTGATGGCCAACGTCAGCCTGGCCGAGAAGAGGGTGCCCTTGGATGGCCGCATCAACGTCAAGGTCGGCAACAAGGTCATCGACCTTCGGGTATCGACTCTGCCGACCGTACATGGCGAAAGCATCGTCATGCGTATTCTCGATAAGGACAGCCTCAGCCTGGGCCTGCCCCAGTTGGGCTTCTTTTCAGACGACCAGTCTACCTTCGAGCAGGTCATCACCATGCCTGACGGTATTTTTCTCGTGACCGGCCCGACCGGTTCCGGAAAGTCGACCACACTCTACTCCGCCTTGAACGAAATCAACAAGCCCGACCGCAAGATCATCACGGTTGAGGACCCGGTCGAATACGAGGTTGCGGGAATCAATCAGGTTCAGGTTCGGGCGGATGTGGGGATGACCTTTTCGGCGGCTCTGCGGGCCATGCTCCGTCAAGCCCCGAACATCGTAATGGTTGGGGAAATTCGGGACTTGGAGACCGCTGAAATCGCCATTAACGCCTCTCTTACCGGACATATGGTGTTCAGCACCCTGCATACCAATGACGCCCCCAGCGCCGTTTCACGACTCATCGACATGGGGGTTAAGCCTTTCCTCGTTTCCGCTTCCTTGCGGGCGGCCCTTGCCCAAAGGCTGGTGCGCTCAATCTGCCAGAACTGCAAGCAACCCTACGAGCCTTCGGCGAGCGAACTTTCCCTTCTTGGCGTTACCGAGGATCAGGTCGGTTCCGCGAACTTCATGGAGGGGGGCGGTTGCGAAAAATGCGGCAACAATGGATTCCGGGGACGCAAGGGAGTGTTCGAGATCTTCGTCGTAAATGCCGAGATCGAGGAGATGATCTATCATAACGTAAGCATCGTGGAACTCAGGAAGAAAGCCCGCGAAATGGGCATGCGCTCGATGCGGGAGGATGGGTTCCGAAAGGTCCTCGCTGGCATTACCACTCTCGATGAGGTTCTCATGGTGACGACGGCGGAGGAATAGGACGAGAACATGCTCTATCTAGACTATAATTCGACCATCCGGGACATCTTCAGGCAAGTGGAGGGAGTTTCGCAGCACGGACTGGACGAGCTTTACAACGACCAGGTTCGCGACGGAAGCCGTTCCTATGCGGAGTCCATCATCTCGGCCGGCTTGGCTTCCAGGGAGGACGTATTAAGCTTGGTGGCCGAGTTTCTTGGTTACGAGCTCCAAGTTGGAGAGGTTGCGGAGATCGAACCGGACATCCTTTTTTCCATTGAGCCGGAAATCGCCCACCAGTACCGGATCGTTCCCCTCTACCGATCCGAGGGAGGCGTTCATCTCCTTGCAGCCGATCCCTTCAATTCGGCCATTATCGACGACCTTACCTTTGCCCTGGACCTGGAGATTCACCTGGTCGTTTGCGATCCCGACCACATCGAGGAGCTGCTTAAAAAGCATTATACGAAAGAGGAAAGTACCCTGAGCGATCTCCTAGGCCAAGTCGGCCTGGAGGATTTCGAGGGCCTCGACGAGGCAAAGGAAAACGAGCTTGCGGATGCGGCCAACGAGACGCCCATTATCCGCTTCGTCAACCTGGTCATGCAGCAAGCCATCCGGGCCCAGGCCTCCGACATCCACTTCGAGCCCTTCGAGGATGAATTCAGGATTCGCTATCGCGTGGACGGAGCTCTCTATGAGATGTCGCCTCCGCCCAGGAGCCTGGCTTTGCCGGTTATCTCCAGAATCAAGGTTATTTCCGAGCTCAACATTGCCGAGCACCGGATTCCGCAGGACGGCCGGGTCAAGCTCACTATCGAAGGCCGGGCGGTAGACCTCCGTGTCTCCACTCTGCCCACTCAGTTTGGAGAAAGCGTGGTGCTGCGGGTGCTCGATAAGTCTGCCGTCAACCTCGACCTCGATAACCTTGGCCTGCCCGATAGCGTCAAGACGGGAATCCGCGATGCCGTGCGCCGTCCCAATGGGATTTTCATCGTAACCGGTCCGACCGGTTCCGGCAAGACCACGACCCTCTACAGCGCTCTGCGCGAGGTCAACGAGATCGATACCAAGCTTCTGACTGCCGAGGACCCGGTGGAGTACGAGATCGAGGGGATTATGCAGGTCCCGGTCAACCATCAGGTTGGCCTGGATTTCGCCCGGGCCCTGAGGGCCTTCCTGCGTCAGGACCCGGACAAGATCATGGTGGGGGAAATCCGGGACATCGAGACGGCTCGGATCGCAGTACAGGCTTCCCTTACCGGACACGTCGTCCTGAGCACTCTTCACACCAACGACGCCCCCGGGGCCGTTACCCGTCTTGTGGATATGGGGCTCGAGCCCTTCCTCCTTTCCGCCTCTCTCGAGTTCGTTCTTGCCCAGCGCCTGGTCAGAAAGATTTGCTCGGGGTGCAAGGAGGAATATGCGCCCAAGAAGGAAATGCTGGATGCCATCGGGCTCAAGGCAGATGAAATCGGGGAGAGAAGGTTTTATTACGGAACTGGGTGCGAGGAATGCAGCCAAGCGGGCTATCGCGGACGGACGGGGCTCTTCGAGATGATCAAGGTTACGGACTCCTTTAGGGAGATGATTAATTCGGGGGCCGCCACCTTGGTTCTTCGCCAGAGCGCTATCGAGCAGGGCATGCGGACTTTACGCGAGGATGGAATCCGCTCGATCTTCGATGGCGAGAGCACGGTGGAGGAAGTCTTGAAATATACCTAAAACTCGCGCAACATATCTGCCATGCCAGTTTTTCAATATACCGCCACCGACCAGAACGGAGCCCCCTCGCAGGGAAATTTCGAGGCTCCGAGCGAGGAGCAGGCCCGCGAGCAACTTGCCCAGTACGGTCTTACCGTGACCCAACTCCAGCCGGTTGGTTCGGACGCGGACGAGCCCAAGCAGCGGGTTTCTCGTGATAAAAAGAAAAAGAAGGGCCTGCTGGACCTTCAGATAGGAGGTGGACCCAACAATGAGGACATCTCCATTTTTACCCGCCAGATGTCGACCCTCGTGCAGGCCGGCCTGCCCCTGTTGCGAAGCTTGGAGGTAATGATCAAGCAGCAGGAGAAGAAGCCCAAGTTCAAGGCCATGCTGGAGGCCATCTCTGAAAAAGTTTCCTCAGGCGGCAATCTTTCCGACGGGCTCGCGATGTATCCGAAGACTTTCGACAACCTCTACGTCAACATGGTCAAGGCCGGAGAGGCGGGTGGTGTTCTCGAGCTGGTCCTTGACAGGCTGGCCATGTTCCAGGAAAAATCGATCCGTACGATCAAGAAGGTAAAGTCGGCCATGATTTATCCGGCCGTCATCATGTTCGTTGCGGTGGCGATCGTGACTCTGCTCATGATGGTCGTGGTTCCACAGTTCCAGGCGATTTTCGCGCAAATGCTCAGGGGAGCGCCCTTGCCTGGCCCGACCCAGATCATCATCGACATTAGTGAACTCTTTTCAGGCCAGCCCATTCTCGTCCTCGGAGGGATGGCCGGCACGGTGGTGGGCGTGATCCTCTTCAAGAAGACCAAGTATGGGGCCAAGACCTTCGATTGGCTGGGGCTTAACCTCCCCGCGGTCAAGGACGTCGTTAGCAAGTCGAACGTCTCCCGCATTACCCGTACCTTCGGAACCCTCCTGAGCAGTGGGGTTCCCATCCTTCAAGCCCTTCAGATCACTCGCGATACCCTGACCAACGGTTATTTCGTCCAAGCCATGAGCAACGTTCACGATTCCGTCCGGGACGGTGAGGCCATGGCCGTGCAGATGGACCGGGAGAAGGTTTTTCCGACCATGGTAACGAGTATGGTTGAAATCGGGGAGGAAACGGGGGAGCTTCCCGATATGCTGACTCGCATTGCCGACAATTACGACGAGGACGTCGACAACGCCGTGTCCGGCCTGACTTCCCTGATTGAGCCGATCATGATTGTCTTCCTCGCCCTCGTGGTCGGCTTCATCGTCATCGCGCTTTTCCTTCCGATCGTCGGGATCATCGAGTCGATCGGGCAGTAGTCCTAGAAGTTCAGGTTGTTGGTCTGCTTCCAGTTGCGGGCCCTTTGGGGAGAGACCTTTTCCCATGCCCCGTAGGCCTTCCTGAGTGCCCGGTTCTTGGATTCCTGGTTCTGAATGGTAAGGGCCCAGCCCAAGGCTCCCTCCGGATCCCGTGCCGAGATCATGTTGACGAATTCACCCACTGCGGGATCCATGGCAGGCGAGGGGGGAAGGGTATTGAGCCACTGGGCGGTGGAAATGGGATCGAGCAGGGACCAACGGGAAGTCAGTTGCTTCATGGCATAGGAGCGCTTCTGTTCGTTTTCGAGCCCCTGTACCCAAGTGGCCGCCTCGGCCGGGCTTTTGGAAACCCAATGCATGAGGAGGTTGTCGGTGATTCTCCTGGATGCCTTGTCGTCGTCCATGCCGCGGACCCAGTCGGCGGTAGCGGTTAGGTTCTGCTGCGAAAGCTTGGCTCCCAGTTGTCCGAGGATGGTTTCCCTCATACGCTCGTCCTCGCGGGGGAAGTTCTCCGCCCACTTGATGGCTTCCTGCGGTCCCAGCTTGGCGAATTCCTGGGCCAGAAAAGTGGATGCCTGCCAGCGGGCTCCTCCTTCCGGCAAACTCCTGAAAAGCTCGTCCGCGGCTCCCAAGTTGTTTTCCGCCAAGCCCCGGATGATACCGACCAGCTTGGCGTTGTCTTCCGGTTTGGCGTTGTTGCTGTTGGCCTTGGCCCATTGAATCGCGCCCTGAGGATCGCTGTTGGCCCAGCCGGCGAGCACTTCCGAAATCCCGAACCTGGTCTCGCTTTTATGGTCGAGCTCATTGGTAGCGTATTCGAGAGCGGCTTCGGGGTCGATTGCGGCCCAACCCCTCATTAGGAGCTTCATCTCCAGGTGCCTGCCGTACCCCTTGGGCAAGGCCTCGAATGCTTCCACCACCTCATGCACGTTGGCCCCGTCCATGGCGCGGACGGCATCCAAGTAGGCACCGAGCCGATCCACGATGTCTCTGCCTTTCATGATTCTGCGCAGGTTGGGCGGAAGGGGGGGGGAAAGGTTTCGTGAAGTTCCCGACGGTTTCCCATCTTCCCTTGCAACCGACCCGAAGCCCTCGGAAAAGGACTGGTCTGCGGGGGACGGATTTGACGACGGTGGGCGGGCGGAAGCGGCTTGGCCCGTCGGCTCTTGGTGAAGCCCGGGGGGAACCCTTGGTGGTTGGCCTGAGTCGCCCACGTGCATGCCTAGGTAAAATACCGCCCCTAGGGACAAAGCCCAAGGCAACCCGATCTTGAGGAAAAATTTCATGCTAAAGCTGTATCCATGATTATAGGCCGAGGCGGTCGGTTGGGCAAGAGCAGACCCTCTCGTGTCTTTGGGAGCCGCCCGGCGCTATGGCTCGGAGGGGCTAAGGAGATTTCTTCTTTGCCCGCCGCGGCCGGTAGGCGTGGGCAGGCACTTTGTATTTTTGCTTCAGCCGCTCCAATTCCCGCAGGAGATCGTCTTGGACATTGGCATAGGCGGAGTTGCCGTAGACGCTCTTCATCTCGTCGGGATCCTTTTCCAGGTCGAAGAGTTCCCACTCTTTCTTTTCATAGAAATGAATCAGCTTGTGCCTTGCCGTCTTTACCCCCTCGTGCCGGGCCACCCCGTGACCGCCTCCCTCGTGGTAGTGGTAGTAGAGGCTCTCTCGCCAGCCGCCGGGCGTTTTTCCCTTCAGGAGAGGCAATAGGCTTTTCCCCTGCATCTTCGGACCCGCCTTGGCTCCGGCCAGGTCGAGAAAAGTCTGGGCGAAGTCCAGGTTGCTGGTTAGGTCGCCGTTTCTCGCCTTGGCCCTTACGGTTCCGGGCCAGCGGACCAAAAGGGGCATGCGGTAGGAGAGTTCGTACATCCAGCGCTTGTCGAACCAGCCGTGATCCCCCAGGTAAAAACCTTGGTCGGATGCGTAGATGACCACGGTATCCTTGGCTAGTCCGCTCTCATCAAGGTATTGGAGCAATCGGCCTACGTTTTCATCCACCGCCTTGGCGCAAAGCAGGTAGTTGCGAATCCATCGCTGGTAGTGCCAGCGGGTCAATTCCTTCCTGTTCATGGAAGACCGCTTGGCGAGGAATGACTCGTTGCGCGGGCGGAAGTAGCCGTCGAAGACCTTGAACTGCTCGGGGGTGAATTTACTGGAATACTTGAGCATCAAACGCGCATCGCCCAAGTGCTCGAGGATGCCCATCTTGTGTTCGCGGGCCGAGGACGTGCGCCCCGCGTAATCGTCGAAGAGGGTCTTGGGCTCGGGGATTTCGACGTCGTCCAAAGCCCCCAGGTGACGCAAGGCCGGTTCCCAGCGTCCGTGGGGGGCCTTGTGCTGGCTCATCAGCATGAAGGGTTTGTCCGGGTCGCGCTCCTCCTTGAGCCACTTCAGGCTGAGGTCCGTGATGATATCCGTGGTATAGCCCGCGTGCTTGACCTCTTTGCCGTCCTTCTTCATGCGCGGGTTGTAGTAGGACCCTTGACCGTAGAGCACCTCGTAGCGGTCGAAGCCCGTCGGGTCCGACTTGAGGTGCCATTTTCCTATAAGGGCTGTCTCGTAGCCCGCCTTGCGCAGGAGCTTGGGGAAAGTTTCCTGGGAGCCGTCGAAGACGTCTCCGTTGGTCATTTGCCCGTTGTGG
>CEVF01076968.1_pt1 | contig 15199 bp, 10 predicted proteins | sample 356441 | NCBI WGS metagenome assembly CEVF01 (sample SAMEA2622765, study PRJEB7988) | marine metagenome | biome: marine biome (ENVO:00000447); feature: surface water layer (ENVO:00002042); material: "saline water (ENVO:00002010), including plankton (ENVO:xxxxxxxx)" | depth 5 m
GACCATGGGTATTTTCAAAAAACCATCTGCCTGTCTCAGTACTTCTTCCGACAACCCCTCTTTTTCGGTCCCAAAAAAGATGGCCGATTTTTCAGCAGGAAAAAAGTCAGGTAACAACATGGAATCATTGTGGGGCGTAGTGGCGATTATTCGATAGCCATCCCCCCTCAATTTGGAGATACAGTCCGAGGTGGTTTGATAGCGGTGCACATCCACCCATTGTTCTGCCCCCATGGCAATATTCTTATCCAATCGCTTGCCAAAACGGTCCTCCACCACATGGAGTTCCTGCACCCCAAAAACATCGCAACTACGTATAATGGCGCTGGTATTGTGCAATTGGTAAACGTCTTCCACCGCAACGGTAATGTACCTCGTTCTATTTTGGAGCACATCCAAAAACCGTTGTTTCCGCTCTTCGGTCAGATATCCCTCAAGATATGTCAACAAATCAGAATCAAACATAAAACCAAGATAGAAAAAATTAGAAATGATATTTTATCAAAACCATTCATATTTTTTTTTCACAAAAAGAAGTTGACTTTGCTACAATTGCCAGCCATGGATGAAGAATGGGTTCAAGCCCCATAGCTTCAAACAACTATAAAATACATCCCAAATCAACCTTGGCTTTTATTATATTTATACAAACTAAAAAACATGGGGAAACTAAACACCTTAATAGCATGCACATTGTTTTCACTAACCGTTTTAGCCCAAAAAACGGAGAGGGATTCACTTTCGATCCCAGAACCACGATCATTTATTAGCAATCACCAAATAACCAATGGTGGTAAATTGGTCAAGTACAAGGCGATAGCATCGGAAACCCATCTAAAGAATAAATCCGGTGAACCGGTAGCTTCGATATGGTCCGTAGCCTATCTACAAAATGGTGTTGCAAATCCTTCGGAACGCCCTGTTACCTTCGTTTTTAACGGTGGTCCCGGCTCCGCATCCGTTTGGTTGCAGATGGGCATGTTCGGTCCTCAATTGGTGCAAGTAGACTCTGATGCTTCCAAGGATGATGGTGCAGCACCGTACACCTTGGTAGAAAACACCAACGGTATATTGGACATAACAGATTTGGTTTTTATAGATCCCGTAGGTACCGGATATAGCAAAGTTATTGGAAAAGGAAAGGTGGAGGACTTTTGGGGTCTTACCGAAGATGCGAACTCTGTTGCTCAATTCATACGACAATGGGTTACAGATAATAATCGCTGGCTTTCCCCAAAATACATCATTGGCGAGAGTTTTGGGACCACTAGGGCCGCTGGGGTAGCCAACGCATTGGAAGGAAACGGACAAAATATGGCCTTAAATGGGTTGATATTAATTTCCCAAGCGTTGGATTATGCAGGATCCACATCAGTTCATGATAATATCACCTCTTATTTGACCTATCTGCCCAGTATGGCAGCAACGGCTTGGTACCATAAAAAAGCTGGTCAAGGAAAATCCCTTGAATCCTTTATCGAAGAATGTAGGGAATATACCTATAACTTCTATGCTCCGGCACTATACAAAGGTTCTCTTTTGACAGATGCTGAAAAAAATGAAGTTGCGGAAAAACTTAGTTATTTTATCGGATTGGACAAGGAATATATTCTAAAATCAAACCTCCGGGTACTGGTGCCTCGCTTTCAAAAACAATTGCTTGCAAAGGAAGGGCTTTCCATTGGCCGACTGGATGGACGATATATGGGCAATGAAGTGGACAAACTGACCGACGGCCCACACCTCGGAGACCCTTCGAGTTATCAAATCAGTTCTGCCTATACTGCATCACTGAACCATTTTTATGCATCTGTGCTAGGTGTAAAAATGGACAGGCCTTACTTAACGTCCAATGGAGAAATATATGGAAAATGGAATTGGAAGCCGGTTCCGAAAGGTAGGGGCTGGGAACCTTCGTACGTTAATGTGACCCGAAAATTAAGTGAGACCATGCGGAGAAATACTGGAATGAAGGTGATGGTGGCAAGTGGATATTACGACCTCATCTGTCCGTTCTTTGATGCCGAATATACATTTTCCAGAAATGGTATTGAGCCGGAAAAAATTAAAATGGTTTATTACGAAGCCGGACATATGATGTACACACACCAGCCGGACCTAATAAAATTAGCTCAGGATGTCCGGGCATTTATTTCCAATTAAAAAAGTAAAAGCTATTTTATCTCATCCTAAATTTCACATATCCCTTCAATTGATTTTAGGATAAAATGGTTTGGGCAAATCCTGATTGCTGTGAACAGACCGACCAATAAGGCAAGAATCAATTTTTTCATGAATATAAGGTTGGTTGGTTATAGGCCAGTACTCAAAGAATTCAAATTGCTCGCCTATATTGTTCTGAATGTACGTAATTTTCCAGAGAACACCCTTTTTCCAAATGGATAAGGAACACTAAGTCCTTACCCGATGAAAATTACAACAGAAGGAAATGATAGACCTGAAAAAAACATAACTTCCAATTTTGACGCTATCACTTATTACAATTATTAGGGGAAATAATGTACCTTAAACAAATTATCCAATTAACCAACAAAAAAACAATTCACAAGAAGGCAAACACCTTCTCATTGATTCCAAGAAATGAGGATCAAAAGAAAACTATCCCTCTAGTTTGATCCCATCAAAAAAATGCCCGAATAATCGGGACATTATATAATCAACCAATCCAATCATTATGAAAAAACCAAACAACCTCAACCACCGATCAATCTCAATTTTACTGTTTTGCACATTGGCAGTGTTCATTCAAAGTTGCGAGCAAAAAGAAAAGGAATCGACAATGGCCATTGAAGAAGAAGTGACCGTTGCTGAACCAGAAAAAGTTGAATACTTTCAACTTCGACCTGAGGTGGAGCAAGCTTACGGGTACACCCATGCCGTTAAAATAGGAAACGATATAAAAATTTCCGGTGCTGTGAGCATGGATGATGAAGGGAATCCGACAGCGGTTGGGGACATGGGGCAACAAATGAAGAATTGTTATGCCGATCTGGAAAAAATATTAAACCACTTCGGCTGTACTTTTGACGACGTGGTGGTAGAAAATATTTTCACTACCGATATGGCCTCTTTTATCGAAAATGCAGCCTATAGAGGTTCCATATACCCCAAAAAATTCCCGGCAGGTTCTTGGCTTGGAGTCAAGGAATTGGCCGTTCCAGAATTTATGATCGAAATTGAACTGGAAGTACATAAAGCGGAGTGAAACCCTTTTGGGTCACAATACAATTAAAATCGTGTTTTAAACAAAACCCCCGTTTTTAAATGGGGGTTTCAAATTTCATAAAACAAGGCACATCTGTTACGAAACTTCCCAGTAAGATCCTATCATTTTTACTATCTTTCGCCCCATTTTACTGGCATTATGCTAAATTTATACGTTTATGAAAGTCAACTCCACCGATTTCTCTGAATTTGAAGGTGTAGATGAGGAACAGCTTCCCGTTGCCAAGCACAAACTTCATGGCTGGACCCATTTCGCAGGTCTTTACGCAGCCGAGCATGTGGCAGCGACCGAATTTGTCATTGGGGCCACCTTTGTTGCCTTGGGCGCAAAGACAAGTGATATTCTTTTAGGTCTGTTGATAGGTAACATTTTGGCCGTACTCAGCTGGACTTTCATCACTGCTCCCATTGCTGTGGATACGCGGCTAAGTTTATATGCCTATTTAAATAAAATTGCCGGCGACAAAATGTCCAAAATTTACGATTGGGCCAATGTAATCATATTTACGGTGATTTCTGCCGCTATGGTCACCGTGTCCGCTACGGCAATACGTTTCGCATTTGACATCCCTGCACAGCTCAATTGGTACCCATCCAACTTTTGGTTTGTCCTAATTGTGGTTTTGGTCGGTTTGGTGGTTGTCTCCGTCGCCATATACGGCTTTAAAGCCGTATCCGAATTTTCCAGTATCTGTGCCCCTTGGTTGTTCACCATGTTCATCAGCGGAGCTCTTGTGTTATTGCCCGCTTTGTCTTTTGAAGTTTTGGGGAAAGCTTACCCTACATCGTTGAACGAATTTATTACCATGGGAGACCAATCTATTTGGACAGGCATAAACAGTTCTGGAAAACCAGGAATTGGGCTATGGGAGGTAATGGGGTTTGCTTGGGCAGCAAATACAATTACCCATTTTGGATTGATTGATATGGCTTTACTTCGTTTTGCAAAGAAAAAGACCTATGGGCTTGCCACCGGTACGGGTATGATGTTTGGGCACTATATTGCATGGATTTCAGCAGGTATTATGGGTGCCGGGGCAGCCGTGATCCTTGGTAAGACGATTGTGGAGCTCGACCCGGGAGACGTGGCCTATTACGCTTTGGGTTGGTCAGGATTCGTTATTGTCATCGTTGCCGGTTGGACCACAGCAATCACTAATTTATACCGGGCAGGACTGGCCGCACAATCGGTGTTCTCAAAATTTTCAAGAAGAAAAACAACCATGTTCGTAGGTCTTTCCATGATTGTCATTGCATGTTTTCCATTTGTATTCTCACAAATTTTGCCTCTTCTGACCTATGCCGGCCTATTGGTTGTACCTGTTGGGGCAATAGTTTTTGCCGAGCACCAAATTTTTCCAAGAATAGGATATTCACGCTATTGGAGGTCTTACAGTAATTTGGCCAGTAGTACTCCCGCTATTGTTTCTTGGGGGTTGGGACTGGTATTGGGATTTGGGCTGAATATATTGGGCGTAATGTCATTTTATTACCTGTTCATCCCGACCTGGCTGTTCACCATATTGATCTATACCTTTTTGGCGGGAAAATCTGGAGCTGATAAAAAGTATCCAAAAGAGGAAATAGCGGAACAAAATAGAAACGAACGAATTGAAGCATATCAAAAATCACAGATGGGCAAGCAGACCATGATTGTTGATTCAACCGCTTTCTCCAAAGTATTGAAAATCATTTCCATAACATCCCTTATTGTAACCATAGCATTGGCTCTATATGTATTATTGGGCGATGAAAAATATGCATCCTATGAAGTTCGACAGGAAACATTTTATGTCTATGGATTTGTAGGGACAGTTCTTTATTTTATAACGGCTTATTGGGCCCTAAAGCGTAAAAAAAGTATAAATGCACACTAAAATGGACTCCATTCAACTACAACAACAAAATTTAGAGGAACTCTCAAATAAAATATCCGTCCCAAAGTATAATAGAGATTCCTCAAAATGCGGTATTGTCCATATTGGGGTCGGAGGATTCCACCGTTCCCACGAAGCCTATTATACCCATAAATTGCTAGGGGCAATGCCAGAGGCAAACTGGGGAATATGTGGTATCGGATTAAGGGAAAACGACCGAAAAATTGCCGAAATATTTACTGAGCAGGATTGTCTTTACACCTTAATTTGTCGTCACCCTAACGGAACAATTGAAAATGAGGTGATTGGCTCCATCCTTGATTATATTCTCGCCATTGACCAGCCGAAAAAAGCCATAGCAAAAATGGCAGATGAATCCACGAAAATCGTTTCATTGACAATCACAGAAGGTGGATACAATATCAATGCAGCAGGGGAATTCGATTTTAACAATCCTGATGTTGTCCATGATATCGAAAACCCAGACCAACCAAAAACGGTCTTCGGATTTTTATCAGCTGCCTTGCTAAAACGAAAAGAAAAAAATCTTCCAGCCTTTACGGTGATGTCCTGTGACAATGTTGAGCATAACGGAAATGTGGCCAAATTTGTACTACAATCATTTGTGGAAAAGCAAAACCCGGAATTGGCAAGTTGGATAAAAGAGAATGTGTCATTCCCAAATTCCATGGTGGATAGGATTACGCCCGTTACCACCCAAAAAGATTTGGACCATATGCAAGATAGCCTTGGAATAAAAGACCAGTGGCCGGTAACCTGCGAACCTTTTATCCAATGGGTGATTGAAGATGATTTTTCCGACGGAAGACCGCCATTTGAAAAAGTTGGGGTCCAATTTGTTCCCGATGTCACTCCCTACGAAAAAATGAAACTCCGTTTATTGAACGCCGGACATTCGGTATTGGGAATTCCCGGTGCCATCCAAGGCCATCCAACGATCAATGCATGTATGCAGGATAAAGTTTTCTCATTGTTTATGCGGAAGTTTATGGACATTGAGGCAACACCCACTTTGGACAGGGTGCAAGGCATCAATCTGGAAGAATACAAAGATAGCCTGGAAGAACGTTTTGCCAATCCAAATATAAAGGATAGTGTAGCTCGGATTTGTTCAGAAAGTTCTGCCAAACTGCCCAAGTTTATCATTCCCACGATCAATGAAAACCTTAAGAACAACGGTAGCATAGAGTTTGCCGCCTTGATTGTCGCAAGTTGGTGCTATTATAGTGATCGGCAAATCAATAAAAATGGGGAGCCTTTAGAAATTATAGATGCCCTGGGCGATCAATTGCACAATTATGCGAGCGGCAGTGATAAAGATCCATTGAAGTTTTTGCAACTGACCGAAATATTCGGTGATTTAAAATCCAATGGGCGTTTTACGGCCCGGTTCGGTTTCTTTGTAGATCAGCTGCATAAGAACCCAAATGTTCGTGAACTTATGGAAAAGGTTTTATCCGAAACCGAATAAGAAAAATCATTGAAAATCAAATCCCCGGTTTACAATTGTAAATCGGGGATTTTTATTGGGTAAATCAATAGCCAAAACAGTAGGCGAAATTTTCGATTTGGGATACCTAATTCCAGCCACCTCCCAAAGCACGGTACATATTAATCTGGGCCAGCATCTGGTCTTTTTTGGTTTCCACCAATTCCATACGGGATTCCAAAGCTTCTCGCTGCGCCAATAGCACCTCAATGTACTCCACCCGCGCAGATTGGAACAAACGTGTGGATAAATCAATGGATTCCGTCAAGGCTTGTACTTGACCGTTTTTCAATTCGTAGCTCTTTTTTAAGTTCTCGATGTTGGACAACTGGTTGGCCACTTCTATATATGCATTCAAAATCGTCTTTTCGTATTCATAAACCGCTTGCAATTGTCGATCTGTTGCATTTTTGTACTGGGCCTTGATCGCATTTCTGTTGATCAATGGAGCTACCATATCGCCAATGGCTGAATACAAAACGGATTCCGGCGTAGTCGTGAGATACTTGGTATCAAAAGCCTCCAAACCTATACCTGCCTTTATGGTAAATTGCGGATAAAAATTGGCCTTGGCCGCTTTGGTATCCAATTTGGCCGCTGCCAGTTCAAATTCTGCACTACGAATATCCGGACGGTTCTCCAATAATTGCGAAGGTATTCCCGCATAAATGGTATCAATAGGTGTGTCGATAAAATTATCGGACCGTCGCCGAATATGCTGTGGCGACCGACCGATCAAAAAGTTCAATCGGTTCTCTACCTCCACGATTTCCTGTTGAATCTCATACTTATGACTTTGGTTCTTCAACACCTCCGCCTGAAAACGCTTAACAGCCAATTCCGTCGCACGCGCAGCCTTTTTCTGTAGCTTCACCATTCGCAATGCGTTCTGTTGGATTTCAAGGTTTTGGTCTATAATGGCCATTTGATTGTCCAACGCCAACAGTTCGTAATAGGAACTCGCAATTTCCGCCACCAAATTGGTCACCATAAAGTTCTTGCCTTCTACACTGGACAAATATTCGAGGACGGCTGCTTTCTTCTCGTTGCGCAACTTCTTCCAAACATCCAGTTCCCATGTGGCGAAGGTCCCTACCATATAATTAGTCAAGGGTTCGGGAAACTCCTCTCCTTCTTTTACCTCAAGGTTTTTTTCCACGGCACCATTACGGGTATATTCACCGACTTTTTCAACTTCGGCACCTGCTTGAAGGTTTACAAAGGGTAAATATTCCCCTTTTTTGGCCTGAATCACGTTCTTGGCCATATCCACTTGTTGCAACATAATGTTCAGCTCCTGGTTCTTTACCAAAGCTGTGTCTATCAAGGCAATGAGGTTGGGGTCCTTAAAAAATTCCCTCCAATCCACCAAACCTGTATTCACGGTATCCGTAGACCGATTTTGGTAGCTTTCGGGGACAGATACATTCTCATCCCTAACTTCGCGCGTTGGTACACAAGAGTATAAGGCCACCAATGCGGTAATCCCGATTAAAAGTGATTTTTTATACCTCATCCTGGTCGCCATTTTTCTTTTTCTTTCCATTTCTTGTGGTCATTTTTTTCAAAAGTTTGTTAATCTCACGCAAACGAGTTCGCAATTTGCTTTCATTCTCATAATTTCTGAAGAGTTCTTCCGAAATTGGCTCATGGTGTTCATCTTTAATAAGACTTTTACCTTCGGCCATTTTTGCAAATACATAGTACAGACCGGGTATCAGCAACACCCCAAAAATGGTTCCGATGAGCATACCGCCCAAAGCGGACCCCCCAATGGTGCGGTTACCTATTGCTCCTGCTCCTGATGCGACCACCAAGGGTATCAAACCTGCAATAAAGGCAAAGGACGTCATTAAAATAGGCCTGAAACGCTGTTTGGACCCTTCAATGGCTGCTTCCAGTATGGACATGCCCTCCCTATGTTTTTGAACGGCAAACTCCACGATCAATACCGCATTTTTACCTAAAAGCCCCACCAGCATGATCATTCCTATCTGGGCATAAACATCATTGGACAACCCCATGAACTTCAACAGTATAAATGAACCAAACACCCCAACTGGAAGCGAAAGGATCACTGCCAATGGGAGCAAGAAACTTTCATACTGGGCGGCCAATACCAAATACACGAATATGAGCACTACCATGAATATGTAGATGGATTCATTTCCGCGTTGGGCCTCATCATAGGAAAGTCCCTCCCAAGCTATATCGTAGCCCCGGGGCAAGGTTTGTTCGGCCACCTCTTTTATAGCTTCAATGGCGTCGCCACTGGTATATCCGGTAGCAGGCAACCCACGAATGGCGGCAGAGTTATAAAGATTGTATCGGGTTACTTCGTTGGGACCCAGCCTTTTCTCCATGGTCATAAATGCAGAATAGGGCACCATTTCCCCTTCTTCGTTCTTCACAAAGAGTTTTTCCAAATCGGAGGGTATTCCCCGATATTCCGGTGCTGCTTGGGTATAAACCTTAAAAAATCGCCCAAAACGGATAAACCCCTGCTCATAGGTACTACCAATGAGAATGTTCAGGTTTTCCATGGCTTTTCCTATGGAAACCCCTTTCTGCATAGCGGCCTTATTGTTGATTTTCAATTCATATTGAGGATAATTGGCAGCATAGAAGGTGAACAATCCCGCCAATTCCTTGCGCTTGCGCAAGGCATCCATAAACTCATTGTTGATTCGTTCAAACTCATGGTAATCGGTACCATTTGTTTTGTCCAACAAACGCATGGAAAAACCACCGGATGAACCAAAACCGGGAACTGCAGGCGGTTCAAAATATTCAATTACCGCGCCGAGGTCCTTGGTTTCTTCTTCCAATTCTTCCATGATCTCGTGGACGGAATGTTCCCGTTCCGACCATGGTTTTAGGTTGATAAGACAGGTACCTGCATTGGAACCACGACCTTCGGTCATTATCTCGTACCCGGCCAAGGAAGAAACAGATTCCACCCCTTCGGTCTCCTCACAAATGGCTTGGAGTTTTCTGGCCACCTCATTGGTTCTTTCCAGTGTGGCACCCGGAGGAGTTTGGATGATGGCATAGATCATTCCTTGGTCTTCATTGGGGATAAACCCAGCTGGCAATACTTGGTTGGTAAAGAAAATACCGGCACAGAAAGCCAACAACAGACCAAAGGTGACCACTCTTCGGTTCACTATTTTGTTCAACACTCCTACATAACGTCCCGTAAGCTTTTCGAAACGGCCATTGAACCAATCAATAAATCGGTTTACGGGGGATTTTCGTTTTGGCTGTCCATGTGTGTTCTTCAACATCATGGCACAGAGTACAGGTGTCAAGGTAAGGGCCACTATTGCCGAAATCACAATGGACCCTGCCATGGTAATGGAGAATTGTCGATAAAAAACCCCTACGGGTCCCGTCATAAAGGAAATAGGTATGAACACCGAGGTCATTACCAAAGTAATGGCAATGATAGCCCCTCCAATTTCACCCAACACTTCATATGATGCTTTATAGGGAGTGAGATTTTCCTCTTCCATTTTTACGTGGACGGCCTCCACCACTACAATGGCGTTATCCACCACAATACCGATTGCCAATACGAGGGCAAACAGGGTAATCAGGTTTATGGACAGTCCAAAAAGTTGCATCACGAAGAATGCCCCGACCAAAGAAACCGGAACAGCAATTATTGGAATCAGTGTGGAACGCCAATCTCCCAAGAACAGGAACACCACAATGGCCACCAAGATAAAGGCATCACGGAGGGTATGCAGTACCTGGTCGATAGAGGCGTCCAAAAAGTTGGAAACGTCATAACTGATCTTATAATCGATTCCCGGGGGCATATCGGCCTCGAGTTCTGTCAATTTTTCTTTTACCGATTTGATGACATCGCTACCGTTACTACCAAAAGTCTGCTTTAATACGATGGACGCGGATGGTTTTCCGTCCAAATTGGAATAGATGTCAAAGAACTCACTTCCAAGTTCCACATCGGCCACATCGCCCAGTTTCAAAATTTCCCCTTCTTCGTTTGCCCGGATGATAATATCCTTGTACTGTTGGGGTTCACTGTACCTGTTTTGATAGACCAGTACATATTCGAGCGATTGTGCCTTTTTACCGGAACTTCTACCCAGTCGTCCGGGCCTGGCCAAAATACTTTGGTCTTCCATAGCTTCCAGCACCTCTTCTGCCGAAACATTATAGGCGCGCATTCGGTCTGGTTTGAGCCACACGCGCATGGCATACTTACGGCTACCCAATATCTTGGCACTTGCAATACCATTTATCCGCTGGATTTCTGGAATCATTTTGGTGTACGCGTAATTGTACAGGAACTTTTCGTCATTGTTTTTGGAATCACTGTATAAGTTCACATACATCAACATACTGGGCTGTACCGGGGTAATGATCACCCCTTCGCGTTGTACCAGTTCAGGTAATAGTGGCATCACCTGGTCCACCCGGGTCTTTACCCTTACCACTGCTTGGTTGGGGTCGGTTCCCGGTTCAAAGATGACCCGAAGGGTTCCCTCGCCTGCACTGGTTGCATCGGAAGCGATATATCGCATACCCTGCACCCCGTTTATGGAGGTTTCCAAGGGGATAAGGGTGGATTTCACCAATACATCGGCACTTGCACCTGGATAGGCAATAAATATATTTACCGTTGTAGGTGCTATTTGGGGGAACTGCGATATGGGCAGTTGCTTTATGGCCAACATTCCCGTAAACACAATTATGACCGAGATCACAATGGCCAATACAGGTCTGTGTATAAATTTTTTAAACATAATAACTAAAGATTATGGGATTGCTACTCAGTGTACAACTCAAGATTGGACAGTATGGATTCCGGTTTTTTATACTCGTAGTGGATCTTTTCTCCATTTTTAACCATACGGATACCCTCCAGGAGTACTTTATCGTTCAACGAGAGTCCTTTTTCTACCACAAAGAGATGGGGAAGTTCGGCACCAACGACTATTTCGCGCTGCTGTACCGTATCATTCTCATCAACAACAAAAACGTATTTTTTGTCCAACACATCAAAAGTGGCCTTTTGAGGAATAAGCATGGCTTTGTCCAACGGCACCCTCATTAAGATGCTCCCCGTTTCACCATGTCTTAAAATCCCATCTGGATTTGGAAAAGTGGCCCTAAAAGCAATGTTCCCAGTTTCGTTGTTGAATTCGCCTTCAATGGTCTCGACAATACCGGTTTGGTTGAATTTTTTGTTGTTCGCCATTAAAAGCTCAACCTCTTGTTTTTCGTCTTTTTTGGTACTGGTTATATAATCCAGATATTCCGATTCCGGGACATTGAAATACACCCACATTTTGGAGTTGTCGGAAAGTGTTGTCAATAGTTCCCCTTCATCCAAAAGGCTTCCTTCCCTCGCCTCCAAGTGGTCCATTATCCCATCGAACGGGGCCCGTATATCCGTAAATCCCAAATGGGTCTCGGCAAGACTGACCTCTGCTTTGGCCCTATCATATTCGGCCTTTGCCATGGCCAGCTCGTTTTCGGATACCACATTGCCATCGGCCAATAATTTGGTGTTTTTATACTCAATCTCCGCAACTTCTGCCTCCGCTCTGGCTTTCTGCAAATCGGCCTGGTACACATTGGGCATTATATGGAACATTTGTTGTCCCTTTTTTACATGTTGCCCCTCGTCCACATAAATATGCTGTAGGTATCCTTTTTCCAAGGCCCTAAGCTCTATGTGCCTAATGGAATGGATTTGGCAAACGTAGTCTTTGGTAATTGACGTATCTTTTTGAATAGGACTTGATACGAGAAATTTGGTTTCAACCTTGTCTTCGTGTTTTTTGGATTCGCAGCTTGTGCAGCACATCACCACAAACAAGCCGATGAAGATAGAAAATCTCCTCATAGTTTTATTGGTTTATAATGTTTAGAAATGGTCAAGGGAAGTCCGAATCCACATATAAGGGACCTATCCTTGGTTATTGATTTTTACCCAAAGGGTTGTAGAAAAATGCAAAGAGCCATTGACTCTTTACGTAAAAAGGAAAATTCTATATTCGGAATACTTGGAACATGATATGCTTCCTTGTGGATGAGGTTGACTTGGGTTGTGACAACCCACTATTGGTGTTAGATTCCAAAAACAATTGCCCCCAAGAGGCAACAAAAGAATTGGCAGTTAAAAAACTGCCAAAATCAAAAGAAAAACTATGTTCTGCTATCTCTTCTTCCCCCTCTTTTAGTTCTTCAATTTCAATTTCTGCACAATGTCTTTTTTCAAGGCCATGTTGCAGTACTTCTATTAAAGCTGAGGAGTCCGGATTTTCTGAATTTTGTAGATAATTGGCATTCTCCGTGACCGAAAGGTCTTGTTTATCCGCATATAAATTGATGATTCCTCCTAAAAGGAGAAAACATAGAGGAAACAAATATTTTACAAATGCCCTTTTCATTTGGGAAACAAAACTAGGTCACCCAAACTGTTCGCACAAATAGTACTTGTTAATAATGGTTAAATTTTATTTTTTGGTTATAATTTTTATTAAAAATATATTATGGGCACTAAAAAATTCATTTAATAACAAAACGGAATAATGCCAATCGAAAAAAAAATCACTTACTCTCATATTTCAATGATTATAATCCATTAAAATTTTATCTTCGTTTATACTTGAAACACAACCATTTCGCTATGAAAAATCGTCTTTTCACCATTATTTTGGCTATTTTTCTTCCGATAGTATCTTGTATTGATTCCAAAGAAAAAAAAGATGATTCCCCGTTGGGGGCGGAAGCTTTCCATGTGGTCTCGATTGACGGGGACTACCGGATAGACATTCCCAAATTTATGACGGGAACCACGGGATTGAACGAAGAAGCTTCCCTACAATATCAAAGTTTGCTCAAAGAGGCCTACCTGATTATCATTGATGAACCAAAATCGGGATTTGAGGAAGTTTATAGGGATTTGGGACAGTATGATGAAAAACTTTCCGCAATCCAAAATTACAGGGATGCCAGGTTACAAATACTCTCGAGAACCACCAAAATCAATAAAAAATCCACTCCAGAACCCCTAAAAATAAATGGCTTGGATGCGGAGATTTTGGAAGTTGATGCGATTATAGAAGGAGTGGACAACGAAATCTCCTATTTCATAACTTTTGTTGATGGAGGCGATATGCTCTACATGATCATGGCCTGGACCTTAAAGGACAAAAAGGCGGTGCACAAAAAAACCTTTAGAACGATTGCCGAATCTTTTGAACTTCTTCGCTCAAACGCACTTTGATACCTATGCATTTCACCTGATTTATCGTGCTTTCTATCTGTGGTGCGATAATTCTGATTGCTATTTTTCTACATTTGCCAGCAGTAATGAAACACATTTTTGACCCCATGAAAAAAAATCTTCCCCTAAGACTCCCTTCATTTTTATTTCTTTTTTTATCCATTATGGCATGTAGTACGGAAGATGGTACTAATGGATTGGACGGCAGGGACGGGATTGATGGATTGGATGGAACAGATGGCCTCAATAGTTTAGTAAGTACAAATTCTGAAGAACCAGGCAGCAATTGTGTAAATGGTGGTTTTAGATTGGATTTCGGACTTGATGCCAACAGAAACGGAATTTTGGACGAGAACGAGGTTACTGCCTCACAATATGTCTGTAATACAGACTCATCCAATGGGTTGACCAGTTTAATCAGCACAGTGATTGAACAACCAGGAGACAATTGTGAGAATGGAGGCTATAGGTTGGATGTAGGCCTTGATACTAACTACAATGGGGTCTTGGATGTTGATGAGGTATCTACTTCTGAATACCTATGTAATGGCAGCTCAAGCGATTTTTCATATCAAAGCTATGCTTCCCTCATCAGTCAAAGCGGCACTGATGACCCAACGGAGCAGGTTTTGGAGAACAGTTTAAACATCAACATTAGCTGGACAAGGCAAGACCAGGGGATTTACCTTGGAACCCTTGATACCCCGATAGATATTAGTAAAACTGTAATCTTTCTTACCACCCCAATCAGTCACACTGGTGTAAGAGGTACTTTGGAAAGTAACACAGAAATAAGATTGGAGCTCCAAAATGGTGTCAATGTTTTTGCGGACAACTTTGATAACCTATCCTTCGAACTTAGACAATATGAATAAACAATGGCCAGATTAAATAATTAGGAAGATATCCTTTTCGAAATAATTCAATAAAAATCATGAAAAAATCCACCCCACTTTATACCTTATTGACTTTGATGCTCTGTTCACTTTCCTATGGACAAAACTCATTTCCAGCATCTGGTCCAGTTGGCATTGGGACCTTAACGCCAGATCCTAATTTTGCTTTGGATGTAAACGGTACAATAAATGCATCTAGTATTTTGCTTAACGGCACGCCACTTGAAAACAACGAATCGCCTTGGACCTTAACGGGCAATGACATTTCGTACGCAGCCGGAGACGTGGACGTGGTTACGTTAAACGCAACCGAAATCCTATTAAACGGTACTCCACTTGAAAACAACGAATCGCCCTGGACCTTAACGGGCAATGACCTTTCCTACACTGACGGAGACGTGGA
>CEVF01015603.1_pt1 | contig 15143 bp, 10 predicted proteins | sample 356441 | NCBI WGS metagenome assembly CEVF01 (sample SAMEA2622765, study PRJEB7988) | marine metagenome | biome: marine biome (ENVO:00000447); feature: surface water layer (ENVO:00002042); material: "saline water (ENVO:00002010), including plankton (ENVO:xxxxxxxx)" | depth 5 m
CCGTTTTCACCTCGACCGAGCAGTTGGACTTCAGCCCCTGCACTACGAGCAAGCTGACCACCAGCTCCAGGTTTAAGCTCAACGTTATGTATGGTCGACCCCAGAGGAACGTTGAGTAAGGGCATCGCATTTCCCACGCTTATAGGGGCATCTGAACCAGCAACGATATCGGCACCTACCGTTAGACCAGCTGGGGCGAGGATGTACCTTTTATCACCATCGACGTAAACAACTAAGGCGATGAATGATGAGCGATTTGGATCATACTCAATCGAAGCGACCTTACCAGGAACTCCAAGCTTGTTTCGCTTGAAGTCAATCACGCGATAGCGGCGCTTATGCCCGCCGCCGCGGCGCCGCATAGTCATTCGTCCCTGATTATTGCGCCCACCGGATCTGCTCACCGCACCACGCAATAACGCTTTTTGCGGTTTATCTACGCTTACCTCATCAAAAGAATTAACGGTCTTATAACGGAGCGTCGGCGTTACGGGGCGAAACTTCTTAACTGGCATATTAAATCAACCTATACGTTTTCAACGACGTCAATCGAGTCACCAGCCCTAAGCGTAACGTAGGCTTTCTTCCAGCCTGCACGGCGCCCAGCATAAAGGCCCTGTCTCTTTGGTTTACTCGGCACTTTAATCGTCCGAACCGACTCTACTTTTACATCGAAAATACTTTCGATAGCCTGCCGGATTTGAACCTTGTTGGCTTTGGAATCAACACGAAATGCATATTTGTTACCTTCGCGTAGGATTGTAGCCTTCTCGGTGATAACCGGTTTTTGTATGATCGAGCGAGGGTTGCTCACTTTAAATTCTCCTAGTCCTCTTCCGAGACGTGATGCTCTACGAGTTTGTCCAATGCCTGACGAGTGAAAAGCACAACATCCGCTGAGATGACGTCATACGTACCCAAAGAACCGACATGCGTCATGCTTACTCGCTGGATATTGCGGCTCGACCTTACCAACACGTTGGCATTTTCAGGCGTTATGAACAACACTTTTTGGCCATCAAGACCACAGGCGTCAATTATGTCCTTGAATGACTTGGTGCTCGGCTGTTCGAAATCAAAATCTTCGATAACTCTTATCTGTCCATCCGTATTTTTGAGTGTCAAGGCAGAGCGAAAGGCCAAGCGCTTCAAGGCCTTGGGCAACTTTGCATAATACGAACGTGGCTCAGGCCCAAAAGCAACACCACCACCTCTTATAAGAGGAGAACGGTTAGAGCCCCTACGCGCCCCACCCGTACCCTTCTGACGATGGTGTTTCTTACTAGTCCGAGCAACCTCAGATCGCGTCTTAACCTTAGCCGTCCCTTGCCGCTGGTTTGACTCGTAGGTAACTACTGCGCGATAAAGAGAGTACTCGGATATTTCAGCAGCAAACAAATCGTCCGGCAAGTCTACCGTGCCGTTTGATTTGCCTTGCATCGTAAGAATCTCTACCTGTGTCCCCATGCCCATCAAACCTTAATGTCTATGCCAATACCAGCAGGCAAATCCAACTTCATGAGCGCATCCACAGTCTGCGGCGTTGAATCGTAAATGTCGATTAAACGCTTGTGAACGCGCGTTTCGAACTGCTCGCGCGACTTTTTATCAACGTGAGGCGAACGCAACACGGTGTAAATACTACGCGAAGTCGGCAGCGGCACGGGACCCGCAATGCGAGCCCCGCTACGCTTTACCGTCTGTACTATTTCATCCACGGACCTGTCCAAAGCCGCATGATCATATGCTTTTAGACGAATGCGAATTCTATCAACAGCCACTTGGCGTGTCTCCCAGAGTTAATTACTCGATGATCTCGGTGACTACACCCGAGCCGATTGTGCGACCGCCTTCGCGGATAGCAAAGCGCAAGTTCGCTTCAACGGCAATGGGCTGAATTAAATCCACTTCCATGGTAACGTTGTCGCCAGGCATAACCATCTCGGTTCCCTCTGGCAAAGCGATCGTGCCGGTAACGTCCGTTGTACGGAAGAAAAACTGCGGGCGGTAGCCAGAGAAAAAGGGCTTTTCACGGCCACCCTCTTTGTTAGTCAATACATAAACCTCGGCCTTAAATTTGGTGTGAGGCGTAATCGAACCCGGCTTACACACAACCATACCACGCAACAGTTCCTCTTTTTCTACACCACGGAATAGCAAACCAACGTTGTCCCCTGCCTGACCTTCATCGAGCAATTTACGGAACATTTCGACGCCTGTAATTGTCGTTTTGCGAGTCTCGCGTATACCAACGACCTCAACCTCTTCACTCACTTTGATAATGCCACGTTCTACGCGGCCAGTACCCACCGTACCGCGACCAGAGATACTGAAAACATCCTCAATCGGCATCAAGAAAGGTTGATCAACGGGACGGTCGGGAAGCGGAATCCACTCGTCGACGCTAGCCATGAGTTCGTCAATGGAACCCGTCCCCGTAGGCCCGTCATTCCCTTCAACGGCGGCCAAGGCCGAACCTCGAACAACGGGCGTATCGTCTCCTTCAAAGCCGTATTCGCTCAGCAATTCACGGGTCTCTAACTCAACTAAATCGAGCAATTCCTCGTCATCGACCTGATCGACTTTGTTCAGAAAGACACAAATACGGGGTACGTTAACCTGACGTGCGAGCAAGATATGCTCACGTGTTTGAATCATGGGGCCATCAGCAGCGCTAACGACCAGTATAGCGCCATCCATCTGCGCTGCACCAGTTATCATGTTCTTTATGTAGTCGGCGTGACCAGGACAGTCAACGTGAGCGTAGTGACGATTCTCCGTCTCATACTCCTGATGAGAAACATTGATTGTTACCCCACGCGCCTTTTCTTCTGGTGCATTATCAATCTCATCAATGCCTTTAGCCTGAGCCAAACCCTTGCTAGCCAAATGATTCGTAATGGCCGCAGTGAGGGTGGTTTTGCCGTGGTCGACGTGGCCGATCGTACCGATGTTAACGTGAGGCTTATTGCGCTCAAATTGTTCCTTGGCCATTTCTCCAATCCTCTCCTTATAAGTTAATAGCTCTACGCTAGTTGTCTTTTCCGTTGACTTTGGCGATAATCGCCTCAGTTACACTCCGAGGGACTTCGCTGTACTTAGCAAACTGCAAAGTAAATACTGCGCGTCCCTGAGTCAGGGAACGCAAACGCGTTGCGTATCCAAATGTCTCACTCAACGGAATGAAAGCCTTAATAACCTGAGCATCCGAACGCGGATTCATACCTTGCACCTCGCCACGGTGAGAATTTAGGTCACCCATGACATCGCCCAAGTATTGCTCGGGAACAACTACTTCCAAATCCATAATGGGCTCCATGAGATAGGGATCAGACTTCGAAGCCCCGTCCTTAAAACCCATTGAACCAGCAACTTTAAACGCCATTTCCGAAGAGTCGACAGCATGCGAAGATCCGTCGACGAGCGTCACCTTAACGTCTTCAATTGGATAGCCAGCAACAGGCCCCGTAGTCATCGCTTCAGCAATGCCATCGTGTGCGGGTTTAACAAACTCACGTGGAACATTGCCACCAACGACTTTAGACTCAAAGACAAGTCCCGTTCCCGGTTCGCCGGGCTCAATCTCCAGTTCGACGTGCCCAAACTGACCGCGCCCACCAGACTGACGGACGAAACGACCCGTACCGTGAGCAGGATTGCGAAGCCCTTCCTTATAAGCGACTTGCGGTTGGCCAACGTTGGCTTCAACCTTAAACTCGCGAAAAAGACGATCTACAAGAATTTCCAAATGCAATTCGCCCATACCAGACATAACAGTCTGTCCAGTCTCATCGTCGACTCTCACCCTAAACGTGGGATCTTCTTCACTCAACTTAGCAAGAGCGATATGTAGCTGCTCTTGATCCGCACGCGTCTTGGGCTCTATCGCCACGTGTATAACGGGCTCTGCAAACTCAATCTTTTCAAGAACTATCGGGTTTTTCTCGTCGCAAAGCGTATCGCCCGTAGTCGTGTCCTTTAGCCCAACAAGGGCAACAATGTCACCTGCATAAGCTTGCTTTAACTCTGTCCGGTCGTTTGCATGCATTTCTACTAAACGAGAAACCCGCTCTCTCTTTTCAGTCATGACATTATACACATACGAACCCGCCTCAACCACTCCGGAGTATATACGTGCAAACGTCAAGCGCCCAACAAATGGATCTGTCATGACCTTAAAAGCCAAGGCTGAAAAAGGCGCACCATCGTCTGTCGCACGAACAGTTTCGTCCTCGGAGTTGGGAAGCGTACCATGCGTCTCTCCAATGTCAGCAGGAGAGGGCAAATAGTAAATTACCGCATCTAGCAACCGCTGAACGCCCTTGTACTTATACGCACTACCGCAGGCAACAGGGACGGCTTTCAGTGAAACTGTCGCTTGACGCAATGCCGAACGAATCTCTTCAGGACTAATTTCTTCACCCTCAAGAAATTTCTCCAACAGTCCGTCATCAAATTCAGCAACAGCATCAAGCATCTTTTCGCGATATTCTAAAGCCTGAGGCATCAAGTCTTCTGGAATCTCTCCCTCAACGAAAGTAGACCCCTGTGATGATTCCTCAAAGGTGACTGCTATCATTTCGATCAGATCAACCATGCCATTGAACGTCTCACCAGCTCCAATGGGCAACTGAATGGGAACAAAGTTGCTGCGTAGACGCTCTTCTAACATCTCTAGGACATTGTAGAAGTCTGCCCCACTACGGTCCATCTTATTTACAAAAGCAATCCTTGGCACTCCATACTTGTCGGCTTGTCGCCATACCGTCTCCGATTGAGGTTCAACACCTCCCACAGCACAAAAAACGCCAACAGCACCATCCAAAACGCGCAGAGACCGCTCAACCTCAGCAGTAAAGTCAACGTGTCCAGGTGTGTCGATAATATTTACTCGATGATCGTTCCACTCACAGGCCGTTGCGGCGGATGTTATCGTTATCCCGCGCTCCCTTTCCTGCTCCATCCAGTCCATGGTTGCAGTGCCCTCATGAACCTCACCCATCCGATGCAATCGCCCTGTATAATACAGAATGCGTTCCGTCGTCGTCGTCTTGCCTGCGTCAATGTGAGCAGCAATGCCGATATTACGGGTTTTTTCAAGTGAAAACTGACGTGCCATCTTCTCTAGTCGCCTCTTTAAAATCTGTAGTGAGCAAAAGCTTTATTAGCTTCTGCCATGCGGTGAACGTCGTCACGCATTCGGACGGCGCCCCCCTCCCCCCTGGAAGCTGCAATAAATTCATTTGCCAAACGCTCGGCCATCGTCCGCTCAGAACGCTCACGGGCAAAACGTATTAACCAACGGATAGAGCGAGCAGTACGTTCATCGGGGCGAACCTCTACTGGGACTTGGTAAGTTTGACCACCCACGCGACGTGATTTGACCATCACCATAGGTTTGGCGTTCTCCAAAGCCTTCTGGAAAATATCAATAGCATCTTGACCCGCGCGCTCTTCCACCAAGTCAATGGCAAGATAGAAGATGCGCTCGGCTACGCTGCGCTTACCCTGCTTCATTAAGGAGTTTATAAAGCGAGCAGCCAACACATTATTGAACTTTGGATCCGGCAGTAACTTGCGCTTAATAGCTTTTTTACGACGCGACATAATCCCCTCTTATCAGCCCTTATCCGGTCTGCGAGCGCCATACTTCGAGCGCCCTTGTTTGCGATCAGCTACGCCGGTTGCGTCCAAAACGCCACGCACAATATGGTAGCGAACACCTGGACAGTCTTTGACTCGACCACCTCTAACCAAGACGATAGAGTGCTCTTGCAACGTGTGTCCCTCACCGGGAACATAGGCGGTTACTTCAATGCCAGTGGTGAGTCTTACGCGCGCCATTTTGCGTAGGGCAGAATTAGGTTTTTTAGGCGTTGTCGTGAAAACACGCGTGCAAACACCACGACGTTGCGGGCAGCTTTCAAGCGCCGGCGCATCGGTCTTTTTCAGCGTATTGCTTCGGCCTTTTCGGACCAGTTGGCTAATTGTTGGCAAAGACTTTTTTCTCCCTTAATTGCGCATAAACAGCAAACACAAAAGTTAAACGCATATCAAATAACTGTCAATACTTTATTCGTCAAGAACACCTGTTTCTTCACTGGTAACAACTCCTTCACCGTCTCCGGAAACTTCGACTTCTTCATTACCTGAACCAACCAGATCTTCGTAATCGGCACCGCGATAAATGTCCGATCCCGTACCTGCAGGAATGAGCCGCCCTATAATAACATTTTCCTTCAAGCCACGCAGGTGATCGACTTTCCCCTGCACCGCCGCTTCTGTAAGCACACGCGTTGTTTCTTGGAAAGAGGCAGCAGATATGAAACTATCTGTCCGCAAAGAAGCCCGTGTGATACCAAGCAATATGGGCTGACAGGTTGCAGGATCTCCACCTTCACCAAGGACCTTCTCGTTCTCTTTATTAAAACGAATTTTATCAACCTCTTCACCTTCGAGGAAGTTGGTATCACCCGGATCAATAATCTTCACCTTCTGTAGCATCTGACGAACAATCGTTTCAATGTGCTTATCATTAATCTCTACAGCCTGCAAGCGATACACATCCTGGATCTCGTTCACCAAGTATTCTTGAACTTTGTTCGTGCCTTGAACTTTCAGAATATCGTGAGGATTGACCGAACCTTCTGATAGCCGTTCACCTGCTACAACCCGATCCCCCTCGTGCACTCTCAAGTGCTTCCCATATGGCACAAGATATTTCTTCTCTTCTTCATCAATGGACGTTACGATCAATTCGCGATTGCCTCGAACTATGCCACCGAAACGAACCGTTCCGTCAATCTCAGAAATAACAGCGGGCTCTTTAGGTCTACGAGCTTCAAATAGTTCTGCGACACGCGGCAAACCACCCGTGATATCTCGCGTTTTCGAACGTTCACGGGGGATTTTAACAAGCACTTGGCCAGGTTGGATATCAGAATCATCCGAAACTAATAAACGAGCCCCAACGGGAATGTGGTAAGAGCGCGTCCCTCGCTCATCGCTAGAAATCTCAATGAGTGGGTTCAAGGTGCGATCGCGCTGCTCAACAATCGTACGCGTACTCATCCCCGTAGTTTCCTCAAATTCCTCACGCATTGTGACGCCGTCGATAATATCGACAAAGCGAACTGAACCCGAACGGTCAGAGACGATTACGTTACTGTAGGGATCCCACTCATACAGCACAGAATCCGATTCGACATCTTGCCCATCTACAACTTTGAGTAAAGCACCATACGGAACAACAATCCGTGAACGGACGCGATTTTGTTCGTCGAGTAGCTCGATCTCGCCATTACGTCCCAACACGGTAGTTCCTAAGTCGGGATTCTCTACTGTATCGACATCGACAAAGTTAACAGATCCGACTCGGCGCGCTAAAATCTGCGAATTTTCGGCGATGCGACTAGCAGTGCCACCTATGTGAAATGTCCTCAACGTGAGCTGCGTACCCGGTTCTCCGATACTCTGTGCAGCAACGACGCCTACCGCTTCGCCAATATTTACCAGCTGGCCCGTCGCCATGTTACGACCATAGCAGTTGGCACACACACCGCGGTCCGACTCACAGGTTAACACAGACCGAATCTGCACTTCTTCTACGTCTTCAGCCTGAGAGATACGATGCGCATCAGCCTCTTCCAGTAGTTGACCGACCTTCATAACGACCTCACCGTTCGCGTCAACAACGTCTTCCTGCAATACGCGACCAACGATTCGATCAGCCAAAGGCTGAATGACTTCCTCGCCATCCTTTAAAGCTCCGACCCACAAGCCTTGACTCGTGCCACAGTCGATTTCGCTTATAACGACGTCTTGAGCAACATCCACCATTCGGCGCGTTAAATAACCGGCTTCGGCGGTTTTCAATGCCGTATCCGCCAGCCCCTTACGCGCTCCGTGGGTTGAGATAAAGTACTCCAACACCGAAAGTCCCTCCTTAAAAGAAGCGATAATCGGCGTCTCAATAATTTCACCAACGGCACCTGTCAGCTTTTTCTGAGGCTTGTTCATTAAGCCTCGCATACCACCCAACTGCTTGATCTGGTCTTCACTACCGCGAGCACCGGAATCTTTCATTATGTAGACAGAGTTGAAACCTTCCTCGGCCGCTTCGAGGGTCCCCTGCACGGCACGAGAGACGCTTGAAGTAGCACGCGTCCATACGTCTATTATCTTGTTATAGCGCTCTCCATCAGTTATTATACCATTGGCGAACTGATCGCGAATCTTTTCGACTTCTCCTAAAGCTTCGTCTATGAGATCCGTCTTTGAATCAGGCACGACTACATCATCAATTGATATAGTTATGCCTGCCATCGTTGCATAGTTATAGCCGACACGCTTCAAGTTATCTACAAATTCGGCAGTCCGACGATTTCCTAGCAATCGGTGCACATCGGCAGTGATCTTTTTGATGTCCCCCTTGTCGATAGTACGGTTGATAAAGCCCATATCAGACGGAAGCACTTCATTGAAAATCAGTCTGCCAACGGTCGTATCGATGATTTCACCTTCAATGCGCACTTTAATTGGCTGATGTAAGGTAATACCATCCGATTCGTAAGCTGAACGAGCATCCAACACGTTGGCGAAGCAACGCTCTTCTTTCCCCTCTTCGCTGAAACGCACCTTAGTTAAGTAGTAGCAACCCAGCACAATATCTTGCGGGTTATCCATGATAACCGGCTCGCCATCAGCCGGTTTTAAGATATTGTTTGCTGCAAGCATGAGCAGGCGCGCTTCAATCTGCGCTTCAAATGACAGCGGAACGTGCACCGCCATCTGATCTCCGTCAAAATCTGCGTTAAATGCGGCACAAACCAAGGGGTGCAAGCGAATCGCCTTGCCCTCTACGAGGCTCGGCTGAAAAGCCTGAATACCGAGTCGGTGCAGAGTCGGAGCCCTGTTCAACATAACGCAGTGGTCTTGGATAATCTCCTCGAGAATATCCCAGACTTCAGGACGCTCACGCTCGACCAGTTTTTTAGCACTTTTAACGGTTTGAACCAGGCCTTTCTCTTCAAGCTTTTTGATTACGAATGGCTTAAAGAGCTCTAGCGCCATGCTTTTAGGTAAACCACACTGATGCAGTTTCAGTTCGGGCCCCACCACAATAACCGAGCGCCCCGAATAATCGACACGCTTACCCAACAGGTTTTGACGAAAACGGCCTTGCTTACCCTTCAGCAAGTCACTCAAAGATTTGAGAGACCGATTTCCGTCTCCTCGCACCGCACGCGACCGGCGACCGTTGTCGAACAGGGCATCGACAGCCTCCTGCAACATGCGCTTCTCATTGCGCAAAATGACTTCGGGCGCCTTGATTTGAATCAGCTTTTTTAGCCTATTGTTACGGTTGATGACCCGACGGTATAGGTCGTTCAAATCCGAAGTAGCAAATCGCCCACCTTCCAGTGGTACAAGCGGGCGTAAGTCGGGTGGGATTATTGGAATGTTGTCCAAGATCATCCATTCGGGACGATTCTCAGACTGACGGAATGCTTCAACCACCTTGAGACGCTTTAACGCTTCCTGTTTCCTCTGAACAGAGGTTTCCATACGCACTTGCGTACGCAGTTCAGCAGAGAGCTCTTCAATGTCAATCTCGGCTAGCAGGTTCATTACTGCCGGCGCCCCCATATCAACCTCAGGATCATATCCTTCTTCCTGTAAATCGATCAGTTCTTCTTCAGTGAGAAGCTGAAAACGCTCGACATCTGGTGCATCTTTGGGGTCGGATACAACATAGGATTCGTAGTAGAGAACACGCTCCAGATTACGCATCGATATATCGAGCAGCGCGCCAATTCGAGAAGGTAGTGACTTAAAATACCAGATGTGAGATACCGGTACAGCCAGTTCAATATGACCGAGGCGCTCGCGACGAACTTTCGCCTGCGTAACCTCAACACCACAGCGATCGCATACGACACCCCGATAGCGAATGCCCTTGTATTTGCCGCAGTGGCAATTCCAGTCTTTTACTGGACCAAATATACGTTCGCAAAACAAACCATCGCGTTCTGGCTTAAAAGAACGGTAATTGATAGTCTCGGGTTTTGTCACTTCCCCATGTGACCAAGCCCGAATGGTATCAGGCGAAGCCAATTGGATGCGAATCGAGTCAAAATCTGTTGGTTTTCTTGATGCACTAGCGGTCTTTAACACATCAGCCCCCTTTGCGTATAGACCTTTGCGGATCCGCTCAGATTAGTAAGTTTCAATGAGTCTGCTGTCTTCCAGTATGACGTCCAGGCATAGGCTCTGAAGTTCTTTAACCAAGACGTTAAACGATTCGGGTATGCCCGGCTCAGGCGGGTTATCTCCCTTGACGATTGCTTCGTATATCTTTGACCTACCTGCTACGTCATCAGATTTAACCGTCAACATTTCTTGCAGCGTATAAGCCGCACCGTATGCTTCCAGAGCCCAAACTTCCATCTCGCCAAAGCGCTGGCCGCCAAACTGCGCTTTTCCGCCCAGCGGCTGCTGGGTGACTAGTGAATACGGGCCTATTGAACGAGCATGGATTTTGTCCGCCACGAGGTGTGACAGCTTGAGCATGTATATATAGCCGACAGTGACGCGCTTGTCTAGCTTGTCTCCCGTTCGGCCATCATACAGCACCTGCTTACCGTCTTCGGCTAAACCCGCATCTTTTAAAAGCCCTTTCACCTCGCTCAGCTCAGCACCATCAAAGACGGGCGTAGAGACATGCATTCCTAGGGCACTAGCTGCCATACCCAAGTGCGTTTCAAAAATCTGGCCGAGATTCATACGCGACGGCACACCAAGCGGGTTGAGTACGATATCGACTGGCCTGCCGTCCTCTCCGAATGGCATATCTTCTTCGGGGGCGATGTGGGCGACAACGCCTTTGTTACCGTGACGGCCAGCCATCTTATCCCCAACTGACAGCTTGCGCTTCTTAGCCACGTACACCTTGACAAGCTGAGCAATACCAGGCGGCAACTCATCACCGCGCGTTAGACGCTCAATATCGCGCTCTTTCTGCTCGTCTACCAGTTGTAGCTGTTCACCGGCATATCGCAATAGTTGATCAACACGCGCGTCGACGTCATCTTCTCCAGTCCAACCGTCATCCGGAGCGACTGAAGTAAAATCAATGCGTTCTAAAAGGCGTTCGCTCATTTGAGTGCCTTCACGAACAACAACACTGTCGTCTTCCAGTGAACGCAAACGCCCCAGCTTTCGATCACCAACTATGTCGACCAACATCTGATTACGCTCGTTTAAAAGGCGCTCTTTTTTGCTCTCTGCCTCAGTTTCTATATCAGCAATCGCGTTTTTTTCTTTACGGCGAGATCCTTCACTCCTCTCCTTCCGAGAAAAAACCTTGCGATCAATCACAACACCCTCCATGCCCGGAGGTGCTTTAAGCGAGGCATCTCTGACGTCTCCAGCCTTTTCACCGAAAATGGCTCTCAGTAAACGCTCTTCAGGAGAAAGTTCGCTCTCACCCTTAGGAGTAACCTTACCGACCAAAATGTCGCCGGGGCCCACTTCGGCACCAACTCGTATAATTCCTTCATCATCGATATTGCGAATAGCGGTCTCACTCACATTGGGAATCTCGCGCGTTATTTCCTCCTGACCGCGCTTGGTATCGCGCACCTGCAATTCGAATTCTTCTATGTGAATTGAGGTGAATACATCGCGCTTCAGCAACCGCTCGCTAATTATTATGGCATCTTCAAAGTTATAACCATTCCAAGGCATAAATGCGACACGTACATTCATACCAAGTGCAAGGTCTCCACGTTCGGTAGCAGCCCCATCGGCAAGCGGCTCGCCCTTGTCAACCGTATCCCCAACTTTGACCAATGGCCGCTGGTTGATACAGCAATCTTGATTAGAACGGGCAAATTTTGTGAGCTTATACTCGTCGGTGTCAGCAATATCCAATGGAGTCAACGGCGTGCTGTGTTTCTTATCGCGCTGAACGACGACACGATTTGCGCTCACACTGACAACCTGACCCGGATTCCGGGCAACAATTACTGCACCTGAATCACGAGCGACTTTGCTTTCCATACCCGTCCCGACAAAAGGAGCCTGCGTGAAAAGTAGAGGCACCGCTTGGCGCTGCATGTTCGAACCCATCAGCGCACGGTTAGCATCATCGTGTTCAAGAAATGGAATTAGCGCAGCTGCGGCACTAACCAACTGCTTGGGCGACACATCCATGTATTCTAGCTCGTCAGGCGTGACCATTGGATAGTCATCGCGACGACGCGCTTTTACAAGTGGATTGACGAAATTACCTTTCTCGTCAATAGGTGCATTCGCTTGGGCAATGGTGTATTTGTCCTCTTCGGCTGCAGTAAGAAACTCTATTTCGTTTGAAACCCGTCCATTAATGACCCTGCGGTAAGGCGTTTCCAAAAAGCCGAATGCGTTTACACGAGCATACGTGCTTAGCGAGGAAATTAGGCCAATATTTGGCCCCTCAGGCGTCTCAATGGGACAGATACGACCGTAATGCGTGTAATGTACATCCCGCACTTCAAAACCAGCTCGATCGCGGCTTAGTCCACCCGGACCTAAAGCACTCAAACGGCGCTTGTGTGTGAGTTCGTCTAGCGGGTTGGTCTGCTGCATGAATTGCGACAGCTGACTGGAACCAAAAAACGCCTGGACAACCGTTGAAACAGTGCGTGCATTAACCAAGTCATGTGGAGTTACCTGATCCTCATCGCGTAAACTCATTCGCTCACGAATAGTGCGCGACATACGCGTTAAGCCTATGCTGAATTGGTTGGCCAGCAACTCACCCACTAAACGCACGCGGCGGTTACCGAGATGATCTATATCGTCGGTGTTGCCCTGTCCAACACGCAATCCCATGAGATAGCGAATAATTGAGAGGAAATCCTCCATGTACAAAATAGTGCTCTCAAAGGGAATGCCGACATCTAACCGCCGGTTGATACGATACCGCCCAACGTCACCCAAGTTATAGCGTTTAGGTTGAAAGAAAAGCCGTTCAAGCAGGCCGCGTGCTGTTTCAATATTAGGGGGATCACCGGGACGAAGCAGGTTGTAAACACGCGTTAAAGCGTCTTCCTCACCTTCACTCGGATCTTTATTAAGCGTATTCTCCATGATGCCCGGATCGTTGCCTTGCGGAGCAACCAGCACAGAGATTTTCTTAATACCGGCTTCCTGAAGTGCCGCAACGTTCTCATCGGTAATTAGGTCATGTGCCTCAAGTATGACTTCACCGGTGCTCTTGTTGATCACATCACTCCCTGAATTATGACGACCGGCCAACTCTTCATCGACGGAAACTTCGACGTCGTCGCGGAAAAGGCTTAGAACTTCTCCATCTTTGGAGAAACCCAGCGCCTTAAGAAGGAGCGTTACCGGCAGCTTGCGACGTCGGTCTATATGAACGTACATGATGTCGTTTATATCCATGCTGAACTCGAGCCACGGACCTTTAGCCGGCAAAATGCGAGCTGAATAGAGATCTTTGCCGTTAGGGTGCACTGTTTCATCAAAAAAGACGCCGGGCGACCGATGTAACTGACTCACCACTACACGTTCGGCGCCATTGATGATGAACGTGCCTTGATTTGTCATAAGCGGCAGCTCGCCCAAAAATACAGACTGCTCAACAATGTCTTTTACTGGTTTATCAGGGCTATCTTTATCCCGAGTAACCAAACGCAGAGTAGCGCGTAGTGGTGCAGCGAAAGTCATACCTCGCTCGCGACATTCTTCCTCACTATAGCGCGGGTTACCTATAGAGTAATCCACGTAATCTAGCGAAAAGATACCGTGTGTGTCTGAAACGGGAAAAACACTCTCAAAAACTAGATTCAATCCTCTGCGCTGACGCCGCTTTGGTGCTATATCAAGTTGCAGAAATTCCTGATAGGAGTCGATCTGCACCGAGAGCAAATTCGGCATCTCCACAACCTCTTTAATCTTACCGAAAGAGTGCCTCTCAATACTGCCATCAGTCTTGGCCAAAGTCAAAACTCCTCATTGCTAGTTAAGGCAAAAGCTCACGGAGACCCCAACCTCTCAGTGAAAAGAAAAGCTGGCGAACCATGAGCTTTAACTAATTACCGCAAAATGCAAAATATATACGGGAAAAATCAATGAAAGTGCCTAAGAATAAACCCTCTACTTAATCTCAACCGTAGCACCAGCTTCTTGCAGGCGATTCTGAAGGTCTTCGGCTTCTTCTTTGCTCACACCTTCCTTAACAGGCTTAGGTGCCTCATCAACCATAGCCTTGGCCTCTTTCAATCCCAAGCTGGTAATTTCGCGCACGACCTTAATGACCTGAATCTTCTTATCACCAGCACCTGAAAGAATTACGTCAAAAGAATCTTTCTCTTCGGCTACAGACTCGCCATCACCGGCAGGAGCTGCGCCACCAGCCATCATGACGGGTGCGGCGGCAGACACGCCAAACTTATCTTCCAACGCCTTGACCAAATCGGCCAACTCTAGGACTGTCAATCCGCCGATCGTCTCGATGATCTCAGCAACTTTTTCGCTGGTTGTCGTTTCTTCACTCATTTGTCCAAACCTCCTAAGGGATTTGCGGATAATTTCGAAATCTGTTTGCGAATTCAGGCTTATTCTGCATCACCTGATTTTTGTTTTTCTTCAATAGCCCCAATCACGCCAACCAAATTGCGCAATAGCCCATTCAGTACTCCCGCCAAACCATACATCGGGCTCTGAACACTACCCAAGACTTTGCCCAACAGCTCTTCGCGCGAAGGCAGTTTTGACAGAGCTTTTATTTCTTCCGGGGACAGAACTTGGCCGTCCATAAAGCCCAATTTTATGGAGAAGGCATCATCCTCATCAGCGAAATCTTGCAGTATCTTCGCCGGGGCAATCGGGTCCTCATTTGTAAAAGCGATAGCTGTCGGACCAATCAAGTGTTCATCCAAACCAGAGATACCGGCCTTGGCAGCAGCCCGTTTCGCCAACCTATTTTTGACAACTTGATAGCCCACTTCAGCATCGCGCAATTTATTGCGCAAGCCCGTCACTTTAGCCACGTCCAGACCAGTAAAATCAGCTAAATAAATGGCCTTAGCACTGGACAATGCGGCAGTTAATTCTTCAACCTTATCTACTTTTTC
>CEVF01107694.1_pt1 | contig 15128 bp, 11 predicted proteins | sample 356441 | NCBI WGS metagenome assembly CEVF01 (sample SAMEA2622765, study PRJEB7988) | marine metagenome | biome: marine biome (ENVO:00000447); feature: surface water layer (ENVO:00002042); material: "saline water (ENVO:00002010), including plankton (ENVO:xxxxxxxx)" | depth 5 m
GATATACAAACGACGAGGTTCCTCCATTTAAGGATGCAGTGACAAGAACTGTCCAAGGTATCCCCTTCCGTGAGCGTTTTGGGTTTGGCCATTGGAGTATGCATCCTTATTGACATCCCCTCTTGTATTGTACCGAGGAATGGTTAGGTATGCGGATACTTATCCTTATCCGGACTAAACAAGTATTGTGGCATATCACAAAAAAGTATCCGGAATGGAATGCTTTAAAGGTCTGATCAAAGGAAGTATGTGATTGAGGAAATCTCCTCATCTAGCGCGAAAGACTTTCTGCTTGATAAAATAAAGGGAGAGCTTTTTGAAGTATGGGGCTTTAGGATCGTCGTAGATAAACCAAAGTATCCTTATAGGTCTCTACCACCCGTCGATATTTCATCGCTGGCCCAATAAAAGGTCCAAGGGGTAATTATAAATGGTCTACTGGGTATTGTTAAGCATCAACCCCTTGCTTTGTGAACTGGTCCGTGGTCTTGTCCGTTCTCGTTTTAGATGCTCCTCCTGTTAAAATGGCTTTGTTTATCACCAATTTTCGCTTTCCCGAAGGTAAAAGTGGTATATCGTCCACATATACTATATTTATAATGGCATCTTCCCCAAAATATTCCAAGTACTGGTGACGGATTCGGTCCTCATCATTTTGATCGAATTTCTCCGACACTTTTAGTTTTATGGTATATTCTCCATTTTCCTCTTCTATGAATTGGAATTGTTCAATTCCATTAAATTGTAAAATATGATGTATGATATGGGATGATATGTATTCCCCACTGGTATTGGTGAACATATCCATTTTCCTGCCATCTATCTTACTGAAAACCATGGCTTGGCTTTCCTTGTCAAACTCCATAATCCCAACATCCCCGGTATCGTATCTTATTATTGGCATGGAATAATTAAAAAAGTCGGTGATCACGATTCTTCCGACTTCCCCAGGTTTTACCGGCCTGTCCTCATTTAAATCCAACATTTCTATATGATAACTGGCCCAGTTGATCTCAAATTTACCAGATGCATCGTTGACCCGCTGTTGGGCCAATATTCCATTTTCACTATTCGAATATCGGGAAACCACCTCGGTTCCCAAATATGTTTGGACCCTTTTCTTTACGTCCGGGTTCAGTGCTTCGGCTATTGAAATAATTGAATTGAATTTACAATTCAACGGCCTTCCCAATTGTTCCTCCACGTACTTTGACACGGTATCGAGTGCAGATGCATAGGCCAGGATATTCTTGTTTGATCTACCCCTTTCCATTTCTGCAACCAACTTGGCAAGGTTCGCCTCTGTAAGATCATCGACCGAATACGCTGCGATATTTTGGACCTGGGTCACCAATTTGTTCTTTTTGTATTGTTTGTCCCACAACCTTAAATAAAATAATTTGGATCCCATAGAAAAACCTGCCCTACCTGCAAAAAAACAGGTGTCCGCTATGTTTCTTTCCCTTTTGTCTTTGTTGTGCAGGATTTTGAAAGGCTTACCGGTAGATCCACTGGTGGTTACTTCATGATTGTAACCCTTTAAATAGGTTCTACTTCTAAAATTTGCAAAATTCTTCCTTACCGTCTGTTTATCAATTATTGGAAAATCCTGAAGGACCACGGAATTTTCCGGAACATCTTTATAAAATGGCACCGTGGTAGTGGCATGTTTTAAAAGGTTATGGAGATTTTGCTCTTTTATCTCCTGGGTCCTTTGGGATTGTGGATTTTCCAAAACCCATTGTATTTCCTTATAATGCTTTTTTATATTTCCCCCTTTTATGGTATCCAAAAACCAGAAGGCAGTGTTCCTGCATTGTTCCAGAATTGTATTCATACAATCATCTTTTTAATTTTTTGGGGGGACTTTATTCATATTTTTTTTATCAACAAAAGAACTTACATACAATAAACCGTTGCTCACACTGTCCAAACTATAGCTATAGTGTGTAGCTGAACTGTCTGGCAATTCTATATATCTCCCGAGCTTCTTATCTCCCTGCATGCAATATATCATGTCATCATCCTTCAGGTAATTATAATTAAGAGCCTTGTATTCCGAAGTATCGTTTGGATACAGATCTGGAAATTTCATTGAAAACAGAGATATATAGGTGAGTTTATGTTGCGTGTTGTTTATAATTCGAATTTGGGTCGATTGCTGAACGGGTATATTCAAATCGCCACACTTTTTAACCCCATGGAAAAGAATCAGAAAAAAGGACAAATACATAATTTTGACAATATCCATAACGATAAAAGAGTGCTACAACAATTTACTTTTTAAAATTAGTGCTTCCCACACCAACCCATTGGTAAACTCTGTTAACTTCCAAAAAAATCTATGAACTACAATACATAATCAAAACACTGCACAAAATCATGTTAAGAGGCACAAAAGATGTAGCTTTGATAAAAAAGGTAGTTTCGGTCAAAATGAGATTTATATTTTTTCTTCTCCTGATAATAACCGTGGAGTGTTGTTATTCGCAATTCCAAGTCAAAGGCAGGGTTCTAGAGTACAACGACAAAGGAAAGACCATACCGGTATCCAATGCAAATGTTTATTGGTTATCCAGCACGATAGGCACTACAACCGATTTCGACGGTAACTTCAGCACCCCTTACCAAAAAGACATAAAACAACTGGTAATTAGCTCAGTAGGATACCGCTCTGATACGATACCTGTTAATAGGCCCAACCTAGGGAACATACTACTGTACCCCAACGTGGTGTTGGAAGAGGTTATAGTTGAAAAAGAGGTCGCCCCCATTCAAAAATCCCTGTTCAAGGTCCAGAACGTAGTCTCCGTGGATAGCCGTGAAATGCTCAAGGCAGCTTGCTGCAACCTCTCAGAAAGTTTTGAAACCAATCCGGCAGTTGATGTAAATGTTTCCGATGCTGTTTTGGGGGCCAAACAAATACAAATGCTTGGGCTCAACAGCCCATATTTAATGTTTACCCAAGAAAACATGCCATCGATAAGAGGAGCCTCGCAAGTTTTCGGGCTGTCCTTTATACCAGGTTCTTGGATAGAGAGCATACAGATCACCAAAGGCGCCGGAAGTGTTTTGAACGGTTTTGAAAGCATTTCGGGACATATCAACAGTGAACTGGTGAAACCGTTGACGGATAAGCGGTTTTTCCTAAATCTCTACGCAAACAATTTTGAACGGTACGAGTTCAATTCAAGATTTAACAAAAACATTACAGATGAGCTTGGGGTAGGCCTCTATATCCACGCCAACCTTCGTAATGGTTATATCGACGACAATGGCGACTCTTTTTATGATACCCCGTTGGCCAAGCAGATAAATTTCATGAACCGATGGCAGTTTATGAATCCGGAGAGTGGATGGGTCAGTTATGCCAACATACAATATCTATCCGATACCAAAGAATTGGGACAGACGGATTTTAATATCGATGAGGATAAATTGACCACCAATGCTTGGGGAAGCGAAATCAGCACTTCACGTCTGGATGTTTCCGGCAAGGTCGGCTACGTTTTTCCCGATTTGCCCTACCAAAGTTTTGGTTTTCAGACAGCCTATAGTGCCCATGACCAAAACTCCTTTTATGGTCTCAATCAGTACGACATAAACCATAAATCCTTTTATTCCAATCTTATTTTCAATAGCATAATCGGAAGTACCCAGCACAAGTTCAAAACTGGTTTGAGTTTTACCTATGACGGTTATGATGAAATGGTAAATGGAACTCCATATGTTCGTTATGACAATTCCATTGGCACTTTTTTCGAATACACTTACGATAGTTTGGAAGGCCTCAGTTTTGTTGCAGGCGTGAGGGCTGATAAACATAACAATTTGGGCGATTTTATAACACCTCGATTCCATTTAAGATATTCGCTTTGGGACAAGGCCAGTTTTAGGGCATCATTTGGTAGGGGGAAACGGGGTGCCAATATTTTTGCCGAAAACCAACAAATGTTTGCTTCTTCAAGACAGATAAACATTAGTGGCAGTAATGGAAACTATTATGGCCTACAGCCGGAAAAGGCATGGAATTATGGGGTTAGTTTCATCCAAAAGCTCTATCTATGGAACCGTGTCATGGATTTCTCTATCGACTATTACCGAACTCATTTTGAAAATCAAGTGGTTGTTGACTGGGAAAATCCAAGGGAAATCTCTTTTTACAACCTCGAAGGTGAAAGTTATTCGAACAGCGTTCAAGTGGATTTGAATTATGAAATATTGCAGGATTTTCATTTGAGAACCACATATAAATACTTTGATGTGGTCACAGACTATAACAGTGGCAGGCTGGAAAAACCGCTGCAACCTACGTATCGTTTCTTTGTTAACTTGAACTACGAGACCCAAAAAATAGGCGAAAAACAATGGAGGTTCGATTTTACCTCCAATTGGCTGGGTAAGCAACGATTACCCAATACCTCGACAAACCCCATAGCGTTTCGCCTGCCGGAATGGTCGGACTCCTATAACCTTATCAATGCTCAGATAACAAGGGTGTTATCCAACAAATTTGAAGTATATTTAGGTGGTGAAAATATTGGTAATTTTACCCAATCCAATCCTATTTTATCGAGTAACGATCCTTTTGGAACATATTTTGACAGTACTATTTTATATGGTCCGGTCTTACAGAGTTTATACTATGCAGGGTTCAGATATAAAATTTAAATAAACCTCATCTCATTATGAAAACAACATTAATTACAGCATTCGCACTTTTGGCAATGGTAATGGGCCATTCACAGGATAAAAATAAATCCATAAGCTTTGAAGTCAAAGGTAACTGTGGGATGTGCCAAAGTAGGATAGAAAAAGCAGCTATCAAATTAAAGGGTGTAAAGTTCGCGTCATGGAGTTCGGAAACCAAAAAATTTGAGGCCATTATTGATGAACGCAAGATTTCAATACCCGACATACAACAGAGAATAGCCGAGGTAGGCCATGATTCTGAAGGTTTTACCGCTCCAGATTCGGTTTATAACAATTTACCCGAGTGTTGCAAATATCGAGATCCTGCAACCATGCACATGGATCATGGAAACAACAATTAATATTGATTGTTTCAGATAAAGAATAAAGGGGGCGAAACGCCCCCTTTATTATCTTTTCAAACAGATTTCATTACATTTTCACTACTCGTTTTACCACCAATATTTCTCCATTGGCATCAGTAACCCGTATTACATAAAATCCAGAGGAGAGGCCATAAAGGTTTTTGATGACCATAGTGTCTGTATTTTCAAACGCCTCTTCTCTTATCAACATCCCCATCATGTTGAACACCTCGATAACACAATCCTTACGCTCACTCAACTTTATCGTGATTTTTTCAGTAAACGGATTGGGTGCCGCGGTCAAAATAATCGGCTTATCATCCAGCAGATCCCCTCCTTCTTCCCATACGATAGGTTCGTATAATATTTCAGAATAAGGGTAAGGATTTTTGGTCCTGTTCTTCGCAAACAAAGATGCAGATTTTCCAGCAGTGTTATTCTCCGTGTCGATCGTAGCTTGGAAAGATGATCCAGGAGCTGCTTCAAATCCAGGAACCAAATTAATCTCATTTACAGATTCAAATCTTGCTACCGTACCAGCTGGAACCAAGAAATTGTTCCCGGCTTCTATATTGAATTGGTAGTAAAAAATCTCTTCAGGATTATAGGTGTTGCTAACAATATAATTGTCTAATTGTGCCAATCCGTTTTCTGCATAAAAAACCCCATAAACCCTTGAATCAGTAATATCGTTAGGATCAACAGCAGGTAAAGTCTCCCCGTCAAACACGTAAGTTCCATCATAACGTAACATAGAACTCGCTATATATGAGGAGCTATTATGTATCTCTTCCCATTCCTGCCAAACTTTATCAACAAATGAATGGTGAAAGTAAAATACCGGATCCCTAGGGGATAAAGGTGTTGGCATAGCTCCACCGGTCCATACGTGTGCCCCCCTGTGCACAGGACGTCTTTCCAGTTCGTTTGAGAACTCAAAAAAATCATCCATGGCCATTAAATTACTAACATCAAGGGGAGTCGGAAGTGGGCCTCCTTGACCAAAATTTCTGTTGATGTTCCAAGCATCGTCAAAACTGCCCAAAAATTCTTCATCCCATAGGGCATCGGTGGAAGATTGATAAACCGATGAATCCCAATATCCAAGACTTATTTCCGGATTAATTTCCTGTATGGCCTGTTCCAATTCAAAAATCATTCTCCTGTGCCAAGCCAAGAAAATTTCCCTGCTTGTCTCATCTGGTAAATTAAAATGCAAATCCAATCGCGTGGGATCTGCTGTATTGTCCGAATTAAAAAATTCACCATGAAAATTTGCCAAATCATTCAACAAATCCGGACCATTCCTTAATTCATATAAAGCATCAACCAACTCCTCCTTTTCATAATCGGTCATTTCAACAAAGCTTTTTCTTATACTTTGACCGGTAATTTGTTGTAGCAGAAGTAGATTAAAAAATAAAACAGCTATCAAGTATTTGTTTTTCATAGATTGAAATGTGCCGGAAATATTAATTTTATTTTTATTTATCATCTAATAGACTTTTATTAAGTATTCTTCCTATCTCAGAAATTGCTCAATAATGATGGTTTTTACTTTTTATTCTCCAACTTTTCAAGTCTATTCAAAATATCATTGATTTTATTATTTTCCTCTTTTAATTTTTGAATTTCATAATTCTGGGATATGATATAAAGTGTAAGCTCCTCTATTTTTTGCAATAGTTTTGCATTCATATCCCCCAAATCAATACCTTCTTCTTTCACCTTCTGTGCACTCGGTATATTGGGCAAGTGTCCAAAGGCCGCAATAAAAGCCTTTACTTCGTCCAACCTTGGCAAATCATAATCTTTTTCAAATACAAAATCTGGCCAGTTCCCTTGGAGCTCTACTTTTACGCCCTCAGCAATCACATTACCGGCAACGGCCAGTCTGTAACCTTGTGTATCGGTTGTGCCAATACCGATATTTCTATCAGCAAACAAATCGCGAGCAATCCAATCCACCGTAGCTATATTTGCGTTTTCAGAAGTATAATCTATCACTCCTGTTCCTGACTGGGTCACCACCGTCTCCGTGTTGCCCGCAGCCGACACGTTGCCCGCCGCATCCTCGGCCAGGACAGTGAAATCGTAGCTGGTCCCGGCACTCAGGCCGGTCACATTGAACGTAGTCGCCGTGCCCGTGTTGGCGATGCTGACTCCGTCCTGGAAAACCTCGTAGTTCACCACGCCAACATTGTCCGTGGACGCGCTCCATGAAAGTACCGTGCCCGTTGATGTCGTACCGGAGGAGGACAGGTCCACTACCGCACTCGGCGCTTCGTTGTCCGTTTCACCTCCTCCTTCAGGGAGAATGGATATATTGTCAATTAAAACCGCGTTCCCAGCCTGAAGTCTAGCCGCCCATGGGCTCGTATATACCCTAATTCCAGGACTGGTCGAAGTCGCAGTTACGTTGAAAACGTATTCCGTCCAAGTAGTGCCCAAAATATTGGTTGTACTAAATCCACTCAACCCTTGCCAATTGGCAAAAGCAGGTTGGTTGGATTGGTCGCCCTCCCTTGCCCAAATAGAAATTGTGTAATTTTCACCGACCACTGCGTCAAATGAATACTCCACATAAGTACCATTGTTACCGTTGGATTCTGCCCTAATCGAATACAATCCAGATTGGGCATCGGTATTGTCTGAAAACAAAAGGGCCGAACCGGACCAACCTGTGGTCGAATTTGTTTCATTGTTCGGTGAGGCCGCATTGGAATCATCATATAAATTTTGTGCAAATACATTTGATGCTCCAACAAGCATTAAAATAAAGAGTAATTTTTTAGGCATTGAAATTGAGGTTTTTAGGTTGACACAAAAGGGGGTTAATACAAAAATATACCTATCGATACGCAGTCCATATTTTTCATAAAAAATATCGATGAAACGCAAAAAAAAGCTATGAGTGAACACTTGATTAAATCTTGGTCTTATTTCCTTTAATCATCAACCTTACAAAACGGTAAAGAATCGGGATAAAATGACACTTTTTTCACACATTATCATATTGAAACTCAAATTTGGCAAATAGATTCTCAAAAGAACCTCTTTTAAACAGTATTCATACCAACATTACCTCAAATATTTGATTGTGAGATTTTACCATTTTCCTTTAATTATCTTTTAAGTGTAAATACAATATCCTGTTCTTTGAAAGGTTTTCTTATAGCGGATAAGAACATTATAAGCACAGTTCTGGAAAATTTCCCCAAAAATCATCGGAAACGGACAATTCAATTGGTACAAAGCTTTTGTCCATGATATTTGGGGTCTTCCGAAACAAAAGCACTGTAGATGGCTTTTTTGTATATAAATCATGATATACCAATTTGGTAGGCCAACAAACCTTGTTGTTGGATTTTTATAATAAATTACTTTGAGATACTTTTGTCCTTCCCCTTTTTAAACAACTAACCATTCAACACCAAACATATGTATGCCAATTTTTTCAAGAGATTAATCGATATCTTGGTTTCGTTATTGCTCATTTGTTTAGCATCGCCGATTATTTTGTTTCTGACCATTTTTCTGTTTTTCTCAAACAAAGGGAAACCTTTCTTTACCCAAACGCGGCCTGGGAAAAATGAAAAACTGTTCAAATTGATAAAGTTTAAATCAATGAACGACAAAAAGGATGCAAACGGTCAGCTTTTGCCAAACCATGAAAGGATAACTCCAGTAGGAAGATTTATAAGAAAGACATCCTTGGACGAATTACCACAACTTTTCAATGTTCTGAAGGGTGAAATGAGCTTGATAGGTCCCCGACCATTGTTGCCGAAATACTTGCCCCTTTATAATGATGAGCAGAGAAAACGACACCTTACCAGACCAGGAATAACCGGATGGGCCCAGGTAAATGGAAGAAATGCGATAACTTGGAACAAAAAATTTGAATTGGATGTATGGTACGTTAACAATATTTCTTTTTTGACCGATGTTAAAATAATACTGCTCACTATAAAAAAGGTGCTTTTGAGAAAGGACATAGACGACAATGAACAAATCGGCATGGTGCCATTTACAGGAAACGACAATGAACAATAATTCTATCATTATAGGGGCGGGGACCCATGGACAGATCTATGCTTCCTACCTAAGAGAAGAAGGCATCAAGGTCATAGGCTTTGTTGACGACAATAAGGACCTTTTTGGAAGAGAAATACTTGGAATTCCAGTGATGGGCACTTTTCAGGATCTTCATGAAAATAAGCTCAAAAATAGGGCCAATGCCATTTATTGTCCGATCGGTGACAATTTGATGCGGGAACACTTTTTGACCGAGTGTAAAAAAATTGGGTACCGAACACCTAGTTTTATTCATCGCACGGCATGTATCGGTCCAGATGCCGAATTGGGGGAAGCAAATTATATTTTGGCCGGGAGCATTGTAATGCCACACACAAAAATCGGGGATTTCTTTATGATCAATATGTCCACGACCATAGGTCACCATGTCAACATCGGAAATGGTGTTTTCATGTCATCCGGGGTAAATGTGGGGGCCAATCTAACCATCGAAGATTATGTTTATGTTGGAATTGGGGCTACCATAATGACGGGAATTGGGGAAGTGGGAAAAGGCAGCCTTATAGGGGCTGGAAGTGTTGTGATCCGGAAAGTTGAACCCGATACAACTGTTGTGGGGAACCCGGGACGGGTCATTCCAAGGAAATAAACAAACAAAGGCCCAGAAAATTTCTGGGCCTTTGTTTGTTTGAACTATTATCTTTTTTTAGAAGCTGGTAATCACAAACTCCGACCTTCTATTCTTTGCATGTTCCTCCTCGGTACATCGTACCCCATCCTCACATTCGTTTACCAATCGGGTTTCTCCATAGGCTTCATGACTGATCCTACTTTCTGAAATTCCTTTGGAAATGATATATTCCACCGTGCGTTCGGCCCTTCTTTCCGAAAGCCATTGGTTGTACGTTTTTGTTCCTCTGGAATCTGTATGGGCGGTTACCTTAATGATCAAATTTGGCTCATCTTCCATAATGGCGACCAACTGATCCAATAGATCCTTGTCCTTGGAGGTCAGATAGGAAGAGTTCAACTTAAAGTAAACATTGCCCAAATTGTTTATTTTAGTTTGGAGTGCGGCCTTTCTGGCCTCTTCCGCCTCTCTTTTTGCCTTTTCCGCGGCAGCGAGTTCAGCTGCTTCCTTTTCTTTCTGCAAACGTTCTGCCAATCTTTTAGCTTCTTCTGCCTGAGCAATGGAATCTTGGATACGCTGTTGTTCTTTTTCCAGTTCTTCCAATAGGGCCAATTTCTCTTCTCCCTTTCTGGAAAGTCCTTTTTCCACCTCAAACCTATAGGCTACACCAAGGGCATGTTGTATATGGTTTGAAGCATTTTCCGTATCCATGGCCCATTTACCGGTAGAGTTGAAATCAAGTCCCCAATGATCGGAGAACCATGTCCTAAAACCTATAACCGCATTGTACGTTCCCCTTCCCTGATTGTTGGCATCTGTATAACCTGCGCCAATTCCGATGTAAGGGTCAAAAAAACCTGTTTCGCCCAAGATCATATTTAAATCGTAGCTCACCCTAAAATCAAGGCCCCAATAATCTATATCTTCAGTATTGGCCACATTATCAATGATCTTTCCTTCTTTATAGCGATTGTAGGTACCAATGGCCTCCAATCCAAGACCATTTTTAAAATAACGGCCAACACTTGCCCTAGAAGGGTAAGGAACCATGTTCCAGCCGTCACTGAGATCAAAAAGTTCACCGAATTCATCACCGGAATCATCGACAATATTGGTGCCCAAAGTCACCAACCAGTAACTTTCAACTATACTGTCCTTTTTCGTCAATTCAACATCTTGGGCAAAGGTCAAAGCGGAAAAGATCAATGCAAAGACCACCACAACGGGTTTAGAGATATTCATTTTTATCGATTTGAGGTTATCGACCACAAAGCTAGGTCAACTGTCCAAAAAACAGAACTTTGCACTTTCAAGTGCGCTAATTTTCGATAAGAAGTAACATCGATTTTTAAATCGTTAATTATCAATCTTTTGGAAAGTAATGGTTTTATCGACCAAAGGCATTTTGTAGAGATAAAATGGAAAATATACGGGTTGGACGGTAATTTCTCCCTGTTCCTTGATCATCTCAACAGCTATGGAAATTTCACTGTCCGTTTCCTTTACTTTTGAAAGAACGGCGTTTTGCCTGCCATTCTGTTCACCCAGGCACACCAAAAGCACCATTTCCTTCGAGAAATCCACCTTGGGAACGGGACGTCCCGGTTTACGGGTTTTGTTTATTTCCGAATAAAACTTGCGCAAGGATTTTTCATCCTTGATCACTCTGGTTTCGTAAGTTTCAATATTGCTAAAACTGTCGTGATCTACCAAAACCATATTTTCAATTTTTTCACCAACGGGGGAGTGCCCCTCCTTTTGGGCCTTACAAGAGAGCAAACACGTTATCGCTATGAGGAAAAAGTACTTAATCACTAAAAGGTGTTCTTAAAACGGGATTTATAAGCTTTCTCGTAAATATCTTCATATAAGGGTAAGATATGAACAATATCGAACTTGGATGCTACATTGAATGCATTTTCTTTGAACTTTTCCAAGGTACGGTCGTCCTTCAAAATTTCAATGGACTTTTGGGCCATGGTATCCACATCCCCAACATCTGCCAAATAACCGGAAACACCGTCAATGTTTACTTCTGGAATCCCACCAGTATTACTTGAGATCACCGCAACTTTATTGATCATGGCCTCCAAGGCCGCCAATCCAAAACTCTCGGTCTCGGAGGGCAAAAGGAACAGATCGGAGAAACAAAGAATCCTGTCAATTTCGTTGCTGTTGCCCAGGAACAGTACCTTTTCCTTTATTCCCAAAGCATCGCACAAATCTTCTGCCCGCTCTTTTTCCGGGCCTTCCCCCACCATGATAAGTTTTGCGGGGATCTCTTTTTGTATGCGATGGAATATTTTTATGACGTCCGGAATCCGTTTTACCTTTCTAAAATTACTGATATGGGTGATGATGCGCTCATCTTCCTTGGCCATCATGGAACGCTGACAATCCGTGTAATTGTTTTGGTATTTAGTGGTTTCAATAAAATTGGGGACCACCTCGATTTCCTTTTCTATATCAAAAAGTTTTAAGGTATCCTTTTTTAGGGCTTCTGAAACAGAGGTGACTACATCGGATTTGTTTATACTGAAGGTGACCGCGGGTTTGTAAAACGGATGCTTTCCCACCAGGGTGATATCGGTACCGTGCAATGTAGTGATCATAGGTATGAAAATACCGGATTCCTGCAACATTTTTTTGGCCATGTACCCGGCATAGGCGTGCGGAATGGCATAATGTACGTGCAACAGCTCAATACCATATAGTTTGATCGTGTCCACCAACTTACTGGAAAGTGCCAGTTCATAAGGTTGGTAATGAAACAAGGGATATTCAGGAACATGTACCTCATGAAAATGTATGTTGTTCCCCAATAGTTCCAAACGAACGGGTTGACGGTAAGTGATAAAATGTACTTCGTGTCCCCGCTCCGCAAGGGCAATACCCAATTCCGTGGCAACAACACCACTACCGCCGAACGTTGGGTAACATACAATGGCTATTTTCATAAGACAAATCTAAGGTAAAATATATACCTAATCGATAATGGAATCATAAATGGCCTGCTGAATTCGCGTACGCAATCCAGATTTTATCAATAAAGTATTGGTCGCAGACGGATAGGTCCTGTTGGATAGGAAAACATAAACGATCCCTTCATCCGGGTCGGCCCATGTGTAGGTTCCCGTAAAACCGCTATGTCCAAAACTATTTCTGGAAACACAGCCGCATGTGGGGCCCTTGCCCTCTAATTGTGGTTTATCAAAACCAACTCCACGTCTAACATTTTTATTGCAAAAATAACAGGTGTTGAATCTCTTTACCGTACGTGCGTTAAAAAAACGCTCTCCCCCATAATATCCACCCTGCAGATACATTTGCATGATCTTGGCCACCTCATTGGCAGTACTAAAAAGCCCTGCATGTCCCCCAACCCCTCCTTGCATGGCAGCTCCCATATCATGAACATACCCTTGAACCGTCTGATACCTAAAATAGTCGTCCTCTTCGGTGGGAACTATCTCATCTTTTGAAAATTTTTTTAATGGGTTGAAGGTGGTCCGTTGCAGTCCCATGGGCTTATACAGAAACTCATCCACCAGCTGGTCGATAGGCTTGTTATAGGTTTTTTCTATATATTCCTTAAAAACGTAGTAACCAACATCACTATAGCGGTACCTGTTGGATTTTAGGCTCTGCCTCCCAATTCTCTTATAGATGGAGTCCTTATAAGATCGTGTAAGATACAAGTGCTCGGCGACCTTATATGGAAAAGCTTCGGATGGGTTCGGTCTGTAAAATTCGGGGGAAGGTTTTCTATCCTTGGTCAATGTGTCCAAATAAAAAGCTATCCATGATGGCAGACGACCGTAATGTGTTAGTGCCTTGAGTACAGATACATCCTTTAATTCGGTGTCCGCATATTCCGGAATCAAATCCTTAAAGGTATAGTTCAAGGCAATCTTGCCCTCTTCCTCCATTTTCATGATCATGGGCAAAGTGGAAAGTATCTTTGTCAACGAAGCCAGATCATAAATTGATTCTTCGGTGATCTTCTTTTCCGATTGATAGGTGGGTTTGCCAAAACTCTTGTTGTAGATTACTTTTCCCCTTCTCGCAACCAAAACCTGTGCGCCCGGAAACATTAAAGAGTCCAATCCGTGCTGGACCAGGGTGTCCACTTCCGCCAACATCTCGGAACTCATGCCGACCCGTTCCGGGATACTATACCCCAATCGTTGTATCGGTTTGACATTGATCCCTGTACCCACCGGAAACTCATTGTGGGCGGACACGGGCAGCTTTCCGGTTGCCCCGATGGCACCAAAGATCACTTCCGCTACTTTTTCCTGGGCTATTTCACTGTTCTGATAGCCCACCACTACCCCGTCCGTAGTGTCAAAATTAAGAACGTCGAGCAGGGCGTAGGGCTTTGCAAACAGTGCCAAAATGGTATTGCTTGTCCGTAACCGGGATATTTCCCCTAACCAAAACAGCTCGTTCTTGGAGAATTTATAATCTTTCCATGGACTTCCATTGTTCTTGTGGAAACCTATAATGACCAAGTTATAATTTGCCAGTTCCCTTTTATACTCGGCAATATCCTTGGCCTTGATATGGGTCACCTTGTAAAACCTGTTCAACGATTTAAAAAAAGTACTCCCCGAGTCATCCCCAAAGTGTACGTAAGCTATTTTTTTATTGTCCAGTTTTTTAATGGGCATCAAAGAAAAGTTGTTCTTCACAACTGTAATTGCAGCTTCAATCGCCTCCTCATAGATCACATCGTTTTCTATACCATTTAGATCTTCGTATAGATTTTTCAAATCAACGGGGGTGTAATTGTATAGACCAACCTTATATTTGGCCATCAATATTTTTTTTACGGATCGGGCCAATCGCTCTTCACTGATGACACCTTCGTCATAAGCCTTTAGGAAAGTTTCTTTTGCCTTGAGGACATTTTCGGGCATCAATAGCATATCGTTCCCTGCCAAAAAAGCTTGCAGCTCCACTTCGCCTTCCGGGGCAAACTGGGAAACCGCTTTCATATTAAGGGCGTCGGTAATGACCAAACCTTGGAAGCCCATCTGTTCCTGCAACACTCCGGTAACGATATTTTTTGACAATGTGGAAGGATGGCCTTCCCTTGGTTCCAGACTGGGTACATCCAAATGTGCCACCATTGTTGAGCTCAATCCACTTTCCATAACGTTTTTGAAGGGGTACAGTTCAAGGGTATCCAATCGTTCCACGGAAGAATTGATTATGGGCAATGCCTTGTGCGAATCGGTAGCGGTGTCCCCATGGCCGGGAAAGTGCTTGCCGCTGGAAAGCACCCCGGCTTTTTCCAAACCTCTTACGAACGCCCTTCCTTTTTGGGCAACATTTTTGGGGTCCTCCCCAAACGAACGGTTTCCGATGATGGGATTCTTTGGGTTGTTGTTGACATC
>CEVF01306968.1_pt1 | contig 15092 bp, 9 predicted proteins | sample 356441 | NCBI WGS metagenome assembly CEVF01 (sample SAMEA2622765, study PRJEB7988) | marine metagenome | biome: marine biome (ENVO:00000447); feature: surface water layer (ENVO:00002042); material: "saline water (ENVO:00002010), including plankton (ENVO:xxxxxxxx)" | depth 5 m
CAGATTGGTGATACCTATTTTCTTACCTATACCATGGTGTCTTCCAATGGGGTAGGGGTTGGCTTAAAGACCACCACCAACTGGAAGGATTTTGAGTCCCATGGGATGGTTTTTAGCCCTCATAACAAGGATTGCGCCCTGTTTGAAGAAACCATAGATGGACGTTATTATGCATTCCACAGACCTAGTAGTCCAGAATTGGGAGGAAATTATATGTGGATTGCCCAATCTCCGGACGGGATACATTGGGGAAACCATAAATGCATAGCCAGAACGCGCAGCGGAAAATTTGATAGTGCCCGATTGGGTGCTGGCGCAGCGCCCATTAAAACCGAAAAAGGCTGGTTGGCCATTTATCATGGGGCAAACCACCAGCACAGATATTGCTTGGGAGCGCTTTTACTGGATCTGGAGGACCCTTCCAAGGTAATTGCCCGTTCAGAGACCCCTATAATGGAGCCGGAGGAAACCTACGAAAAAGTGGGCTTTTTTGGAGAGGTCATCTTTACCAACGGCCATGTGGTAAAAGGCGATGACATTTATATGTACTACGGTGCATCGGACGAGCATGTGGCACTGGCCACCTTGTCCATTTCGGAAATCTTAAAAACTTTAGACATAAACGCATGAAAAAATCAATTGGAGTGGGATGGCGGGATTTTTCCAAAGATGCCAAGATTTTGATCATTACCAATCTCGTTTACGCCTTTGTATTACCGGTAGTTGATATTTTTGTAGCCTCTTATATTATGAGGAACTCCAGTGATCCTACCAAGGTAATGCTGTATCAACTGGCTATCTACACAGGTATTCCCTTAACTTTTTTGATCAATGGATATCTTTTGAATTTGGTAAACATCAAAAGACTCTTTTCATTGGGAATGCTGTTGAGTGGAGTATCCATGGTCGTGATGATGTCCTTAAACGAGATCAGTTATACCGGTTTGACCGTTGCTGGCCTTATCATGGGGATGTCTTTTGGCCTTTATTGGTCTAATAGGGATTATTTGGTACTGGTCACCACGGCCGATCGCACCCGTAATTTTTATTATGGCTTGGACACTTTTTTTTATACGGTGACGGGGGTGCTCGTTCCCATTATGGTCGGGTGGTATTTGGTGAATGGGCAAGATGCTAACATGGAAGGAATTAATCTACGGTACCAAACGGTAACCTTTGTGGTGTTCATTATTACCATAATCGCTTCGATAATATTCCATATGGGAAAATACAAAAAGCCGCAAAGTGAAAAATTCCTGTATTTTAAATTTCATCGTGTATGGCGAAAAATGATGCAGATGGCCTTTCTTAAGGGTTTGGCACAAGGCTTTATCGTTACTGCACCTGCCATGCTGATGATGACCTTTTTTGATTCTGAAGGCGCATTGGGTACGGCCCAGTCCATTGGAGCCCTTATTGCCGCATTTATTATGCTTCTGTTGGGTAAGTTTTCGAAGCCAAAACACCGTTTGGCCATCTTTAGCGTGGGATTGGTCTGCTTTTTTCTAGGGGCTTTGTTCAATGGGGTCTTGTATAGTGCCACGGGAGTCATTATTTTTATGTTGTTCCTGTTGATTGCACGCCCGGTGTTGGACATCGCGTATTTTCCCATACAATTAAAATTGATTGATGTATTGTCCAAGTTTGAGGAAAGAAACGAGTTTGCGTATATCTTGAACCACGAATTTGGATTGTATGTAGGACGGTTTGTAGGAGCCATGACATTTTTAGGATTGGCGTATTTGGGGAGTGTGGAGATAGCACTCAGATATGCCCTTTTAATTATAGGGACAGTACAGTTGCTGTCTATCTTAATTGCGAAACAACTGCTGAACGGACAAAAAAAGCTGGAAAATGAAATTGAAATGGAATAAACAAATACTTCTTGGCGTATTGGGAACCATGTTTTTGGTGATTGGTTGTCAAAAAAAAGAAGGGAAGCAGACGTTGCCCGTAGCACAAAAGAGTATTGCTCGGGTAGATAGTATGCCCTTTATGCCCCAACCCTTCAAAATCATGGACTTTAAAAAAACGGCACGGTTATATGACAGTATCGTTTATGATAGTACACAAACCGGGGAATACTGGCCGTTGATTTGGAAGGATGGCTCAAGAAAAAACTTTGATCAAGAAACCTATGGTATTTATACGGCAATCGGTGATACCAGACAGGGCCCCGAGAATCATAAGGGCATGTTTCATGAATCCTTGAACACCATTAGTTCTGTCCTCGGAGCTTCTTTGATGGGAATAGATAAGTCCAATCAACATGGAGAAGATTATGTGGGCATGCTGAAAAACTATTTCAACTCCGATACGGGCTGGAACATTATGATGAACAATACAGGTCCGGATGTTGCTTTGCTCGGTGGTGGATATGGAAGAGATTGGTGGTACGATGTATATCCTAACCTTCTTTTTTACGGTGTAGCCAATTTCTACCCCGAACATGAAGATTTTGAATATATACAACGATCCATAGCCGATCGTTTTCAAAAGGCCGATTCCGTATTGGCCGGAAATTACCACCATACCTTTTTTGACTATGCGGCCATGGAACCGAAAGACAACTGGATTTGTCATCAAGAGGATGCTGCAGCGGGTCATGCGTATGTGCTGTATGCCGCATACCAAAAATTTGGTGATGAAAAATACTTGACATCGGCCAAATCTTCATTGGAAGCACTCCTTTCTCAAGAAGAAAACCGTTTTTATGAGATTTTGATGCCTTTTGGGGCCTATGTAGCGGCGCGTATGAACGCAGAGGAAGGCACATCTTACGATTATCAGAACCTATTGGATTGGACTTTTAATGGTGATTCGGTATGTCGTGAAGGATGGGGCGTGTTGGTGGATAATTGGAACGGATATGACGTATCGGGATTGGTTGGGAGCACTGTTGATCATGGTGGTTTTGCCTTTTTGATGAATACCTATGATACCATGTGGCCTTTGGTGCCATTGGTACGTTACGACGCCAGATATGCCAATACCATAGGAAAATGGATGTTGAACGCTGCCAATGCATCTAAATTCTTTTATCCCTACGAAATGGCGGATGAACATCAAACCCTGCCTCACAAAAAAGAGGTCACCAAAGGGGTGATCGCTTACGAGGGGTTGATCAAAAATCCCCATTTGGAAGGGTACGCCCATTTAAAGGCACCCATTGCAATCGGAGACGGGCCACATTGGACACCGGATAACCCAGATGTATCACAGTTTAGTGTTTATGGTAGTGGGCATGTAGGATTTGCTGGAGCTATAATAGACACAACGGATGTACCCGGTATATTAAAACTGGATTGCTTGGCTACCGATTTTTACCGAGGGGATGCCTATCCAACTTATTTGTTCTATAATCCGTACGAAGCATCAAGAGCAGTACAGTACACATGTCAGGGTACAGAGAAAGTAGACCTGTACGATGCTTTGAGCCATCAGGTAATCGCTAGAGATGTTACATCGGAAAGTACCATTGAAATTCCTGCAAAGCAATCAAGACTGATTGTAGAAATACCAAGTGGAAGTTCAGTAGAAAAAAGAGAAGGTACATATTATGTAGAGGATGTTGTTGTTGCTTACCAGTAATTTTTACGTTAGTTAGGATAAGCTCATTTTCTATATTGAAACAACAAGGCCGCACCAATTGGTGCGGCCTTGTTGTTTGATCGTGGAGCGGGAGTATCGGAACCTGTATTGAATATGGCTTTTCGGCTTTTCAGTGATTCATACTAGCCGAATAGGTGAATTTTTACAAATGAATGGACTGTTTACCTGGAGATGTACTTTATTTTAAACCTATTTGATTCGATTTGCCCTTTCTTCAATTAGAGTATTGAATTTCTTTTTTTGTTCTTCCATTAAAAAGCTTTCATCAATTAAAAGAAGGCCATTTTTTTGCTCTTGCTACCATTCTGCCCCAAAGATTTTCGATGGCCTTTTGGGGAATGTGGGCTTTGGCCATTGCCATATCGAAATCTTCTTTTGAGATTCTTCTTTTTTTACCGTTCAAGGCCAACCCCAGTGGTGTTTAAAAGTTCCACTTGGGTCAGGTTAAGGTCTTTACGTCTTTTCCGGATAAATTGTGCTATGGGATTATTTCTATTCCAAGCTTTATTATACCTTATCGGGTGCATTATGGGTGACATAATTCAAATGATACCTTAAAGGGTATAAATAATGCTTTCTAGGTTGTTTCTACTTTATCCATTCAAAGAAGTTCGATCAACGTCAGGTCCGATACATAGATAGGGATTTGAATAGGAACAGGGTCGGCTTACCCATCAACCATGGAAAATGATTTGAAAGGAATCTTCGATTTCCAGAATTTCAGCATCAGTCAATTCCGCAAATTCCTTTTCCCTTCTTTTTTTGGACAATTTACCTTCATTCTGATTCAGAAGCTTGATCAAAAGATCGACTTTGGTATCCGGTAAGGTTACACGGGCATTGATAAGGTTGGTCATCCGATCGTATTTTTCCAAATAGTCCAATTCTTCCGGTATGATCCTTTCAATGGTCTCTTCCACACATGTATACAGGAATTCTGCTTGCCTGGTCAAATCAAAATATCTGTATAGGTCAATGGTTTCGTTAAGGATTTCGATGTTGTGATCCTGTGTTTCCTCCCATTCGATCAAATCGACCCTTGGCGAGGAAAAATGCTCCAGAATATCCTGATAATCATCAATCCGTTCCAGAATGGCAGAGGATATGGGAAATATCATCCCTCTTTTGGTATAACCCATCCGAGTGAGCAAATGGTGGATGATATAGCGATGTATCCTACCGTTGCCATCGGATAGGGGATGGATGAAAACAAACCCAAAGGCTATGGTGGCCGCGACCAACACAGGATTGTATCGGGACTTCTGCAGCAGTTCGTTCGTGCCGAACAACCCTTGCATCAAAAGGGGAAGGTCCTTGGCCTTGGCAGAGATATGGTCGGGCAAAGGGGAGAGGGTATCTCTATCATGCTCCCCAATAAAGCCTTCCCTGGTCCTGATGCCCATATGCCTTAGTTTTTTGTTGCCGATGACAATATGCTGTAACCGTTCGATTTCCTGTATGCTCAAAGGTGATTTGCCCGATAGGCCTATGGCTTTTCCCCAATTCCTTGCCCGCATGCTAGGGGGGTGTTCCCCTTCGATGGCAAAGGATGCCTTCGAGTCCTTCAACAATAAAAAAGCAGCGGTCCTTCGGATAAGATCCTTGTCCCGTTTTCCCAATCCCATTTCGATGGTTTTGGATAGGTCCTTATCAATATACCCATCCAGTTTTGTCGTCCGTCGGATCATGGGACAGTACCCAGGGACCCCGGGCAGGTTGTTCTTGACACGATGCCGCGTGGAATTCTTGGGCTCGACGGTATATTGCAGGCTAGGGTCCACCACCTCTACATATGTGCCTTTGTTCAGGTTGGGCACATCAAGGGTTGTTCCCGTCAGCCATTCATATAGAAACCACGCCCTTCTTGTGTATTGCCCCGTTGGCTCTTCTTCCAACATTTGGCGTATGATGGTATCCCCGGTCAACTTGAAAATTGTTTTCAGGATATATAGGTCCAACGGTTCGTATTTAAGGGCAAAGACCAAATGGCTTTTCAGGTCGTCCTTGGGTTTGTGCCTTATAGTGAACACTTGCCATTGATCCGTATGGTAGCGTTGGTGCTTCTCCGTTGCCATGGCCAATATGTCAGGCAGGGGAACAGCTACATCAAATTGATTTTCCATTATAGAGATCAAAAGGGAGTAACCGACCAAGAAGCCTTCTTCCGGTAGGGTGCGGCCATGAAAAACAGTTTTTTTGTGTGAAAAATAATTATTTTTCATATAATGACGTGAAATTCAATGACAAATATACCGTGAAAAACAGTTACTTTGCGTGAAAAATGATGATTTTTTTATAGTTTATATGAAATATAAGTACCTATAAGTGGATTGACCGTTGAAGATCTTATACTTTCTGGGCTAGAGAACCCTTAAACGGGGACTGACAGTCAGGAATTTATGCTCACCTAACAGGAATTTATGCTCACCTAATAAGTTATTTAAATGTTAGCTGTCTAAATCAATTATATATAATTAATCAAAATATATGGTACAATGGGATTGGTATTCATAGAGTTACATGAGATTGTAATTCCAATATTCCTAATTGCAATGTTCAGCAGTTCAATTCTAAGCTATGATTACTTTAACTCCGATATTTTTTCAAGTATGATTTCCTGCTATATGGTTTCACCTTTCAAAAAAGCAGAGTCTATCGCTGATTCTTTTGTCTTTTTCTTTTCATTGATGCTTACAAATGCACCTCTCGGGAATCGCCTACAACCTGAAGAGGTACCTGAAATTCACGGAAAAACGTTCAAAAAGCGGGGTGGGCAATGCTACCCTGTCGTTTTTTATAAAAACCGGACTACATAAACTCCAAAGATGGTTTTTAAGCCCTGAAAAAACAATGGCCTGCTCGGGTGCATGAAAACAAGACCGCCTTTAAAGCGGTTATGGAGGTCCTTTTTGGGATCATCATGGGCTTGTGCAACGGTTGTTTAGCTTTATTTTGAAACTTCCATTTTCAGGTGGTGAAACCACAATAATCATATCGTTAGGATTGTAACCTAACTCATTATTTATTAAGTTAATTAGTTGTAGGTAATTGTTCAGAAACTCAGTCAGTGTATCAACTTTGATATTTCCGTCTCCACCAAATTTTATTTTAGTTAATTGTTTTCAGCCATTGAGTAATTCCATATTATTTGGTTAGATAGTTTTCCCAAATTTCGGGTTCGGTATTCTTTAAGTTAGACTCAATGGATTGAATTCCTTTTTTGGATAATTTTCCAATTATTTTATAAGGGCCCCATTCTTGTTTTTTAATCAAATAATTTTTTACGAAAAAACTGGGTTTAGGGTTGTAGTCTATTTTGTGTTCAAAGTGAGAGTCATTTAATTCCACATTGTCAAAAGAGTTTGAATGTGTTATCATACCTCCAAGGAAAAACAAATCATCAATTTCTTTAAAATATACTATCGGATGATATGATTCATCTTTTCCTCTTTTAGAACCTTGGATTATATCTCCTTTTGTAAATTGTTTAGTCATTCAGTTTCTTTAGCTTGTGCCGAACGTTTAGGCTATGATTAGTTACGGTGTGAAATCCGAAGGATTTCTGCCCGCAAACTAAACATGTTCATTCCCCAATTAGTGGGACAGGTTTTCTACAAATTTTTCCACAAGAGTTTCATTAAAAGAATACGGTTTAATGTAAATGATTTTTGAAGAATCTTATGATATAGGATTGTGTAATCAAATCTTCAATGTGTGAATAATGTATTTTTTTTAAATAAATAATGGGGTAAAAATAAAAAAAACACCTCTTTATTGATAAAAACATAAATCAATCATTACTTCTTTTATTAATATGAATTATAATTCTTACACCGAGATAGATTTTGTTTTGGATGAATATTTCCAGAAATGGATTTTAAATCCGGATTCAATTACGCAAAATTTCTGGGAATCATGGATATCCAAACACCCCGAAAAGCTTGATGAGGTAAAAAGTGCCGCCAATCTGCTTCGTATTATGAATTATAAGAGTGATGATGTACTTCACGATACCGAATTAGATGCCATTTGGCACGACATTATTAAAAGGCGGGCATTTACGAATAAAAGGCATTTTTTGAATAACCGATTTTATTTCAGTAAAAAACAAGTTATAGGAATAGCGGCTAGTTTTATTGGGCTGGTTGTAAGCACTTTATTGGCCTTTCAATTGGATATTTTTCAATTGAAATCAAAACCAATGGAAACGATTGCCACCAAAGATGATATTATTTTAAAATTAGAAGATGGTACCGTAAAAGTTATTGATGATACCACATCCAATGTTTTACCAAACAAAGAGGGGGGGCGAATGCTTAGCCAAGAGAAAAACAGGCTAATATACAATCAATCAAAAACAGATAATCACGCTGGTGATAAATACAACGAACTTATCATTCCTTATGGAAAAACCTTTGAAATAATACTTTCAGATGGATCAGTGGTCACCCTAAACTCTGGGTCTAAGCTAAGGTACCCTGTGGTCTTTGAATCAAATAGCCCTAGGACTGTTTATTTGGAAGGGGAGGCCTTTTTTTCTATTGAAAAGGATGAAAAAAGCCCGTTTACCGTAGTTACAGATAACATGAACACTAGAGTGTATGGAACACAATTCAACGTGTCCAGCTATCCAGAGGATTCCACCACAACAACTGTATTGATAGAAGGAAGTGTAAGCGTCTATAAAGCAAATAATCATAATAATCAGAACCCAATCAAGATTGTACCCGGGCAACGGGCATCTATAGAAAAAGAATTAATTGTAATAGATAATGTGGATGTGAATGATTTCATTGGTTGGAGGCATGGAAAGTTAATTTTTTCAGATAATAGGTTTGAAGAAATATTAAGAAAACTCGAGCGGCATTTCAATGTTAAAATTGAAAACAATTTAGACAAATTGAGAGATAAACGATTCACAGGAACTTTTACCAATGAATCCCTTGAAGAAATACTGAGCATTATTCAAGAGCATACCCCATTTGAATTCAAAATAAACGAAGAAAATAGAATAATCGTAGCCGAAAAGGAAAATCAATCCCATGAATAGTTTTTTGATTTTTTCACGGCTTTAAATAATAATCAACTATTAAACTTAAGAAAATGGAAACAAACTCTCTAGATTCAGAAGTTGAAAGAAAAAAGGTCTTTCCTAGCTTCAATTTAAGTGTGAAAATTATATGTCTGTTTCTTTTTATGGCATATAGTCATTTACAGGCAGCGGAGGCTACTGATTCCTTAAACACAAAATTGTACTTGAATTTTAGAAGTACTTCTTTGATTGACATAATCCATGAGATAGAGGCGAAAACGAAATTTAAGTTCTTCTATAGTAAGGAAGAACTTAATTTGACAAGCAAGGTGGATTTTAGTGCAGATGGGTTAACTGTTCAGCAAGCATTGGAAAAGTTATTATCCGACAAGCACATTGATTTTAAAATAATCAAAGAACAAATACTGTTGAGTCCTAAGCAATATTCGGTGCCGAGTTCAAAAAAAGAGGATAAAAAAAGTAAGTCGCCGAAATACCAATTGTCTGTTTCAGGAAAGGTAAGTGATGTTGATGGCACTCCTTTGCCAGGGGCAAGTATAATGATAAAAAATACGACCATTGGGGTCACCACTGATTTCGACGGCAACTATTCTATCAATATAGATAGAGAGGACGCAGTATTGGTATTTAGTTATATTGGGTTTGTAACTAAAGAATTAACGGTCAATGGACAATCCACTATAGATGTTGTTTTAGAAGAAAGTGCGCAAGCCTTGGGGGAAGTTGTTGTAACCGCTCTGGGTATTGAACGTGAAAAAAAATCACTTGGTTATGCAACAAGCGAAGTAGATTCCGAAGATTTTACAGTAAATAGAACTCCCAATTTTATGAATTCTTTGGGAGGCAAGGTTGCAGGAGTCAATATTTCAAGCTTAGGTACTGGTCCACAAGGTAGTTCAAAGATTCGTATACGTGGTGTTTCTTCCTTTGGAAATTCTAATTCCCCATTGATTGTTGTTAACGGTATTCCAATAAGTAATATTTCATATGGGGTGGATTCCGAAAATGATGAAGTAGGGAGCAATAGGAATTCGGATGGAGGTGATGGGTTAAGTAGTATTAACCCTGACGATATCGAAAGTATGACAATTTTAAAGGGAGCTGCTGCTTCAGCTTTATATGGGTCAAGAGCTAAGGATGGGGTGATAATGATTACAACAAAAAATGGTGAAAATATGGACGGAGGGGTAGAGGTAACTTGGAATTCCATCTATACTAACGGGACCCCTCTTGATTTTACGGATTATCAATATGAATATGGTCAAGGAGAAGGGGGCGAACGTCCTAATTCCTCATTTCCTACTTCAGGGGTATGGAGTTTTGGTGAAAAAGTAGGGGGTACGCAGATATTGTTCGATGGGTTGGTAGTGCCTTATGAACCACAAAAAAATAAAATCAGGGATTACTATAGGAATAGTTCCTCCTTGACCAATACAATTTCGGTGGCATCGGGAGGAAAAAATGGAGGTGTTAACTTTTCAGCCTCGAATATGGATGCATTAGCAATTTTGCCAGGATCCGAATATACAAGAAGAACCGTTAATATAGGGTTCACTCAGAAGCTAAAAAAACTAACCATTTCGGGTAATGTAAACTATTCCAATGAGATTCGGACAAATCCACCCAATGTAGCAGAACAGGATTATAGTCCCGTTACGATATATACGATAGCAACTACAATGCCACTTGATCTGTTAAAAGAGTATAGTAGTGATGAAAATGGCGATGAGATATCATGGTCAAGGTTTACCAATAGAACCAATCCATATTTCGCTCTAAAACGATTTGAGAACAATAAACGTGATAGGGTATATGGAAATATAACGGTAAAGTTTGATTTAACTGATTGGCTTTTTGTACAGGGAAGGATTGGACAGGATTATTATATGAGGGATGTAGAGTATAATTTGCCGACTGGCTCACAACGCCAAGCTGATCCCCCACCGGGATTTTTCAACGGTGAATATGTTCAGGACCAACGTCGTTTTAGAGAATTAAATGCAGACTTTTTGGTGAATGTAAATAAAAACTTTGGGGAGATTGGAACGGTAATCAATTTAGGTGGTAACCATATGTACAACAGATCGGACATCAATACTATTTTGGGTCAAAACTTTTATACTAGAGACCTTTATACCATAGGCAATGCCAGTACAGTATCTCCTAATTACAGATTGTTGGAAAGAAAAGTTAATTCATTGTATGGGTCAGCTGAACTTTCCTATGGAGGTTTTGTCTATTTGAACGGTACACTTAGAAATGATTGGTTCTCAACGTTGTCTCCTGAAAACCGAAGTATTCTCTATCCATCGATTACTGGTAGCCTTGTATTGAGTCAGGCTTTTAAGAATTTGCCGGAATGGGTCACTTTTGCTAAAGTCAGGGCAGCTTATGCCCAAGTGGGTAGTGATACAGATGTAGCCCCTTATTCAAACAATCTTTTTTATCAGGTCAATCCCTTACAATTAGCCAATAAACCGTTGGGGAGTATTAATGCAACCACTGTTCCCAATTCAAGTTTAAAACCCATGTCGGTTACGGAGAAAGAGATTGGTGTGGAGCTAAAGCTGTTTAATAACCTAGTATTGGAAGCTTCGTATTATCATAAGCTTTCCTCGGACCAAATCCTAAGTGCACAGACATCGATTGCTTCGGGTTATTCAACAAGGTTAATTAATGTTGGGGAAAGTAAAAATCAAGGAGTTGAGATGTTGGCATCAATGGATATCGTGAGGTCGGAAGATTTTGTATGGAACAGCTCTGTGAATGCATCACATAACACTTCAAAGGTTTTAAGCTTAGGTGATAGCGTTGATGATGACTATATAACAGTTGGAACTGCTCAATTTCATGGTGAATTAAGACAAGTTGTTGGCAAACCCATGTCTCAATTATATGGCTATGGCTGGCTTAGGGATGAGGAAGGAAACATTGTGATCGATCCCGATACCGGATTGCGCCTTAGGTCCGAAGATCAACTCGAATTTGGCAGTGCAATACCTACTTGGTTTGGTGGCTTCACTAATTATTTTAAGTATAAGAATCTTTCACTGTCTTTTCTTATTGATTTCAAATTGGGGCATAAAATGATTTCAGGAACACACATTAATGCTTATCGACATGGGCTGGATAAAGCAACACTTGTTGGACGTGAACAAGGGTTTGTTATTGGAGAGGGTGTTAATCCTGATGGCAGTGTTAATACCACTCCGGCTGAAATACAGCCTTATTATGAGGTAATAAGAAGTTATAGGGCATCTGAACAATCAGTTTTCAATGCGGGTTCTTGGCAATTAAGGCAGGTGGCACTTGGATATGATTTGACCTCATATATGGAGAGGATCAAATTTATCAAAGGACTTAAACTATTCTTAACGGCCAACAACGTCGCTGTACTCAAAAAATGGGTTCCCCATATTCACCCGGACCAAAATGGTAGTATTGGGGATAATTTTGCCGGTCTTGAAGCAACAGGATTACCTGTTACAAGGGAAATTGGATTTAACATTAATATGAAATTTTAATATAAAAGCCATGGAGAATTCTAAAAAATATACCCTGCTCACAGTTCTTTTAATCGTACTGTTTGTTTCATGTGACAAAGGTTTTGATGAATTGAACACGGATAAAGTTCGCTTAACAGAGATCGATCCGACCTTTCAACTCAATCACGCCATTGTTTCCAGTGCACCAGGTTATGGGGATAACCTCACCTATCAGGTAACCATTGTTAGACAAATGGCCACACCTGTTCCTGGTGTTGGTGCCGGAGCAAATTTTAATTTGGATAACCCAGCTACCGTTTCTGCTCTATGGAATTTGGGGTATGGGGATATCATCAAAAATCTTACCGACGGAATTTATGCAATTGAAGATGACCCCGAAAAAACTAACCTACTTTCGATGCTAAGGATTTATCGGGCTCATCAATTTATGATTTTAACTGACACATATGGTTCTATCCCTTACTTTGATGCTTCTAAAGGATATTTGGAAGATAATTCATTTCCCAAGTATACTCCCCAAGAATTGATTTATGATGATATCCTTAAAGAATTGGAAAGTGCCTCTGCCGCTCTTGACCCCTCCAAGGATGCTGTCAGTCAGGAGGTTCTATATTCAGGAAGTCAGGATAATATTTTGGCATGGAAAAAATTTGGGTATTCATTGTTGTTGAGGGCAGCAATGCGGTTAACGAAAGTTAACCCAACAAAGGCACAAGAATATGTGGAAAAAGCAATTTCCGGCGGTGTCTTTACTTCAAACCTTGATAATGCGGTTATTAGACATGATTCCAGTTTTAGAAATCCTTTGGGAACACCTTTGAATGGTGGTCAATCCGCATTTTATTATCTGGACAAGGAATTTGTAAATTATCTAAAAGACAATGATGACCCTAGATTGGCAGCAATAGCTGTTAGGTATGTTGGGGCATTGTCAGGTAATGATCAAATAGAGGATAACGCTGACCGAAATCCGGTAAATCAAATTGGGATTCCACAAGGTTACAATAATACGACTATTGCACCTATTGCCGAAGCAGATGGAGTAGCTAGTTATTATGCATATAGTCAATTGGATAGGACCAGATTGGCTAGTCCTGACGCTCCAACATTTATTTTGACATATTCCCAAACTTTACTGTTGTATGCAGAAGCAGTTGTACGGAATTGGGTTCCAGGAGATGCTAACGCTTTGTATCTCGAAGCTATAAGGGCAAACATGGAACAGTTTTCGGAATGGCCAGGAAATACTACTATACCTGAGGAGGAAATCGAAACTTATCTAGCCGCAAATGAATTGATTCCAGGGAAGGAATTGGAGCAAATTAATACACAGTACTGGGTTTCTACATTTCTTAATGGTTCCGAGAGTTGGGCAAACTTTAGAAGGAGCGGTTATCCTTTAATTGAACCAAACCCTTTTGGAGGTAGTGATTTGACAACTGAAGATTTTATTCGAAGACTTACGTACCCAGATAGTGAGACGACTGTAAATCTACAAAATATGAATGAAGCCATAGAACAACAGGGTCCCGATAATTTGGATACAAGAATATGGTGGGATGTTAAATTGAATTAGTTTAGTTTTCAAGTGTATGTCATCCCTGCTGTATATAAACGGCAGGGATGATATTTTTTATATCAATAAATATACTGTTCAAATGTGCTCTGGAAAATGAGTAAGAGAAAGGAAATTATAGAAATATTTCTGGCAGGGTTGGAAGGGGTTAACCCGAAGCGTTTGATTCATAAACAAGTAGAGCTGGAAGATGGTATGCTTCGGTTTGGAGCGGAAGTTCAAATAAATCTAACTGATATTAGAAATATTTATGTGATTGGTTTTGGAAAGGCAAGTGTTAACATGGCACAAGCTTTGGAAGATATTTTAGGGGAACATATAAAAAAGGGACATATAATCACCAAATATGGCCATGGTTTTCCCTTGAAGTATCTTGAAGTGACAGAAGCAGGACACCCCATGCCAGATAAAAATGGTCTATTGGGCACCAAAGAAATTGTATCGATTGTTAAAGAAGCAACAAAAGGTGATTTGGTAATTTGTTTGATTTCAGGGGGTGGGTCGGCACTGCTCACAGATCTTCCTGAAGGTGCTACAATTCATGACTTGATTAAACTAAATACCTTACTTTTAAAATCTGGCGCAAGTATAGAAGAAGTAAACTGTGTACGTAAACATTTGTCCCAGATAAAAGGTGGTGGTTTGTCAAAGGAGGCCTATCCGGCCAAAATGGTCTGCCTTATTTTATCGGATGTTATTGGAGATTCAACTGGAATTATTGCTTCTGGACCTACAACTTATGATTCCACTACATACAACGACTCGATGTCAATTTTAAAAAAGTATAAAATTGATACTGAGATTCCTTTGTCGTTATATAAATCTCTTATAAGAGGAATGCAGGGAAAAAGTGAAGAAACCCTGAAAGCGTCAAACCCCATATTTTTTCAGACCACAAATTTAGTTATTGGCAATAACCTGATGGCCTTGGAAAGTGCTAAGAAAAAAGCAGAGGCTATCGGATACAATACAATTATAGTAAAATCGGACCTTACAATGAACGTGGTGGAAGTTGCCGATTTTTTAATAAGAAAGCTAAATCAGTATAATAGGAAGAATACCCGAAAGACTTGTTTGTTGTTTGGTGGTGAGCCCACGGTTCAAGTAAAGGGAAATGGCTTGGGAGGCAGAAATCAACACCTTGCCTTAATCATGTCCGTTTTGTTAAAAGACAATTCTAATGTTACTATGCTTTCAGGTGGGACAGATGGAACAGATGGCCCAACAGATGCTGCAGGAGCTGTTGTTGATTGCTCAACAGTTGTACACGCTGCTCAATTAGACTTGGACGTATATGAATGGATAAGCCGAGTAAAGTGACCCACCTTCGCCGGATGAAACTGAC